>Ga0233432_10002444_pt1 | contig 17274 bp, 10 predicted proteins | sample SI_122_August201_6_FD_179870 | JGI IMG/M metagenome (GOLD analysis project Ga0233432, IMG submission 179870) | Seawater microbial communities from Saanich Inlet, British Columbia, Canada - SI_122_August2016_10_MG | ecosystem: Environmental > Aquatic > Marine > Inlet | place: Canada: British...
CGCCAACTGAGCCGAGATCTCCACGCCCAAAGGTCGAACCGCAACGCCCTGCTGCTCTAGGATGAAACTACTAATCCGAACCAGTTTCTCGCCCGTCCCGCAACCAACATCGACCATAGAAACCCCGTCGTCCAAAACGCCCTCCTTCACAATTCTCGAAAGGACCTTATGCACTACTTTTTCGATTCGCTCGCGCTTTTGCAAATTACGGCGCATTGTTTTGCTCACATTACTCGCAAAAGCCAATACCGGCTCCTCCTTTCGACGACGCGCACTCTCCTCTTCGTAAGTCTTTTCCCAGGCAAACTGGTCAACCAATTGGGAATAATCCGGAGGATTCTGCAAGAAGACCATTCCCGTCTCCTGACATTCAACGACCTTCCATTCGCCGCTCGAATACGGCGTTTCCTTAACAGGGGTTTCAGTTTCGGTTAGAGGGTTCTTTCGACTCATAGGTATCAAATAGTTTCCAAAATGGAACGTATCGGAGCCCAATTGTCACTCAATAAACCTCACAATTCCTAGCGATTAAAAGGGTCTCGTACAAAACCGATTCCCGCTTGCCGTATGCCAACGAGTCCCTACGGTCACCTCCTTTTCCAAAAATGACTGAAGCCATCATCACCCATCCGGGCAGCGCCCATAAAGACGAATTCCTCGCTTGCTGCGTTCTGCTATCCGAACATCCCACCGATATCCAACGCCGCGAAGCCACCGAAGCGGACTTGAGCAACTCGGATACATTCGTCATCGACGTCGGCCATCGCCATGAACCCGAAAGTCGCAATTTCGATCACCACCAATTCCCCCGCGACGCGAAGCCGACCTGCTCGCTCTCGCTCATTCTCCAACACCTAGAACTTTACACCGACGCCCAAAAATTCTGTGAGTGGCTCGAACCTGCTGAATGGTTCGATTGCCGAGGCGCCAACGGAACCGCTAAATGGCTCGGCGTCGAACGCGACATCATCGGCAAACTTAGCTCCCCAATCGACATAACTCTCCTTCGCCGTTTCGCCTCAAAAAACCTACACTCCCCTGGCGAACCCATCTGGGAAATCATGAAAATGATCGGCGATGACCTAGTCGACTACCTAAGGTCGCTTCGAACACGGCTCGACTTCATTGCTCAAAATTCCGAACTCTGGAAAATTGAAAGCAACGGCTCGACCTTCCAAGCCATCTACCTTCCTCGCACGGAACCCCTCCCCGAAGAACCCTCAATGGGACTGCCTCGCTATCTCGAAGAACAAGGGCTCGCCAACACCACAATCGCCATGGTCTATCCTGACCGACGTGGAAACGGGTATGGACTCACTCGATACAATGACCACCCAAGCATGAATTTCACCCTCATCGAAACCGAGGCCGACGTCCACTTCGCACACGCCTCCGGTTTCGTCGCCAAAACTACCGCCGAAACGCCCGACCGCTTAAGGGAGCTACTAAAGAAAAGCTTTACCTCCCAATAACCAAGTTCAAAGAGTTTTCCAATCAGTTCGTTCCGATCTCAATGCAATACTCGCGCCTGCACCATGCTGTTATAAAAGATCCACCCAAAAATTCGCTGCTCAGTGCACCCTGGCCCTACCTTCTACAATTTCTACGAATCGTTCGAATGTTGACCCCATTCACGCCATCCAATGAACTTCGATCGCCATCAATCCATGAAGTTCTTTCGCTGCACTCTCGCCATTGCATTCACCAACCTGGGCCTCGCTAGCTTCGCTCAGGAATTCGCCGACCCGGCGCCTCCTGAAGTTTTTGAACTGGAATCCAAAGCGACCCCCCTTCTCGCTATTCAGAAAGAGCTCACATTCTACCGATCGCCCAAACCGCTTCCCTACGGAGCCATTACCAACGACTGGAAAGACTTCCTAGGACCCACTCACAATGGGGTTTCGAAAGAAACGAAATTATCAAATTCCTTTGGTAAATCCGGGCCCGATAAATTGTGGGAAGTTTCCAAAGGCGAAGGGTACGCTTCGCCTTCGGTTATCGGTGAACGCGTAGTCCTTTTTCACCGTGTTGGCGACGAATCGATTATAGAATGCCTAAACGCCGAAAACGGCCAGCAGTATTGGAAAACCACTTATCCCACCTTATACCGCGATCGATACGGATTCAGCAACGGACCGCGCTGCCAGCCAATCAGCGATGGCCACTTCATCTATACTCTGGGAGTCGAAGCTAAACTCACCTGCCTATCGCTAACAACCGGCCAGCTCATCTGGCAACGCGACCTTAAGACGGAATTCGATCTCACTTTGGACTTCTTCGGCGTAGGGGCGACCCCACTACTCGAAAGCAATTCGGTTATTGTCAATGTCGGGTCTCCCGATGGACCCTGTGTCGCCGCATTCGACAAACGCACGGGAGCGATGCAATGGGGAGCAGGCAACGAATGGGGACCTAGCTACGCATCGCCCATTCCCGCCGATACCGCCGCGGGACGCCGCATATTCGTATTCGCCGGTGGCGAAAGTCGACCCGCGACCGGAGGTCTATTGGTTATCGATCCAAAAAATGGCCACGTCGATTGCTCATTCCCCTGGCGAGGCACGCGCTACGAATCCGTCAACGCCTCCTCTCCTGTCATTGTCGACAGCCACGTCTACATCTCCGAATGCTACGGTGCCGGGGGAGCTCTTCTAGAAATTGGTTCCGATGGAAGTTGCGAAGAGATTTGGAGTAACGAAATTCTAAATACACACTTCATGACCGCCATTCACAAAGATGGCTATTTGTACGGAATCGACGGTCACGGCCCGCAAAACGCCCCTTTAGTCTGTATCGAAATCGCCACTGGAAAAGAAATGTGGAAAACCGAACCGGAATGGATGACCGAAGTAGGTAGTGGACCAGAAACGCAGGAATACAATCTTTCGCCGGCGCTCGCCTCTATTATGCTCGTTGACGGACGCGGCCTCGTCCTCGGCCAATACGGTCACCTCGCCTGGATCGACCTAAACCCAGAAGGCTACAAAGAACTCGACCGAACGCACCTATTTCTCGCTCGCCAAACCTGGGCCATGCCCGCTCTTAGCAAAGGACTGCTATACGTCGGCCAAAACGACACCGGAGTCGACGGCACCAAAACGCGCCTCATTTGCTACGATTTGAGAGCGAAAGAGTGAATATTCCTAGGAGAATATCAAACGCTCAACATTCTGAACGATGTGATCGTTTAGCCAGTCGCTAACAAACGCTCGATTTCGTCGTCAGACTTCGAACTTTTTATCCGTGAAACGGATACCTATTGGGCTCGCGCTTAGAGAGGACACAAGGTCGTCAGACCGTTGACTAAAAACTCTTCTCAATTTATTTTTAACAACGCTACGTTTGTTGCTGCTACGCAGCAAATAGGTGTCTCTTCGAGCCAATAGGTTCGATTTCTTCAACAAGACGGCTAATCCACTCAGGCAGCCATCGCTTTCAAGGCATCAACCAGCGCATCCAATTCCTCAGTGCTCGTAAAAACGTTTGGCGAAATACGGCAGCCTTGTACGCCTGAACCATCGATTGCTACAGTCCAAATTTTGTAGGTTTCGAGTAATGCTTTTGCCATGTCCGCCGGAACCATTCCTTTGATTAAAACATTAGCAATCGCACACGAACGATGTCGATCCTCTGGAGTATTCAAAATAACATTATCAATCTGACGAACTCGATCCGTCCAGTAATTTTGAATAAATCGCAATCGAGCTTCTTTCCTCTCGGCGCCAATCGCATTGTGATAGTCGATCGCATTGGCAATCGTTAGATCAACATGAACCGGATTCGTACCGGTGTGATTCAACCGCGTGATGTCCGACGGCTCTTTTTCTGTATCCCCGAAAAGCGGCCACAGCTTCGGGATATTCTTCTCTTTTACATAGAGAAAACCAGCTCCAAGCGGCACGCTCAGCCACTTATGAAGACTCGTACCATAATAATCGCAATCGAGGTCTTCTATTGAAAACGTGAACTGCCCGAACGCATGTGCTCCATCGACCAAAACCTTCACGCCACTCGCATGAGCCATATCGCAAATTTCTCTTACCGGAAGAATGTGGCCAGTGATGTTGATGATATGGGAAACCATCAACAACCGTGTCTTCGAAGTGATCGCCGATGCATAAGCCTTCACAATTTCGTCATCGGATTTTGGATGCATCGGAACATCGATTATCTTCTGAACGACTCCATAGCGCTGCTCCACGAGCTTGAACATATTGCGCATAGCTCCGTAGTCCTGATTCGCCAACACGGCCTCATCCCCCGCTTTCCAATGAAACCCTCCAATCACGGTATCAAGCGACTCCGTAGCGTTTCGAGTGATAATCAATTCCCTAGCAGCGCACCCCGCCATCTCCGCCAATTTCGCCGTGATTTTCGCTTTATCATCGACCCGATGGTTTCGCATATAATACGACCCCTCGTAATTCACTTTTCGAATATGAGCGATCAGGTGCTCCAACGTATCCTCAGGCAGAATGCAGTAAAACCCACTCTCCAAATTAATGTAGTCCGGCTTTAGCCTATAGGTCGCTCGGATCTTTTCCCAAAACCCTTCGTCGCCAGCTAGCTCAGCAGGGGAAACACCCTCGACCGCGCCGAGGATTTTCTGAAGGCTTAAAAACAAGGGTGAAGCAGTAAGTCCCAGCAAAGAGACCTGCTTAATGAAATCACGCTTATGCATCGTAATACCGTAATAATGGAGCTAGTCATAAGCTATGATGAATCCACGGCATCTGTCGATTCGGAATTATTAAGAAATTCAGGTAGCGACCGATCTCCGAGCGGCCATATTCCTCGATTTATCGACACGGCACAAGCGCTGGCCCTACGAGCGACTAAACACCTGCTAACCGAAACTACCCTTTAACACAGCAAGGCAACATTGCGGCATCTTCCATCCCATGGATAATCTTCTTATCCGGCGGGCAAAAAGTGGCTAGAGCTCCTGCCAATTCCGCTTTGTCGCCATTGACAAAATAATAAGGATTCAAACGCAAGCGACCTGATGCTTCGTAGATTTCCCCATCTTTCGAATACAAAGGATGTTTTAAGCGAACCGATTTTCGAAATTCCTGAATAACGTGCAAATGGGTATCTGCCATAGAGCACCCTTCTTTGAGGGCTAAGGTCCACTCTTCTTTCGAAACGTCGCTACCTATTACCACACTCCGTGATCCCCAGGCCGTCTCGTGAAATCCTGATATCTTCAAAACTAAATTCCGCTCTTTCTGACTAGCCTCCGCCAAATCCATCCACGAATGCAAAGGGCGCCCTTGAGCATACGGACCATCAACAACGGCGCCCGGCGGAAGCGAAGCCGGATCGACGATCCAGGTCTTAGGTATCAGCGAATCCAAAATCTTGTGCGAACGTTTTGGAATGGCTTCCTTCCAAAACTCAGCCAGCAAGTGATGATGATACAAACCCATCGCGGCCTTCTCTTCAAAGAAAGGTCTCAATGGCGGATCCAGAGCGATTTCGCCACTCTCCCAAGCTTCGATAATAAACTCGGCTGTCTTGATATTCGCCAAATCGAAGAGTTCGAAAAAGCGATAGACAACATCGATTTTTTCCGGGTTCCCTTCAACATCAAAGTAAAGCGCGCCGCCCAGAGGAAATACATCATCGGCATGCAAGCTAAACACGCGAAAGCCCTTTAACTGCAGCTGTTCCGCGAGCCAATCCATCTCTGGCTTGTAGGTCACCGCTTCCTCGCTGATCACGATCGCAATCACCGGATGATCTTTTTCAGGAGCCAACCCAGCCAAGCGGCGATAAAACGCATTCGCCATCGCTCCATCCGCGCCAAGCATGGGGTACTCCGAATCTTTTTGATACAGAGCATTCAGATAGGCCGTCAGCCCAATTCCGCCCGGAACCGAATCAAGCTCGGTAATCGAAAACCCATCCTGCGTAACCAAAAGGTCAGGACGTATTACCGGCGGAATGCGCCCTTTGCAGGCTTTGCTCCGACTGAGCGCTACCAATTCCTTCGGTTTGCCTCGATCCAAATACTCGGCAACCCAAGGAGCGAATAGCTCCTTATTCCGCAGCAGTTTCTTTCCGTCAGCGCTACGCGAATACAAAACCTCCAGCGCTTTATAGAAATCGAGACTTGCCTGCCCAATCGCTTCGAGAGATTCGACAATTTCGCCGCTCAACTCCCAAGGCTTCGGGGACGTTCGCCACGTTTTCCCCTCGAACAACTCCTGACGAGCAAACGCCTCCTTTAATTCCTCGAAATCCATGCTTAAGGTTGAAGGCTGAAAATATAAGGCTGAAGCTCTTTATTCGTTTTCATTGGTAGCGGCCGATCTCCGCGCGGCCATTTCCTAGCAACACCCCAGGAGAACTCCAAAACCGCAAAGACAGCAACCACCAGCTCCAGGTCGGTTTTCTGATAAATCATTTTCATTCAACCTTATGCCTTAATCCTTCAGCCTTAGAGCACTCACTCATCCAACTGGATATCCTTATTCCGATGACGCGGGGAGCCGGCTCTGAGCCAAGCATTGATAAACTTGTCCAAATCGCCATCCATCACGTTCTGGAGATTCCCAGAATCCACACCAGTGCGCAGATCCTTGACCAATTGGTAAGGCTGAAAAACGTAGCTTCGAATCTGGCTACCCCAGCCGATCTCGCCCTTTTCCCCATAAACCTTCTCCAATTCCGAACGCTTAGCATCCTGTTCTTTTTCATAAAGCCGCGCCTTGAGCATCTTCATAGCAGCCGCGCGATTCTTGTGCTGAGATCGATCCGACTGACAAGCCGCAACCACACCGGTTGGAATATGAGTCAATCGCACTGCCGAGTCTGTTTTATTGACGTGCTGGCCTCCCTTGCCGCTCGAGCGATATGTATCTTCGCGCAAGTCCTTATCCTCGATTTCGATTTCTGTATCGTCTTCGATTTCAGCCACGACATCCACGGCGCAAAACGATGTATGACGTCGGGCATTCGAATCGAACGGACTTATCCGCACCAAGCGATGCACTCCACGTTCCGCGTTCGCGTAACCAAAAGCATTAGGACCTATGATCCGAATCGTCACCTTCGACAAGCCCGCTTCTTCACCCGGCAAAATATCAATGATCTCCGTTTTGAATTCGCGACGCTCGGCCCAGCGCGTGTACATTCGAAAAAGCATATCCGCCCAATCGCATGACTCGGTCCCGCCAGCTCCGGCATTAATGCTCAAGATCGCGTTACAGTGATCATGCGGCCCCTTTAAATAACACTGAATCTCAAGCTCATCGAGTTCGACCTTCAGAGCTTCTGCGGTTTCATGCAGCTCAATCGCCTCCTCGGAACTATCCTCAACGTCCTCTTCCTCCAAAAGCTCTTCCATGCCTTGGGCATCTTCAAGCTTCGCTCGAAATTCCGTGAGGCTATTGACCACGCGTTTCAGCTTATTCGCTTCGGCGATGACCTCCTGGGCGGCTTTCTGATCATTCCAGAAACCTTCCGCAGCCATTTTTTCGTCAAACTTAGCTATTTCGACGGTTTTGCCATCAACGTCAAAGATACCTCCATAGGTATCCGGCGCGCTTTTCAATCTCCTCATGCAAGGCTTTCGTCTCTGGCTTGATCATAAGCGAAGCACCTTGAAAAGATCTGCAACCGAGATCAAGCGCGGAGCATCCTTTTTCGACATTGTACACGGATACCATGCAGTAGCCCAGTCGAAAGCTCCGAGTTACTGCTTCCTCTTAGGCCAATACCGCTGCGTTCTCGAGCTAGGAGCTTAGCCTACAATCGATTGAATTCAATTATTTGGATCGCGGTTTTTTGCTGGTTTTACAGAGCGAGTTTGTCTGTTCTTGCTAATTCAATGAGAGTGTCTCATCCAACTGAAATTCAATACCTATGTTGAAAATCCTATCGACCATCTTAGTCCTATCGAGTCTTGCGGCGTTTGCGAAAGAATCGCCGAATATTATCATCATCTACGCAGATGACGTCGGTTATGGCGACCTAGGCTGCTATGGAGCCGAAGCAATTGATACGGCGAATTTGGATCGTATGGCGGCAGGCGGCCTCCGATTCACCTCAGCTTATGCGACAGCTTCGACATGTACGCCTTCGCGCTACTCCTTATTGACAGGCGAATATCCGTTTCGAAATACAAAGGCTCAAATCCTTCCTGGGAATGCTCCGTTGATCATCGATTCGGCGAAACCTACGATTGCATCGGTCTTAAAAAAGAAGGGATACGCAACCGGCTTGGTCGGCAAGTGGCACCTTGGATTAGGGGAAGCAACCGAATCTCTAGATTGGAATAAACTCATCTCCCCGGGACCAAAGGAGCTGGGTTTTGAATACTCCTTTCATATGGCGGCAACAGGCGATAGAGTGCCCACGGTCTACATCGAAAATGGACGTATCGTAAATTTGGACCCAAACGATCCGATAGAGGTAAGCTATATAGAGCAGGTCGGCAATGACCCAACTGGTTTGTCCCATCCGGAGCTACTAAAAGTGCAAGCAGACGAACAGCATGCTAAAACGATCGTCGATGAAACCAGTCGTATCGGGTATATGACAGGTGGCAATAACGCTCGCTGGACCGACGAAGAGATGCCGGATGAATTTCTAGGAAAAGCAGTTTCATTCATCGAGGAGAATCACGAAAAACCGTTCTTTCTCTACTACGCGATGCATGAAAACCACGTACCCCGTTTGCCGCATCCACGCTTCCAAGGCTCTACAAGTTTAGGTGTACGCGGCGATGCTGTCGCTCAGCTCGATTGGAGCGTAGGTGAGATACTGAATACACTAGATGAATTGAATATCACAGAAAACACGCTTGTTATATTCAGCAGCGACAACGGACCTGTACTCTTCGATGGATATAGCGACGGGGCGCGTGAGATGAATGGCAACCATAAGGCTGCCGGTCCGTGGCGCGGTGGAAAGTATACTGTCTGGGAGGGTGGTACGCGAATGCCTTTTATTGCAATGTGGAAAGGAACAATCGAACCGGGACTTTCAGGTGCATTGATTAGCCAAGTCGATATATTGGCAAGTCTCGCGGCTCTTACGAGCGGCAAGATTCCCTCTGGACGCGCGAGCGATAGCCAAAACCATATCAAAGCGCTTTTAGGACAAAGCGAAGAAGGACGCGACCATCTAGTGCAGCAAGGTATTAATGGGATGAAGGCGATACGTAAGGGCGACTGGAAGTATGTCCCGCCTGGCGAAGTAAGAAATAGGATCAAAATAGACGTCAATGTGTATGATAAGATCTATGAGCCTGGAGCTCTTTTCTATCTGCCGGAAGACCCGAACGAAAGAACAGACCTATCCAGCCGCTATCCGAAAATCGTGGACGATATGCGCGTTCTCTTAGAAGCCGAGCTGACGCGCTAATAAAACCGAAAAAGACGATCGAGATCAACCGCGGCAAGACAGGTAAATCAGTACGATCCCGGCTAAGCCAACCTCTCAGTCAATCAATCTGCAATTAAGCCTACGCTAGTGCGGCTTCGTTCTCGAGGTGAAGACTTACAATATCTTGGTCGTCGTGCTCGGAGTTGAACTTCATAGACACAACCTTCGATACCCCCTTCTCCTCCATTGTCACTCCGTAGATAGCCTGAGCCGCCTGGATCGTGCGCTTGTTGTGAGTGATAATGATGAACTGAGACTGCTTGGTGAACTGCTTAAGCAGCGTCGTAAAACGACCAATGTTCGATTCATCCAAAGGAGCATCCAATTCATCCAGCAAACAGAATGGACTTGGCTTGACCATGTAGATAGCGAATAGCAATCCCACCGCGGTCATCGTCCGTTGTCCCCCGGAAAGAAGAGAGATGCTCTTTAAACGGGTACCCGGAGGTTGAGCCACGATATCAATACCGCTCTCCAATACATCCTCGGTTTCGATGAGCTGCAGATCCGCCTTGCCGCCATTGAATAGCGTATTGAAGGTCTGCTTAAAGTTCGCGCGAATTTGATCGAATGTGGCCGAGAATTGCTCACAAGACTTGATATTGATCTCATCGATCGCCGCTACCAATTTGTCGCGAGATGTCGTCAAATCATCGTATTGAGTTTTCAAGAACAAATGACGCTCCCGCAACTCACCGTACTCTTCGATCGCGTCCGTATTAACCACGCCCATGCTTTGAACCCGCTTGCGAAGTGCCTGGATCTCAGTCTTGATTTTGCTCCAGTTAGTGGCTTCCAACTCTTCCAGCTCTTCCTCGCTGGGCCCTTTAGGAGCAGCGTTCTCTGGAGCAAGTTCTTTCCCTTCAGATTTCTCTTCGGATTCCTCTTCTGGCAGTTTTTCTGTGCTGGCTTCTGCAACGACGTCAGTCGATTCCTCAACAACCTCTTCGGATTCCTCCGATACGCCTTCTTCGCTTTCACCCGACTCGGATTCAATCGTTCCCGTATCAAGATCGAGCTTTGGCAAATTTTCAACCGGCTGACGAGCCTTCCACATTTCGAATTTCCAATCGACGAGTCGAAGATCAAGTCCGTATTCACGCTCGATTTCCTCCTGAACGAATCCCAAGCGAGAGCGTTTCTCTGCAATCTGAACATTCTGGTTATTCAAATTAGATCGAAGCGATTCTACCTTTTCGCGAGCCGTAGCTTGCTCCTTCTCCAAAAGCTCCACTTTGCCTTCAATCGAAGTCAATGACTCGCGCGTTTGCTCAACTAGGGCCTTCGCTTCTTCAAGCTCCGCATCCACGGACTCACTACGAGCCTGGGCGTTCTCGATCTCTTCTTGCTGTTCGACGATCTGTGTCTCCCATTGCTCAATATCGGAAGTCTTCGACTCCGTCAAACGAGTCAGTTCCGAGCGACGCTGCCCGATCTCAGCCAAACCCTGTTCAAGCATGTCGAGCTTTTGCTTCTTCTCCTGCAAATCATATTTAGCCTGTGACAAGCCTTCGCGTTTCTCGTCTCGATTTTCGCGAATAGAACTAATTCCCGACTCGACCGACTCCAAACGCTCCCGCGCCGATTCCAGTTTTTCCTGAGCACCAGCAGAATTCGAACGTGCAGCTTCCAGCTTTTCAGTTGCCCGCGAGCGGGTTTCCTCGAGCCCTTCACGCTCTCGCTCCAAACGCTCAGCCTTCAGCTTTTGGTCTTGAACCATTTTTTCCGCATTGCGAGCTTCAGCCTGCAAACGGGAAAGCTCCTGACGCACTTCGCCTATCTCCCGGCGATGCGTTTCAACTGCATCTTCCGACGCTTCAAGGCGTTTGTTTATTTTCTCCGCTTCATCGCGAGCGGCCTGCAAAGTTTTCTGATCAGTCTCGAGCTCTTGACTGGTTTGACGAAGCTCGATTTCGCGCTGAAGAATACTAGAGTTTTTAGCCTTCTTATAACCGCCTGTCGCTAAACCGCGACTATCGACTGACTCACCCTTGCGGGAAGCTACTTGTAGAAACCTGAAATCCGGCTGTCCCTCCCACCATTTGAGAAACTGAGCTACATCCTCGACAACGTAACTAGCCGAAAGAACTGATTTCAAGGCATCGTCGCCTTCACCCAACTCGATAAACTCCAAGGCTGGTTTGAGCCAATCCGGCAGATCGTTGGATTCATTCGAACCGCCGCCAAGATTATCCAGCTTGACGCATACGCGACCAATCTCGCGATCCTCAAGCTGGCGAAATACTTCGATCACCGTATCAGCATCGCCTACCGCGACTGCTTCGACCGCAGACCCAAGCAACGCCTCCATGGCCAAACCGTATCCATCCTTAACCGACAGATTCGATACTAACGGAGCAAACGAGCGACCACTCAGACCACCCTGCATACGTCCCTTAAGCAAAGCCTTTGCTCCTTCTCCGTATCCTTCCAGTTTCTCCTGAAGCTGTTGAAGCAATTTTACGCGGGCCGTCTTTTGAGTGGCCGTACGATCCAATTCTTGAATACGCACCTGAGCCGCCCTAAACGCATCACGTCTTTCGGAAACTTCCTCCCGGGCCTTCTCAAGCGCAGCTTCCAATTCGGTCTGCCTCTGCTGAGTTGCGCTTACGCCCTCATTGAAAGTCTCAAACGCCTGCTGAGCTTCAGTCTGCCCTTCCGATTGCTCGGCGAGCTCTTCTTCGAGACGCATCAAACGATTCGAGCTGGTACCTGCCTCGACCTCGAGCAAGGACATTTGCTCACGACTTTGGTGCAAGCTGTTTTCCGCCTGTTGGGCTTGAAGCTTTAACTCTTGAATTTCGATCTCCGATGAAGCCAACTGGTTTTCTATCTCAGAGAGCTCACGATTTCGCTCCTGGAAGATTTCATCAGAATTCCCAAGAACGTCCAAATGGAGTTGCTTGTCCTGAGAATGCTCATCCAAACGCGCTACAAATTCCCCGATCTGGCCTTCGTAGGAACCTATTTCTTCCCGAGCCTGCTCTATCCGCTCGCCCATGGAGTTGATTCGAATCTGAGCCAACTGCGTCTGATTCGCCGTCTGCTCCTGCATGGTACGCAAATCGAAAACCGCTTGCTGCGAATCCTGAATCTTTTGGATCAAAGCTTGGCGATCTTCCTTGTGGACGATCAAGCTCGCTTCTTTCTTTTCCAATTCGATCTGTAACGCGTCGACTTCCGATTGAAGAGAATCCGCACTTTTATCGATGTGCCCAAGCGAATTGCTCAGGGTTCCGTATTGATGAGCGCTATAACCTACGTCTAAGTGACGCAGCTTGTGGCTTAGCTTCTTATAGCGGATCGCCTTGGTAGCCTGACGCTTGAGGCTTCCAATCTGTCGACTGATTTCCGCAATGACGTCAGTCACGCGATCCAAATTCGTCTCTACGTGACCGAGCTTATTCAAAGCTTCCTTCCGTTGAGCCTTATACTTCGAAATGCCCGCAGCTTCTTCGAAAACCGCTCGCCGCTCTTCCGGCTTCGACGAGAGAATCTGATCGATCTGCCCCTGGGCCATGATCGAATAGGATGTGCGCCCGACACCCGTGTCCATGAATAACCGCTGAATATCCTTCAAGCGACAAGCGTTGCCGTTCAAGAAATAGTTGCTTCCGCCATCGCGATGCACGCGACGAGACAATTCGACTTCGTTGAAATCTTGGCCTAGTTCCTTTTCGCAGTCCGTGAGAATAATCGATACCTCGCAGATATTCACGGGCTTGCGCTTATCCGTGCCTTCGAAGATGACGTCTTGCATCTTTCCGCCACGCAGTGCCTTAGCGCTTTGCTCGCCAAGTACCCACCGAATAGCGTCGGCAATATTACTCTTGCCGCATCCATTGGGGCCGACGACTGCCGTAACGCCAGGCTCGAATTTCAGGTGGGTAAGGTCCGCGAAACTTTTAAAACCGTTTGCTTTGAGAGAGCTCAGATACATGTAGGGGGCAGAAAATGAACGGCCTCAAGGAACCCTGACAACCCCAAATACACGATTGTGAATAAGTCGAAGAACAACCTGGGAATAAAAACCCAAACAAGCTGTTGACTCCACGCCGTTCAGCCGTTTCCCACCCTCCAAAATCAAAAAACAGCCCAAAACAACGCCATTCACACCCAAAGCCGCTCTACCTTTAAAATTACAACGTTGTAATTTTAAAGGTAATCGTTCGTGAAACCGCAATTGCGATCTGCGTGCAGGCACGCAAGTCGCAGGCGATCGTCCATATTGGCGAGCGGGATTCTATTTTCGCGTTTTAACTCTACCTCTAAGGCCTTCGGCTTCGGCGAATGCATCGAACTGCGGATTGCGTTCGTTCGGCACGGGAGCGCCGATTCCTTCTCGCCAACCTTCCAAACGAGCTAGCAATTCGGAGGTTTTCTCATTCATGCTCTTGGCAAGGTTGCGGGTCTCGCCAATGTCGTCGCGCAGGTTGTACAACTCCAACCCTCCGTCCTCGAAATACTGGTGAAGCTTCCAGTCTCCTACGCGAATCACGCTACACGGACGACTGCGAAAGAGGATATCACGTTGTTCGTCAGTGACCGCATAAGACTGAAGGTATGCAGGGAAATGCCAATAGAGCGCCCGGTTACCCAAGTTTGGCGTTTCGCCCTTGAAGAGCGAAACCAAACTAACGCCATCCAAATCCTGTCCATTCGGCAAAGCCGCTCCGGTCATTTCGCACAGCGTCGGGAACACGTCGACACCGATGATTGGCTCCGAACTTTTTTGCCCCGGAGCGACCACTCCCGGCCATTTCACGAAAAACGGCACGCGGATGCCACCTTCGTAATACGTACCTTTGTAACCTTTGAGAGGATCCATATCGGTCGCCGGTCCGTAACCTCCATTGTCCGAAAAGAAGAGGACGATCGTATTGTCAGTCAAACCGAGCTCGTCCAATGTCGCCTGAATTTTTCCTATGCCATCGTCGACCGATTGAATCATCGTCGCCATCTCTACGTGATCGTGCAACTCCCCTTTCGCCTTTGCCTCGTATTTAGCGACAAGCTCTTTCTTAGCGTCCAACGGCGTATGCACCGCGAAGTGCGTTAGGTAAAGCATCCAAGGATTGTCTTTATTAGAACGGATAAACGCATCCGCCTGATCGCTCAGATAATCCGTCAAATACGAATCCTCCGGCAAGCCTTGCAAGCTCGGGATATTCGGGTGCGGCGGGTAATACCCCCTTGGAGGCGAACCGGAATGCGTGCCGCCAACATTAACATCGAATCCATAGGGAATCGGATCGTCACTCAAATGCCACTTACCCATCATCGCGGTCTTATAACCGGACGCTTGGATTTGCTGAGCCCACGTTCTGATACTCGTATCGAGCGTGTCGACTCCTGGAATGTGTTTCAATCGACTGTGCTTCGGGTTGCCGCGCAGTCCCGTGCCGACGTTGTAGATCTCGTGCCGCGGAGTGTATTGCCCCGAAAGCATGCATGCTCGTGCCGGGGCGCAATTGGCCGATGCGGAATAGGCCTTTGTAAAGACCATCCCTTCCGAAGCGAGCTTGTCGATATTCGGCGATTCGTAAAAATCCGAGCCCATGTAGGACGTGTCCTTCCACCCAAAATCATCTAGGAATATGAACAAGATGTTCGGTTTTTCCGATGCAGCGAAAGCAGCTGAATTAATGAGAGCTGCCGATAGCAGCATTAAAAAATATCGTTTGGAGAGGTTCATAACTCGGTAATGGGTTCGACGGAATTAGATACTAATGCGAAAGATAATCAATCGAGATTGCCTGTTTGCTCAACGAAGGACCCCTCCACTGAACATCAAGAGCCGAAGAGGCTGTGGAATTCTTCAAAACGCTCAAAGTAAAAGGATGTAATCCCGCTTCGAGTTTCACGGAGGCCGAAACCTCCTTCCCTCCTTCGTACCCGAAATCAGCGTCAATAATAATAGCATCGTGGATACGCATAATTGCCCCCGAGTCCGTAGTCAGCGAGAACGCATATTCACCATCGCTCGGAACAGTTAGATAACCCGTAAAGACAACTGCTCCATTTCCAGGCCCCACATCCCCCTTCAATTGCGTCACACCGCCCATCTGCTGTGGCGACTCATCCCAGAACTTCGGAACCCACGGAAACGCGCCTTCGTATCCCAACCAACGAGCTCCCGGGCGAGTCGAAGCCGCATCGACCGCAGGGACTAGTTCATCGTCGTAGGGGCGTCGGTTATCCATATTTGGACGACGTAGCTGGAGCGACCTATCTTTCATCCTCTGCTGCAAACCGATAAAGAAGTCGCTCGTCCCAGCTAGATTGTTCACCTCTTTCAAATCCGTTTTCACATCGTAGATTTCAAAATCATCCGAGTGACCCTTTATATCGACGCGTACGCCCTTATAACCTTCTAGAAATAGAGCCTGCATTTGCTTGCGAGGGCGATTCTGGTGACTCGAATCGAAATCCGGATAGTTCGGGGTCTTCCCGCCGTGCAGGAATTCGACATAAACCGTACTCTCCTCCTGCGCTCCTTCTCCGGTCAAAGCTGGCACGAGCGAAACGCCATCGGAAAGAGCGGGCAAAGGAACTCCACCGAGATCGGCGAAAGTCGTCATCCAATCATGGAACTGAGACGGCGTATGATCCATCCGCCCTGCCGGAATACCACCTGGCCAACGAGCGAGAGCCGGCATGCGAATCCCGCCTTCCCAAACGTCGCGCTTCTCGCCGTCGAATGGTCCGTAGGACTGAAAATGCACCGGAGTGAATGGAGTTCCTGCGATATAGCTAACCGCCAATGGGCCATTGTCATTCGTGAAGACAATCATAGTCTCCTCATCTATTTTCAAATCCTTGAGCAATTGAACTAAATCGCCCACAGCGCTATCGATGCGACGCACCATTGTGGCGAAGCGTTGCTCGACATTGCTCCAATCCGAATTACGATATTCAGGATGTATCCAAGAATCGACTTCTCCACTCGCCGTGTTGATCATATGCCCAGGTTTATCCAACCACTGGAGACCACCTTTCAAACCTCCCCCTTCAGGAAACGCCTGCGTAGGCACCTGCAAAGCGGCGTGAGGCGTATCGTATGCTAGATAAATGAAGAATGGCTGATCACCCTGGGTGCGAGCATGATCGACAATCCATTTCTTAGTGTAGGCAGTAAACAGATCGGTCGTGTAGCATTTGTCCAATCCAGCAGAAATCTCTTCCTCGTTGTGCCAAACTTCCTTACCGGTCTGATGAGTAGGGCTATTACCCATTGGCCAATCATTGTTCGGATAATGCACGTGCCCATCTACATGCCGGACATAACCGAGGTATTCGTCAAATCCACGCTTCGTCGGATAAGCGGGCCACTCGTCGGGACTATTTAGAGACCCTTTAGTTTCACCGAGTCCTTGCAATCCATATTTCCCGACATGCAACGTTCGATACCCCGCACCCTGCATAATCGTACCCAAAGTATGGTTATCCGGAAGCTCTTTATCGAAATCACTATTTCGCACCTCCGTATGCCCCTGATGCAATCCGCGCAAAAGCGAAGCCCGAGACGGAGCGCAAACCGGAGCCGGGCAATAGTGGCGACGCAATTGAATCCCTTCTGCAGCGAATCGATCAAGGTTTGGCGTCGCGTGCTTTTTCCCTGTACGCTGATTCTGATGCAATACGCCCAAATCGCCATAACCCATGTCGTCCGTAAAGACGAAAATGATATTCGGCTTTGAATCACTCGCCGCCCCAAAAACGACATTTGTCAGACCAACTGACAGCGCCACAACGGACGCCATTAAAACAATTCGGGAGAAAACGGAGGGAACACGCATCATAGAGAAAACAGGAGACAAAAATTCAAAAACTGCAATCGCTAAGAATAACGCCATTCTTCGCTATTTCGGACATTCTACC
>Ga0233432_10002447_pt1 | contig 17247 bp, 14 predicted proteins | sample SI_122_August201_6_FD_179870 | JGI IMG/M metagenome (GOLD analysis project Ga0233432, IMG submission 179870) | Seawater microbial communities from Saanich Inlet, British Columbia, Canada - SI_122_August2016_10_MG | ecosystem: Environmental > Aquatic > Marine > Inlet | place: Canada: British...
ATTTATCTGTGTTAGGTTTGGTGGGGAGTTTTGGGATGGTGTGGTTGAGGAGTGGGGATGGTTTGAAGGTGGAGGTGATGTTGATCGGAGGAATTTGGGAGGTTGGCTTTCGAGTGTCGGATGTTGAGGAGGAGGCTAGATGAGGGTGATGAAAAGAGGATAGATGAGGGTGATGGGATGAGGCTAGTTTGGGCGATGGATTGGATGTTGATAGGGGGTATTGAGGGAGGTGATGTGGGGGAGGGATTGGACAGTTGAGGATTGTATCAAGATGTCCTTATGAATATTGCTGGAAATGAAACGAAGCGACTGATTCAGACCGTCGTTGCTTTTTTTACATTACTCTGCGTGGGAACCCTGGGGTTTAAGATGTTCTCCGAGGGGGAATCGCCCTGGATGGATTGTTTATACATGACGGTGATCACCCTGACGACCATAGGGTACGAGGAAGTGATCGATGTTTCTCACCACCCCTTTGGGCGAGCTTTCACGATGTTCATTGCCATTTCAGGAATCGGGATGCTGACTTACATGCTCTCTTTGCTGACGGCATTTGTGGTAGAGGGGCATTTGAAAAAGAATCTTGTGCAGAAGAAGATCGTGCGCATGATTGCCCGAATGGAAAACCATTTTATCGTCTGTGGCTATGGTCGAGTCGGCGGCACCATCATAGAGGACTTAGACGCTCTCGGGCACGAAGTCGTTCTCATTGACCCCAATGAGGAATGTGTTGAGAATTTTTTAAACAAAGGTCGAACGGTTTTGATCGGTGACGGAGCCGATGATGCTATTTTGGAGAAAGCGGGCCTGATGAGAGCCGCTGGCCTTTTTGCTGTGACTGGAGATGATCACGAGAATTTAGTGATCACCTTGTCGGCTCGACTGCTCAACCCCAATCTTCGGATTGTTGCTCGCTGTGAGGATAATTCGAACCTTAAAAAAATGAAACGAGCTGGGGCCACGATGGTCGCTTCGCCGGCTTACATCGGTGGCATTAGAATGACCAACGAGATGGTGAAGCCTGTACTCACCTCTTTTGTGGACCAGCTATTTTCTGGTCAAGGTGAGGCCGAAAGAGTGAGCAGTATTACCGTTGGATCCTTTGAGAGCTCCCTGAGTGTGTCAGACCTTGAATTGAGAAATTTCCCAAGCACCCTACTTCTAGCCATTCAGCGGCATGGTGAAAAGGAGCTGACTTATAATCCACCAAGGGATACCGTTCTCCAAGAGGGCGATGTCCTTATTTTTATGACCCACAAAGATGAAGTGCAGATTCTGAATCGTCGATTGAATGGCTCAGAACTGAGTAGTATTTGAGGTTATAAGTGACAAGGGAGCCGATATCTCTTGAATTGGAAAAAAGACTAGTCAGCCTAGACCCTTCGTTTGCCGACCTGCCCGAGTCCCTACGTACTGAGGTGAATCTGATCGTCGCAGGATCGGCTAAATTGAAAGAGGCTCTGGTTAGATCTGAGAAAGGGGGGGTGATCGATCGATGTCTTTATGATTTGATCCAACTTAAGATGAACCCTGAATTTAAGTCTGAACCTGAGTGTGAGAGGGAGTTTCACTACCAAGAGTACCTCCGTTTTCTTGAAAGCCAAGGAGAGGGACCAGATTGACTTCTCTCGAAATATAACTCCAAATGAGTTTGGGATGAAGCATCTATTGGGTTTCTGATTCAAATTTATATTTCGCAATAGGATCTATATGAAAAATCGACTGATATTGGAAAAGGACCTAAGGGATTAACTCCGACCAAAGTGGTAAGAGCTGAAGGGTTCAGAAGATGGGGAATACGGTGGGCAATGCAATTGAATCATTTCTGAGATGAGATAATGATCTGTCTCTGAAATCAAAATCATTTTTTTGGGACTGTCGAGCGAACATGAAAAAACACCTTTTATCATTCGTCATACTTTCATGCCTTCCAATCTTCGCCTATGTTGAAGAGGAGCCATTGAAATATCTCAATCAGTTGATATCCCAAGAGATTGAGCTTCAGGCTAAAATGTTCAAAGAAGCTCAAGGAGCTCAGTCAGAAGATGAATACATGGAGTACTCTGAGGCAAGTTATCAGTCACAACTGAAGCTGTTGAACTCTCTTTTGAAATCGATAGATATTGAATTAAAAAAGAATTATTTCTTGGCACAGTTCATCAGTGAATGTGAATTTGAAAAATCAACTTTAGTGAGCATGGGAGACATGATGGAGTCATCGGAAAAGACCGAGGTTGATCAAGTGATTAAAGGCCTTGAATCGAAAATAAGGATTCTTGAAAAATTCTAGATGAGAGCCGGGGCGAAGGTTGATCAGGTTGTGTTAAGAGCTGTACTGAGGTTCAATTTTTCTTCACCCCGTGAGATTGGGTGTATAACCGCCAGTGATTGCTTCTGTTATGAAAATACTCGCTACCGCTGACCTCCACTTGGGTCGTCTCCCTACCTGGAGGGGAGGCGGTCGGCAGGAATTGTCGCCTGAGATGATGTGGTCGAGCTTGGTGGAAGAGGCCATTGGAGAAGACGTGTCTGCTTTGGTTTTGTCGGGCGACGTGGTTCATCACCATCGAGCCTATTTCAACGTGCTGGGAGCATTGGAGGAGGGCCTCACTCGATTGGCCTCAGCTGGCATTCCAGTGGTGGCTGTAGCAGGCAATCATGATGTTGACCTCATGGCTCGATTGAGTGACCAGAGAAAGGAAGGTGAGCTGGTCGTTTTGGGGAGCGATGGGAGTTGGGAGAGTACAACGATTGTGAGTCGTGGGGGAGCGAAGGTGGACCTCTGGGGCACGTCTTTCATTCGTGAGCACTCAGAAGAAAACCCACTGAAAAATTTTGATGAGACGAGGTTGCTGGAGGGAAGGCCTTGTTTGGGAGTTCTGCACTGTGACCGTGATGCTCAGGGCCCTTACGCACCAGTCTCTAGTGGAGACTTGGAGAGGAATCCGATTCAACACTGGGTCCTTGGGCACATCCATGCCCCTGACCCTGTTCCCTCCTCTAGTGAAAGGTGGGCCCTTTATCCCGGCTCCCCTCTGCCCTTTCACCCTGGTGAGCAGGGGGCCCATGGACCACTGTTAATAAGCCTAGACGAGCATAGCGGACGTGTTCTTGGGGTGGAGAGAAAGCACCTAAGTCCCCTGCGTTATGAATCGATTGGGGTGGAGCTTGGGAATATGGATCGTCAGTCAGAGCTTTTGGATGGAGTTCACCGGAGTCTTGAAGATGCTTGCTTTCGTTATCGAGAAGAACAGGCCAATCTCACGCACCTGAATCTCCGACTTGAGGTGAGCTTTGAAGGAGAGCTCGAGTTAGAAAAAGCTAGAGACGATCTTGAGGAAGCTTTGGTGACGACCGACCCTCATATGAGTTTTCATGGAGTTGTGGTTCAAGTGAACCGTTTGGCTTTGGCGAAAAGGAGAGAGGTGGACTTTGAGATCTACCGTGGCCAAGAAGGCCCCCTTGGCGTGCTTGCGGAATTTGAAAATTCTAAAATGGAAGAGGACGAAACTCTTCAAATATTTATTAAAGAACTGAGGAGTACGATAGAAAAAGACAGCTCCCGCCTTTCAAAGGAATTCTGCCCAGAGCTTGATGGAGAAGACCTTGAGCTGATCATCCAAGAAGAAGCGAGGCGCTTTGCTTTGGCATTGTTGGAGCAGGATTGAAGGCCCTTCGATTCAAGACACTCCACATTCACCAAGCTCCTGGAGTGGATGGTGTCGATGGCTTGGACTATAGAAAAGAGGCTTTCTCACCGGGAATCAATATTCTGTTCGGGCCGAATGGCTCGGGGAAAAGTACGACGGCTCGCTGCCTTCATCACATTCTTTTTGGAGAAGTGAAGCCCGGCCAAGGCCTCCAAATGAGTTGGAGCCTGAGCGTGGGGGAGGTAGAAGAGGTTGGGAACTTACCTGCTGGTCAGGGAGCTGGGCGCCATTTGGCACCTCACCTGATGGGGAAAAACTTTTGTTTGTCGATGGAAGACCTTCTAGAGTTGGGTCAAGGCGATGTATCTGAACGCATACGTTCAGAAATATTTGGAGGAGTGCGATTTGAAGAGTTGCAGTCAACTTTGAAACGGCCTACGGCTGTGCAATCTTTGCTTAAGCCACACCAAGAACTGAAAGCTCGCTTTGAAGATTTATTAGCTGAACAGTCATCGGTGGTCGCTTTGGAGAAAGAGATCTTGCGGGAGCAAGACACCTTTGAGGTCTTGGAGAAGGAACGTCGAGATCTTGTTTGGTTTAAAGCGATGGCAGAGCTAGAGCAAGTTAAGATAAAAAGTGAAGTCTTGGTAAAAACTTTGGAAGGGGTGGACCGAAGGTTGTTGAATTTGTCTCGGGAGGACAGAAAAAGTTTAAGGGCCAATCTTGAGAGAGTCGAAATTTTGACTCGGGAACTAGAAGAGCTTGAAAAGAGGGAGGAACATCTACGAGTTGCTTTGCCAAAAGAAATTCCAGTCAAAGAAGAGATTGAGAATTTTGAGGAGGATTTGGGGCAATGGCGTCAAGCAAAGGAAGAGCTTCGCCGCATGGATGAAGAGATCGCTGAGATAGAGGGGCGCTTGAGGTCTCAACGCCAAAACTTAGAGTCCATCTGGAAAGTAGGAGAGGCTCCTCCTGCGACGCTGGAAGAATTACCCGAAGACATTCGAGGAGCCATTCAAGCTTTGATGACCGCTCGTGACGAAGAGGAGCGTTCTCGGATTCGTGTGGAGGCTTGGGCGCGAGGTGGAGGAGACGCAGGAGACCGCGTGGAGATAAAGCCCTTCCTAGAAGGGCAGCGACTCCTTAGGAAATGGCTCTTGAGCTCCGATGGCATAGAGAGAAACCTATGGCCGGTTTTGATAGGGAGTGGAGGTACACTTGTGTTGGCCGTGGTCTCGTGTTTACAGGTTGGGCCGTGGGCTCTGATAGCTCCTTTGCCAATGTTGGCTCTTCTTGGCTGGCAACTCATGGGAGAGAAAAGGGAGGGTGTTGGCCGCAGAGAACTTCAGGTCGGATACGAAGACTTGGGCTTAGAGCAGCCAGAGCATTGGGAAGAAAAAGATGTTGAGGCCCTCATCGGAAAGCTTGAAGCTGAGGGATCGGAATCTCGTTCGCAGGCACGAGAAGGAGAGCGTTATGTTTTAGAGAGCGAAAGCTTGAGCCAACGTATTCAGGAGCGAGAGGCAAGAGAGCTGAACTGTCAGGCACTTTTAAAAAAGCTAACACCGGCTCAGAGCTCCAATATCAAATTGCCAGGGCTTTGGTTAGAGGCGGTTGTGAGAGCCCACGAGTTGGTCGTGGAGCTAGACGGGAAGAAGGAACGTATGGTTCGAGCCCGTGAAAATTGTGAAAGAATTGTGGAACCCCTCGGGCGCTTGACTGGGGTTGAAGGTGAAGACTTAGATTTGGAGGGGTGGAGGAGGCATCTGAGGAAACTAAAGGAGACTCAAGAAGGTGGTGTTGAATTATTGAGGCTAGGAAAGAAAGACATACCTCGTTTGAAATTGGAAATAGAAAATTTTAAGGATCAGATAGCTAGGAGCTGTACTCGTATTGAGCTTGAGCCAGAAGAAAACATTAAGGAGTTTCTAGATACCTGGGAACACCGACTGGGAGATTGTTTGCCTTCTTTGGAAGAAGAGGTGAATTTAGGAAAGCGAACCGTTGAACTGGAAAGTGAACTTGGAAAGAAGGACCTGCCTGCGCTGGACCTGGAAGAACTTGAGCGGCGTCTACAGGCAGGAGAGGGTTTGGAAGAACGCCGAGATGAACAGATGCGGAAGGTTCAGGTTTTGGAATCAAAATTGGTTGACCTAAGGGCTGATAAACGTTTGATGGAGGCGGACCGGCAGGTTCAGGAGTCTGGTCAGAAAATCGAAGAACGGGTGCAGGCGATGGTGCGACATAGAGTAGCTTCTGGTTTACTAGATTTGGTTCAGCAACGCTGCCAAGCAAAAGCATCGCCCACCTTGTCGCGAGCCTCAGAGCTGATGTCGATTTTCACTGGCGATAGTTACCGTTTGGAATGGGCCCGTGGAGAAGAGGGTGAGGCGGGGGCTTTAATCTGTCGTCGGGCTGGAAGCTCAGCTTCCCATAATATTTCGACATTATCGAGTGGAACGCGAATTCAGATGCTGCTAGCCCTTCGGGTGGCTTACCTTGAGAATCAAGAAGGCGACGGCCCCAAGTTGCCGCTTTTCTTAGATGAAGTTTTGGGCAACAGTGATGACGAGCGGGCTGAGGCGATGGTGCAGGCGTTGGCTTCTCTGGCAAAAGATCGACAGGTTTTTTATCTGACGGCTCAAACGGATGAGGTTCGACGTTGGCGTCAGGTGGAAGGTGATGAAATAAGTTTAGAGGTGAAGGTGATCGCCGTGCCTCCCGGAAAGGACCGACAGGTTGAGCCCATCATTTTTGTTAAAAAAGACGAGGAAACGCCTCTGATGCCCCTTGATGAAGAGGGGCATTCTGAGTATGGTAAAAGGATTGATGTACCACGCTGGAATCCTTTACGAAGGGGAGTTGGAGCACTGCACCCTTGGTTTTTGATAAGAGAGCTAGGACTTCTTAGTGAGATGCTACTTCACGGTTTGGATGAGTGGGGGAAAGTGAAAAACCGAGAGGGAAGAGCCGGAGAGAATGGTCTTGTCGCGATGCTTTCTCAGTGGGGCGGGCTTGAGGTTCGGTTGGCTAAGGCATCAGAGCGGTGGCTGGAAGAGCTGCGGTCACTCTGGTTAGTGGGTAGAGGCAAGCCCCTTTCGACAGGTGATCTGCTAGAGCTCTGGGCTCAACGAGGACCGAAGACTGGTCCAGAAATTCTCGCCCTATTGGAGTCTGATGAAGTTGATGGTCAGGTGAAAAAGCTATTGGAGAAACTTGGGGAAGGAGCGATTAAGGGGTTTGGGAAATCCAGAGTGGAAAATTTGGCGGAGCAATTGGAGGAGGCTGGTTTTCTCGACCCACGATCAACTTTGGGAAATGAAGAACTATCAAAAAGAGGTGAGGAGCTTCTCCTCGACCTGAGAGCTGAATTTTCCATGGAGGAGTGGTTGGAGCTAAAATCTCGCTGCCACGCCCTGATGTGCCTTTTGGTTGAACTGAAGTAGGCAAATCAAGAACGGGGTTTTGGTGACTCCCTCAGGTTGAGTCAAGGGTTTAGGTCGAGAGCTTTTTGGATGAGGTCTTCTAGGAAATAGACTTGGTCGAAGCTGAGCTGCGACAGAACATCAAGTGGCTTTTTATTGAGCTTAGGCTAGCTTAGATAGAAAATTCTGGATAGAGGACTTGAAAAGCCAAGTTCCATATTTAGAATTATTCTATATGTGGAATTTTTTAATCAGAGCTTGAGCCAAGAGTCTCAGGCACCTGCCTTGGAAAGAGGCATTGGGTTGATGGAACTTCTCCAAGGCGGAGAAAGTCTTAGCCTGGATGAATTAGCTCAGGGCTTGGACTCTCCCAAATCGAGTTTGTTGAGGATTCTGGACACGCTTCAGAAAAAAGGTTGGGTTTCAAAAGATTCGAAGAAAAATTACCGGTCGACGGTGAAAGTTGTGTCCCTTCATGAAAAAATGGATTGGGAATCGCACCTTGAAGTCAAGCTGAGTCAATTGGGCGAGGAGGTCGGGCTAACGGTCGAGTGGTATGAAATCCAAGGGGAGAGGGCGGTGATCACTTGGCGTTTTGAACCACAAGCTGCCTACATTCGAGTGTTGGCAAGGATTGGTTATTCGAGGGGTGTGGAGGAGGAGATCGATGCTGTGGCCCAAGTCCTATTAAAAGGAACGAGTTTGATTCCTGGAAAAAAGATATGCCATTATGACGGTGGTGAAAAGCGACCACTGTTGAAAAAAGAATTGAAAGCCTGCCTTGATGGAGAGGAGGGACTCATGGGCAAAGACCCAGAGTATAATACCAATGGGGTGCGCCGGATCGCGACGGGTTTAAAGGATTATAAGGGAAAGCTTCGCGGTATTGTTGCGCTGGCAGAGGGCTTTACTCCCAAGGCTGATCAATTGCGAAGCGAACGCCTCGAGACATTAAAAAAATATACCAATGAACTTCAGCAATTTTTGAGAGAGATGTCATGAATCAAAGGCCAAATATTCTTTTTATCATGAGCGATGACCACGCAGCTAATGCGATCAGTGCTTATGGGTCTAAGATCAATACGACTCCGAATATCGACCGTTTGGCTAAAGAGGGCGCTCGATTGGATCACTGCTATGTGACCAACTCTATCTGCACGCCGAGTCGAGCTGCTATTTTGACGGGAACTCATAACCATATCAATGGTGTGACAACTTTGGTCACAGAGATTGATAATCGATTGCCGAATGTGGCCAAGCACTTGCAGACGTCGGGGTATCAAACGGCGATTGTGGGCAAGTGGCACTTGGGGGAGAAACCTAGTAGCCAACCAACGGGTTTTGACTATTGGTCGGTTGTGCCGGGACAAGGGCGATATCACAACCCTGAGTTCATCGAAGAAGATGGCATGAAAGTTGAAGAGGGTTATGTGACGGATATCACTGCAGATAAATGTATCGATTGGTTGGAGAGTCGGGATGAAGAACGCCCCTTCTTTTTGATGTGCCACCACAAGGCTCCGCATCGACCATGGGACCCCAAGAAGGAGCACTTTGATCTTTATCAGGAAGATTTTCCCGAGCCAGAAACCTTCGATGATGACTATTCAAATCGTGCAAAAGCGGCGACGGAAGCCAAGATGCGAATCTCGGAGAATTTAAGTTACCGAGATTTAGATTTATTAAATCCAGATGATCCCGAAGAGATGAACAAAGAGTGGTCGAATAATTTCCTACGAATTCCGGAAAGCTTGGACGGGTACACTCTCACTTGTGCTCATACAGGTGAAGTTTTCTCCTTCAAAACCCAGGCTGAACTGAAGAGGTTTAAGTACAATCGATATATCCGTAAGTACGTTCGTTGCATCCACTCGATTGATGAAAATGTGGGGCGACTCTTGGATTGGTTGGACGAAAAAGGTTTAGCTGAAAACACGTTAGTTGTTTACACCAGTGATCAGGGGTTTTACCTAGGTGAGCACGGTTGGTACGACAAACGCTTCATTTACGAAGAGAGCTTTCAAATGCCATTCCTCATTCGTTACCCGAAAGAGATTTCAGCTGGAATGGTGTGTAAGGACATGGTCTGTAATGTCGACTTTGCACCAACTTTTTTAGATGTAGCAGGGGTGACCATTCCTAATTACATGCAGGGCCGTAGCGCGCGAGATGTCTTGCAAGGTAACACCCCAGAGGATTGGACGGACCTGGCTTACCACCGCTATTGGATGAACAACGACAGCTGCCACCATGCTAGAGCCCACTACGGGATTCGAACACATCAGTACAAACTCATTTATTGGTATTATGACGATTTGGGTCAACCGGGAGCTAAGCCTGATGACTTAGAACCGGAGTGGGAGCTCTTTGATTTGGAGAAAGACCCACTGGAGGTGATGAACGTGTACGATCAAGCTTCTTATGGCGAAGTGCTAAAGGAGATGAAGGCTAAGCTCGATGGAGAGATGTTGCGGATTGGAGATATACCCGTTCATCCCTAGGGTTCTATTCATGGGGCATTTTTTTTATAAATGAAGCCCCATGATCTGTGATACGAGGCTTAAAATTCTATTATTGGCATAGGCACGCCGTCTCTGAGACATAAAAAAACACCTCAGAATGTGATAAAAGATACCAGATTGAGGCCTTTCGCTGTGTGAAGTGTGAAAAAACCCTTGAATCACGGGCTCAATAGAAGGTGTGATAAAAGATACTTTTATGGAGTGAATTTCTTTACGTCGAGATATTAGAGACTTTTTCCGCTTTTGGGATAATGAATGTAACAGAGCGGGAGAAGGTATGGCGAGGTATTCTTGGATAGATGAACCATCCAGTGGGGTGGCCAAAATGGTGAGCCCTCTTCTGATTTTGGTTGCTTCTCTGGCTTGTGGTGGAGGAGCTGGAGGTGGGGTTGATTTTCGCCCTGTTTACACTTCAACGGAGGTGAGCCCTCAGTATCAAGAAGATACTTTGGCATTACAAAAGGCCATGACGTCTTTACCTTCTTTGGAGATCGTGGAATGGAACGAAACGAGGGTGAGGAAGGTTTTGCATCTTTTTGCCTTTGGATCTTCTGTGAGCCCTCGTCAGATTGAAGCTTGGGGGGCAATGTCACCTCAAGAGGCCATAGAGGAGATCATCAGTCTGAACGCGATCAATCCTAAGCTGATTCCCATGGGAGAAGAAAGCTCTTATATTAATGGAGACCTCATGGAGCTCTCTCAAGTTTGGTCCTCGGAAGAAAGTGATTTCGAGAAAAGTCGTTACGCCTTAGACCGGTGGAATGCTCCTGCGGAAGTTTGGCTGAGGGCTGTGAGGGACCCAGGCCTGAACCCTGTTCGCCAGAGGGTTGGGCTGTTAGAGACCAACGACCACATGGCGGTGAATTTAGACGCGTCGGTGACAAGTCGCCAAGTTTTTCGTTATTATGACACGATCATGAAGACCCTCGCTAAGAGTGCACCATATGAAGATGTCATGAATAAGGCGGCTTTGTCGGCAGCCATAGCAACTCAATACAACCACCGGGAAAACCGCTTTGAAGATGGAGTCTTTAAGGGAAATGAAGACTTTGCTCGAGAGTATCACCAACTATTTTTTGGCATTCTCGGGGAGAATGACTCTCAAGAACACGAGGATGTGACGATTCGAAACACGGCTAAAGCCCTCACGGACATTCGGGTGGAGAGGATCGATGTGAGCTCAGGGAGAGTGTTGAGTGACCTGCCAATGGTGGGCATGGAGTACCACTACCCCTCTAGCCTGAACATCTTGGACATGCCCATCAGTGGAGGAAACGCCGTTGAAAAAATTAGTGGTCTGAGCTTAGAGGCAATTGATCATGAGGAGAGTCTTAGAAATTTACCGATTTTACTGATCAAGAAGTTGGCGGACCCGACTCCTTCAGCTAATACAATGGACCAACTGGAAAAGGCTTGGCGAGACTTGCCAAACAAAAGCTTACTGGCGTTTTTGAGGGCTTACGCCATCTCACCTGCGTTTCATAGCGAAGAGAGGTTTAAGCCTTGGACGGTCCTTGAGAGAAGATTGATCATTGCCAATCGACTACAAATCAGTGAGGAAGAAAAGAATGGTTATGGAATGGTCAGTTCTTGGGAGTTGCAGCAATTGGAAAATGGCCCCTTTAGGCCCATTCACGATGTTTTCGGAGGATTGAGGGGGGAGGAGGCGATGGCGAGTAGTCATCGTTTTGCCAAGGCTTGGGAGGACAGCACTAGAAATATATGGAAATACACTCGATCGAGGGACAAAAAAAGCGGTTGGGTTAAGGATTGGGCGACAGTCGTGCCAAAAATTGGAGACGTACATGTGGTGTCAGATGTGGCTGAATTTCTATGGAAGCGATTCATTGGAGACGACACAAGTCATTTTGGGCTGCTAGAGCGGGCTCAGGTTTACGCGTTGTTAGCGAGTGGCCGAGACTATGGGCTACGTTTTGATGAAGAGAACCCTGAGGCGAGTTATGACTTGGAGACTTTAGGGGGCGACGTCCACCAAGCATTTTTGCACGATTTATCTGTCGCCATTTTGAACTTAGAACATGAAGATGAAAACAAAGAGCGTCAAGCCAATGAGAGGGTGGGCTTAGCCGTTGCTTTTATTGTGATGACACCCTACATGTTTGGACAGGAGGGATGAAAATGGACCGACGGAACTTTTTAAAAGGAGCCATGGCTTTTGGCGCATCTTGTGCGATGCCCATGTCGTTGCGTTCGGCTCCTTTAGCTGGGGGTGGCATTCTTTTACATCTTTACTTGGATGGTGGCCCAGATTTTCGACAGTTGATGGCTCCCTCGTCATCCACGGACTATGGAAGAACATATTGGAACCACCGGTACCCGACATGGGGTTTAAACTCCAGAACGGGGGTGACAACTTTAGAGGGAACCCTGCTGCCGGGAACCTCCGAAGGAATTCCTTTTTATTTTCACCCCCTAGCTGATTGGCTTCATCGTGAGTGGGAGTTGGGCCGGGTGGCAGTGGTGAATCAAGTCTTGGGGTCTGATAAGCGAAATCATGAGTTTGGTTCTATTGTGATGGAGACGGGTTCGCCCATCTCATCTCCTGGTGATCGACAGCGCAGTGGTTGGGGTGGGCGTTTGGCGAGGGAGATGAATCAAAAGGTGGTGTCTTTAACATCACGAGTTCGACAGTTTTCCTATGGACCCAGCGAGATTGACCCTCTCTCCCACGATAATCGAGATGTGCTCTCGATTCATGACATGAGGCAGTTTGGATTGTTTCGTCCTGAGAGTTTAGAAAGTAACCCGTCCCACGGAGGGTACCGGGAGTCACTCACTCGAGCTCTGGGAGCCTACTATCAATCGAAGGTGTCGCAGATCTCGACGACGTCTCCTTACCGGCCCATTGGTGACCACTATGAGAAGTTATCACACCAAGGAGCCCTCGTGAGGGAGCGACTGGCAGGGGTTGAATCAGATGTTGAAATGCAGAAGTTGGTTTCTGGTGAAGGTTCAGTGGCCAATAGAGGCTTTGCGAGGCAGTGCTCGAATTTCTTGGATGCATCCCACTGTTTGGATATTTTGGATGCTTCTGTTTTCAGCATGGGCTATGGTGGATTCGACACTCATCGAGACCAATCAAACCGGATAGGGGAGCGTTTTGGAGATATTTTCGGATCCCAAGGGCCTCTAGGAACGATGATGACATCCCTGAGAGCCAATAGCCCAGAGCTTGCCAGTCGGGTGTTGATCATGGTGAGTGGGGAGTTCGGGCGCCAATTAGCTGCCAATGGTGATCAGGGCACGGACCACGGTCGAGGAAATTCAGTGATCCTTATGGGGGACGGGGTGAATGGAGGAATGTACGGCGACCTCTTTCCGGAAGAGGAGATCGATCGCTACGGCTTTCGAGGAAGTGATATTCATGGCGTGACTGGGGTGGAGCACGTGGTTCACAAAATCAGTGAGAGCCTCAAAAGTGGAAGTGGGAACCAGGTCGTGCCTGACCTCTCTTCTTCAGATAGAATCCAGGACTCTTCGGTTCTTGATTTTTTGGGGTGAAATGAAAAGAGAGACTATGAAGAATGGGTATCGATGGTTGTGAATGGATGATTTAGGTTCTAAAGATCATCCAGGTGAGGGTGAAATTTAGTGGAAAGATTCACATTTGAAGGCTAAAAATGATGGCGAGAATCTGCTCGTGTTCAAGCCGGAAAAAATAGAGCCAGCCGCAGCTCTCTTAGCTGTGGTGATCGTCTAAGATGGACGTTTTAGTCATTGGAGACAGCATTGTCCACGGGGGCTTGGATTCGGAAATGGGCGGCTGGGTCGCTCGATTGAAAGTTCACTCCATGCAAAAGCAGCTAGGAGATCATGTTTTTGGCCTAGGAATTGGGGGGAATTCAACTCGAAATCTTCTTGAAAGAGCTGAGGTAGAAATATTGGCCCGTCAAAATCATGTTAAATCGATCATTTTTGGAACGGGGACTAATGATATGAATCAGGGGATTGGCCTAATTGAGTACCGGGAGTCCTTGGGTAAATTGATGGCGATGGCTGAGAAAGTCGATAAAAAGGTTTATCTAATGGGGATGTTTCTGTGGGTGAAGGATGGTCAGGTGGTTGATAGTTCCGCTTATGACAATGCCATCAAAGAGCTATGTTCAAACCATGGTCATACCTACATTCAAACCAACGATCTCATTCTGAGTGAAGACCTCGTCGATGGCTGCCACCCAAACGCTGGTGGTCACCAAAAAATTTGTAACCGTGTCGTTGAAATTCTTTCGAAAGGGAAATAGATATGAATGTTTTAATCGTTGACGATGTGGTGAACAATCGATTTTTTATCAACCGGCTTTGTCAGCAGGTGGAAGGAGTCAAAACATTTGAAGCTTCTAATGGAATGGAGGCGATACAATATCTAGAAGAAGACGATTCCATCGAATTGGTCTTTATGGACATAGAGATGCCGATGATGGATGGAATCGACGCTACAAGGGTGATCAAAGAGCGATGGCCTGAGATTGAAGTTGTTTTTCAAACGGCTTGTTATCTTTATAAAAATGTTGATCGGATTAACCAAATCGGCAAGTTTGAGGTGCTGGAAAAACCCATCATGAAAGATGATGTTCACCGAATCATTTCGAAGAGGATCGAAGAAAAAGAGGCTCACTAGGTTAAAGCTTCTATCTGGATGAGCCTTGAATTGGAAAAGGGAGAGGCGAAGTCACCTTTGATTTATTTAGGGAAGCTGTTCTGTTTTGTTGGAGCTTTCGATGGGTTTGAGAGGTCTGATCTACGCGGATACGTCGAAAGCAAGGGAGCAAAAAGTTCTCATGACGTGAGTGAAAGGACAGATGTCCTCATTATTGGAAGTCGAAGTACGCGGTGCTGTACCTTTTCATGTTGTGATAGGGTGATTGAGAAAGCTAAAGAATTAAGTGAGAAGGGCTCAAAGCTACAGATCATCGGAGAAGAAGCTTTTTTGAGTGGCCTGAGTCAAGAAGACCTAGCTGAGTTATCATCAAGGCTTTAGACTTGGTTGGGTCATGCCCTATGGGCTGAGGAAACTCTATAAAGGTGAAGAATATGGAGGTGTGATTTTCGTGCTGAAAGCCTTTCTCTTAGGGAAAGTGAAAAAGTTGAGGCTGAGGGCTTGATCTGTGATAAAATGGTAAGAACTTCAGGGGAGGGGAAATACTGCTGAAATTTTGATTGATTTTTATGATCACCAAAGTAAATGAATAAATCTACTCAGAAGAATCGATCGATGTCAGAAGAATCTCCCAAAACCTTTAAAGCTAAGGTTTTTGAAGTCATGGAACGGGAGGGAAGTGAGGACTTACCCTCAAAGTTGGTGGACTGGACCCTCATGATCGCCATTTTCTTGAGTGTGCTGGTGGTTATTCTAGAGACCGTGCCCTCTCTACATACAGCTCATAAAGAGCTGTTCTTTTATGCAGAGCTGATCTTGGTGAAGATTTTCACTTTGGAGTACATCTTGAGGCTGTGGATTTGTAACCTTAAAGAGGAATATCAGCACCCGATTAAAGGACGTTTAAAATACATGATGACGCCATTGGCCATTGTTGATATCTTGGCGATCCTTCCTTTTTATCTCCCTCTCATTTTTACTTTAGAGTTTGTTATCTTACGGGTGCTACGACTGATCCGACTATTGAGAATGCTCAAGTTTTTGAGGTATTCAAATTCAATTCAAGCTTTTAGGGATGTGATTCGTTTGAAATACGAGGAACTCACCATGGTATTTATTTTGACGGGAATCACGCTGATTTTCGCATCATCCATTCTCTATCACTTTGAGCACCAGGCTCAACCTGAGAAATTCTCTAGCATCCCTGCCTCGATGTGGTGGGGGGTCGCAACGCTAACGACCGTGGGTTATGGCGACATGTACCCCGTGACGTCAGTGGGAAAGTTTTTTGCCAGTGTGATCGCCCTCATGGGTGTGGGGTTGGTGGCTTTGCCAGCGGGTATCCTTGGCTCTGGTTTTATGACCGTGATGCGTCGAAAGGGGGGTGGAAGCTTTAAGTGCCCCCATTGTCAAAAAGATATTCAGCGGGGGGGGAAACCCAATATCATCGACAAGGTGTTGTGAGGGTTGTTGTTCTGAACTGAAAGCCTTCACTAGAATCCATTTGAGACGTCAAATGGAGATCTCCCCCTAGCATGAACGACAACAGCACTCTTTGGTTTCGTCGACCTGCAGAAGATTGGCACGAAGCAATGCCTCTTGGGAATGGCCGAATGGGTGCCATGGTTTTTGGGGGAACGGAGGTTGAAAAACTCCAACTCAATGAAGACACTTTATGGTCGGGTCGTCCGAGTGATGAAGATGGATATCAGATTTCTGAAAATATTGAAGGGGTGAGAAAACTCCTTCGGGAAAAAAAATATTCTCAGGCCAATGATCTGACGGACGAAATGACTGGGGCTCACGATACTGAATCTTATCAGATGGTGGGTGACCTCTTACTTGATTTTAAGAACAAAAATGAGGTGAAGAACTACGAGCGTCGACTCGATCTCAACACAGGGATCACCTCCACCACTTACCTACAGGAAAGTGTTCGCCATGAACGGGAGTGTTTTATCTCTCACCCACACCAAGTGCTGGCCATGAGGCTGAAGTCAGATGCTCCTGGGGGGATTGGCTTTGGAGTGTCGATGGATTCAATGATGGCTCACAAGGTTGTTGAGCGTGAGGGGGCCTACCTCCTTCAAGGGCAGTGCCCCTTCAACAATCACTCCAGAAGACCGAATGGAGAAGATAAGATCGTATGGGAGAAAGAGGGTGTCAGTGGGATCAAGTACGTGGTTAAAATCAAGTTGATCCCAGTTGGTGGAAACCTAGAGTTTCGTGAGAACTCAGGCTTGGTCGTTTCTGAAGCCAATGAAGTGCTGTTGCTGATGGCGATCAAGACAAGTTTTAGGGGTTGGAACGAAGAGCCTCACGACGATTTGGTGGCTCTCGAAAAGGAATGTGATAAAATGCTGCAGTCAGCCTCTGAGGCTGGTTGGGATCGTCTTAAAAAAGAACATGTCGAGGATTTTGGGGCATTTTCTGGAAAGATGGCCTTGGATTTAGGCGCGGTCGATTCTAGGGCCACCGATGAAAGGCTACGGAATCATCATGATATCGAAGAAAAATCAGCCTTGGTGAATCTTGTGTTCAATTTTGGTCGGTACTTGATGATCAGCTCTTCTAGAGCCGGAACTCAGCCAACAAATCTTCAGGGGATTTGGAATGATAAATTAGTCGCTCCGTGGAGGTCCAATTATACCGTCAATATCAATACAGAGATGAACTATTGGCCCAGTGAGACTTGCAATCTATCTGAACTATCAGAGCCTTTGTTAAAAATGGTTCGTGAACTCTCTGAATCGGGAAAGCGACCAGCTAAGAAACTTTATGGGGCAAGGGGGTGGTGTGTGCACCACAATGTCGACCTTTGGAGATACGCCTACACTGGAGGAGCACGCGCTCAACATGCGTTTTGGCCTGTTTGTTCAGCTTGGCTTTGCCAGCATGTTTGGGAACATTACGTGTTTTCGGAAAACAAGTCATTTTTGCAGGAGTTCTTGCCAATCATGAAAGGTGCGGCAGAATTTTTTCTGGATTTCATGGTGGTTAATGATGAGGGAAAGCTAACAACCTCGCCATCC
>Ga0233432_10002450_pt1 | contig 17237 bp, 14 predicted proteins | sample SI_122_August201_6_FD_179870 | JGI IMG/M metagenome (GOLD analysis project Ga0233432, IMG submission 179870) | Seawater microbial communities from Saanich Inlet, British Columbia, Canada - SI_122_August2016_10_MG | ecosystem: Environmental > Aquatic > Marine > Inlet | place: Canada: British...
GCTCGAATTCGGCCTCATCATGGGTCTCCACCAACACATCCATGCCATAACTCATGGCTGTGGATTCCATTTCTGCAGCCAGGATGTCATCCACGGCGGATAGGATGATCAGAATACAATCGGCACCCAGGGCGCGGGATTCCACGATTTGATACGGCGAGACCATAAAGTCCTTACGGAGGGCAGGGATGCTGCATGCCCCGCGTGCTTGGCCGAGATAAGCATCCTCGCCTTGAAAATAGGGCGCATCCGTCAACACGGATAAGCAGGCAGCACCTGCGGCTTCATAAGCGACGGCGAGCGCTGCGGGATTGAAATCTTCCCGGATCAGTCCAGCGCTTGGTGAAGCGCGTTTGATCTCCGTGATCATCGGATATTGGCCGGCGGCATCCTTTGCCGCAAGGGCCGCGCCGAAGCCGCGCACAGGGTCAGCCGCTTTGGCGGCTGGCTCGAGCATGCGCAAGGGCTTCTCGCGTTCACATGCAGCGACATGCTCACGCTTTCGGTCAACGATCTCCTGGAGAATATCCACCATTATAGGCGCTCCGGCGGGGGCGCTTCGTTGGTGATTGCGATAAGCTTCGCTAATGCCGTATTCGCCATGCCGCCATCAATGCTGGCTTCCGCCATGGTGACACCCGCTTTCAGGTCCGTGACTTTATCGGAAACCATGAATGCTGCCGCTGCGTTATAAAGGACAATATCCCGGTACGAGTTTTTGGCACCATCAAGCAGTGCCCGCAGTGCTTTCGCGTTCTCATCCGGCGTACCGCCCTGCAAATCATTCGTGGATGCGGTTGGAATGCCAGCATCGGCAGGGGAGAGCTCGAATAAGGTGACTTGGCCATTGTTCAGCTCGGCTACGGTGGATGTGCCAGTCGTCGTTAGCTCATCCATGCCATCTGAACCATGGACGACCCAAGCGCGCTCTGATCCAAGCGCACCGAGCACTTTGGCCTGCCGCTCCACATATTCCGCTGCAAAGATGCCCATAAGCTGGCGCGGTGCTTCTGCTGGGTTAGAGAGAGGGCCTAGCAGGTTGAAGATCGTGCGGGTCGCGAGTTCTGTCCGGACACCTGCGACATGGCGTGTGGCACCGTGATGCCTTGGTGCCATCATGAAGGCGATATTGGCTTCCCAAAGCGCACGCTCAACAAGCGACATATCCGCATCAATATTGACGCCCAGCGCGCCGAGCACATCAGACGAGCCTGATTTGGACGAGGCGGCGCGGTTCCCGTGCTTCGCCACGGGAACGCCAGCACCCGCAACAACAAGCGCTACGGCTGTCGAGATATTCAGCGTGCCTTTGGGACCACCGCCAGTACCGCAGGTGTCGATAGCGCCGGGCGGTGGTTTGATTTTGACCGCTTTGGCGCGCATGGCGCGGGCGGCACCCGTTAGCTCAGCTTCTGTTTCACCGCGCACACGCATGCCCATGAGTAGGGCGCCCATTTGTGCCGGTGTCGCATCGCCGGACATCATAACGTTAAAGGCGTCTTCAGCCTGCTGCTGATCCAGCGAGCGGCCAAGGGAAATTTGGGTCAGGAAAGGCCGAAGGTCCATGATGTCAGACTCCGTCCATCGCATACTTCCGGCGCGCCGGGAGCGGTTTGGGATCTTTGTTGGGCAATCGCCCATTGGTCGCCATTTTCAGAAAATTCCCAAGCAGCTTATGGCCGTATTCGGACGCAATGCTTTCTGGATGGAACTGCACAGCGTGGATCGGGCGATCCGCATGCATAATACCCATGATGCAGCCATCCTGCGTGCGCGCATTGACGATCAGGCTGTTCGGCAAGGATTGCGGCTGGATGACCAGCGAGTGATAGCGCGTTGCCTCAAACTGTTCCGGCAGGTCTGCGAACACACCCGTTTGGTCTGTTGAAACCACACTGAGTTTGCCATGCAGTGGTTCCGGCGCGCGTTCGATAACGCTGCCAAAGGCTTGCCCAATGGCCTGATGCCCCAGGCAAACCCCGAAGATCGGCAAATCATCCGGCGCTTGGCGCACGACTTCGAGGCAGATACCTGCTTCATCGGGTGTGCAGGGGCCGGGGGACAGGATAATGCCCTCATAGTCGCCGTTGATCACTTCATCGACGGTGATCTCATCATTGCGTTTTACAGCCACGTCAGCGCCAAGTTCGCTAATGAAGTGTCGCAGATTGTAGACAAAGCTGTCGTAGTTATCGATCAGCAAAAACATATGCGCATCCTCGCGTTCCGCTGCATTCGCCTAGAGTTGCGGCAGCGTATACTAGGTTCAAGGGCCGTTAAAGCGACCGGGCGGCCGCTGCAGCGCGCACCAACGCGCGGGCTTTGTCATGGCATTCCTGGTATTCGGCTTCCGGATCACTATCCGCCACGACGCCGACACCAGCCTGCACATACAGTTTGCCGTCTTTCACGACGCCAGTGCGCAGGGCAATGCAGGTATCCATGGAGCCGTTGGAGGCAAAGTAGCCGATGCATCCGGCATAGACACCACGCTTGGTCGGCTCCAACTCATCGATGATTTCCATCGCCCGAACTTTTGGTGCGCCGGATACGGTACCAGCAGGGAAGCCTGCGATCAGCGCGCCGATTTCGTCATACTCAGGTGTGATCTGACCAATGACGGTCGAGCTCATATGCATGACGTGGCTGTAGCGCTCGATATCAAACTGCGCCGTCACCTCGACACTGCCGATCTCAGAAACCCGCCCGACATCATTCCTTGCCAAGTCCAGCAGCATCAGATGTTCAGCGAGTTCTTTCGGATCATTCTTCAGGCTTTCAGCCAGCACGGCATCCTCAGCGGCATTCGCACCACGGCGACGGGTGCCTGCGAGCGGGCGAATCGTAACAATATCATCGCGCGCGCGCACCAGAATTTCCGGGCTGGAACCAACAATCGAGAAATCGCCATAATCCAGGAAGAACAGAAACGGTGAGGGGTTCAAGCGTCGAAGGGCCCGGTAGAGATCAAACGGCTCTTGCTCAAATGGCACGACGAACCGTTGGCTCGGCACGATCTGGAACGCATCGCCAGCACGGATATATTCTTTGGCTGCCTCGACAGCCGCCAAAAAATCTGACTTTGAGAAATTGGACTCGATGTCTTCTGGTGCCAGTGGTTGGGCTGCTGCTCCAGATTGGGGGGCGCGGGCAGGCATGGGGCCGTTTAGGCGCTCAACGGCGGCGGCAAGCCGACCCGTAGCCTCAGCATAGGCCGTATCTGCATCCATGCCTGATGTAGGGCGGACGGGTGTTACGATGGTGATGATATCGCCAACCGTATCAAACACAGCCATGATCGTTGGCCGGACGAAAATTCCGTCCGGAATTCCAAGTGTGTCTTCGGGCTCGTTTGGTAGCCGCTCCATCAGGCGGACCATGTCATAGCCCATATAGCCAACAAGGCTGGATGCCATTGGGGGCAGGCCAACGGGCAGGCTTTCGATCTGTGACTCGGCAATCAGTGCACGGAGCGAATCGAGTGAACCCTGCGTTTCAGCCTGATATGAGGCTTCCGCATGGGGCGCTATGCGGCTGACTTCCGCTTGATTGCCCCGGCACCGCCAGATCAGATCCGGCTCAATGCCGATAAAGGAGTAGCGTCCACGGGTTTCCCCGCCCTCGACGCTCTCCAGAATAAAACTGTTCGGGCCACCACCGGATAGCTTAAGCATGGCGGACACGGTGGTTTCCAAGTCGGCGGAAACCTGTGTCCACGCGACTTGCGGCGCCCCGGCGTTATATGTCTCAGCGAAGGTCGAGCGTTCGGGGTCTATGCGCATTGGGTCTACTGCAGGTATGGGCCGGCGGGCGGCGCTTCGGGAACATTGTTGATCGTTGCCGGGTTTGCTGTGCGCGCGACGGCACCCAGAACTTCAACACGATCATTCGCGTAAACATTAGCAAGCTGTGCCAGGTATGCGGCTTCCGCTTCGCCCTTCGGATCAAACGTGGGCTTCGCAATCGACTGGACGTAGACAATAGCTACGGCGTCGCCATTGATTGCTTGAACGGATGTTTTCTCCGCAGCTGCAAACGCGCTTTCGATCAGGTTTGCTGGAAGCTTGGTTTCCTGTTGCAGAACCTGCCGGGTCTTTGGCGCAAATTCTGTGACGGATAGGCCAATGGCTGTTGCAGCCGCTTTGAACGCCGTCACGTCAGTTGCTTCGCCAATGGCTTTTGCCTGGGCTAGGGCAGCTTCAGATTGCTTCTCGGATTGCCAGGCCTTGGCGGCGTCCGCTTGGACATCCTCATAAGGCTTCGGCGCAGACGGTGTGACCTTGTCGACAATCAGGGACACAAACGACCCGTCCTTCAATTCAATCAAGCCGCTCTGGTCGCCAACATTGCGGTCAAAGACAGTGTTGATAAAGGTTTGGTCGCTTGGCAGGCCATGCAGGCGCTGGCCAGACGCATCCGCCCCACTCCGGCTGTAGCCAGCCACGGTGATCGGCGCGAGGCCAGCAGACTTGCTTGCGGCTTCTAGATCACCACCGGCTGCAAGCGCATCCTCGGCGGCATTGGCCACGTCGATCAGGCTGTTATTGGCGCGTTCCTGGCGAAGCTGCTCCGTGATCGCAGGTTTGATGTCCGCGAGCGGCGTTGTTTTCTCCGGCTCAATCTTGGAGACCAAAACAACGTGCCAGCCGAGCCTGGATTCATGCGCTTCGGTCAGGCCTTCCGTTGAGAGGCTGTAGACGGTCTCACCAACAGATGCCGGGAAGATGGCAGAGCGTTGCAGTGGGCCAAGGTCCGTCACCAGCGCACCTGCGAACTCAGCGGCGGTCACGAAGGCTTCTGGGTCCTTAGGGGCTACCTGCTTGAAGGTTTTGGCTGCCGTTGCGTCGCTGAATAGTGCTTGGGTCAGCGTGCGCACTTCAGGCTGCACGAAGCTTGCCTTGTTGGTCTCGTAATACGCAGCGACCTCTGCATCCGTGATTTCAGTGGCTGCAGCGACGCGGGGGACGGAGATATAAAGTACGCGAATGTCCCGGCGCTCTGGCTCAGCGAAGCGCGCGGCATTGGCGGCGATGTATTCTTTGGTCTGTGCTTCTGTTGGTACGATTGGCGTAACAGCGCTTAGTGGCAAGCTCGCTGTTGCAATCGTCCGCGTCTGGGTTTCCAGCGCATACATCATCTCGGCCAGTGGCTGGGGTGGGGGCAGCTTAATCGCTACGGCCTCTCCCAATTGCTGGCGGACCAGTTCCTTTTGTAAGCTATTCACATAGCTATCTTCACTGATGCCAGCATTGAAGAGCGCTTGACGGAAGCGGTTCGCGTCAAAGTTTCCAGCCTGTGTTTGGAAGGCAGGATTGGCCATGATTGCGTTGCGGACAGCATCCTCGCCCGCGGTGACGCCAAGATGCCGTGCCTCCATATCAAGTGCAGCCTGACCGATCAGTTGATCCAGCGCTGCCGCGCGGATAGCGCCCTCGGGCAGAGAGGATACGTCAAACCGTGCGCCGAGTAGCTGTCGCATCTGCTCCAGCTGGCGACGTTCGGCGACATCTACATTATCGCGACGGACCTCAATCTCACCGACTTCAGCCAGCACAGGATTGGCTTCAGGCGTTAGATAATCGCCGATACCCCAGGCTGCGAAGCTCAAAATGAGGAGCCCGAACAGAATTTTAGCCACCCAACCGGCGGCTTGCTTGCGCATTGCGATGAGCATGAACGGACCCTGTGTCTTGATAAAAGGATAGGCCGGATAAGGCCGCGGATCATAGGGATGTCATGACCGTCCGGCAATCCGGCAACAGACTGGAATTGGACATTTCCCCCTTTATGATCGCTTTATATGGCGTCACATACGCTTGATTCGAGTGTGAACGCCCGAATTGTCGCATCAAATAAGGATTTTGCCTTGAGCCAACCTGAATATCTGATCGCCGGAAATTGGAAAATGAATGGCCTCGGCGCGGATGCTGATGCGCTAGCAAAGGGCGTCGCAGCTGGCGCTTCATCTGCGCCAGCAGTCACAGAACTGCTCGTCTGCCCGCCTTATCTACATATTGATCGTGTTAGTGCCGCATTGGCTGGGTCGGGCGCGCAGGTTGGCGGGCAAGATTGTCACAATGAAATTTCGGGCGCTTTCACGGGCGATGTGTCTGCCGAAATGCTGGCGGATATGGGCTGTTCGTATGTGATCGTCGGGCATTCAGAGCGCCGTGATGGCCATCGGGAAGGCGATCCTGCTATCTGGGCAAAGGCCTCTGCGGCACTGCGGGCTGGTCTCAAGCCAATCATCTGTGTTGGCGAGACCGAGCAGGAGCGGTTGGCTGGCAAAGCTGAGGAAACTGTGGCTCGCCAAGTGCGCGCCTGCACACCGGATGGTGTCGATGGCAGTAAAATCGCACTCGCGTATGAGCCCGTTTGGGCGATCGGCAGCGGGCGGACGCCAACGCGGGATGAAATCGCGGCTGTGCATAAAGCTATGCGGGACGCACTTGAAGATATGTTGGGTGCGGATGCTGGCGGTGGGATTCGGCTGCTTTACGGCGGCTCGGTGAAGCCATCTAACGCCAAGGAAATAATGACGCTGGACAACGTCAATGGCGCCTTGATCGGCGGTGCTAGCCTGAAAGCGGAAGATTTCTTGGGCATAGCGGCAACCTGCGCCTAGAAACTCGCGGCTTCTGACTGTACATAGAGGGTCAAATCGAACGGTCGCGCTGCGCGAACCTACGCGCGCGCCCATATGAAAGCTTTGGAAACCATGGTCCCAGTCATCCTGACGATCCATATTCTAATTGCGGCAGCACTTGTCGTTGTTGTTCTGATGCAGCGCTCTGAGGGGGGCGGGCTCGGTATTGGCGGTGGCGGCAGCGGTGGCGGCGGTGCTGGCCTGATGACAGGGCGGAGTGCGGCTAACTTGCTAACGCGGTCAACCGGCGCACTTGCCGTTGGGTTCTTTGCGACGAGCTTGATCTTGGCGATTCTTGCCAGTGGTTCAAACACACAACGCTCGATCATCGAAACACCTGCGGCGACATCACAGCCGCTCGTGCCGAGTGCGCCGACTGCACAATAGGGCGACGGCGAAAGCTGGCGTTCAAGAGTTGATTCAAGCGCGGGGGGCTTAACGGCGCGCGATGTCGAAATTTATTTTTATAACAGGCGGCGTCGCATCCTCCCTTGGCAAGGGCGTTGCATCGGCAGCTTTGGGGGCCTTGTTGCAGGCGCGCGGATACCGTGTGCGCTTGCGCAAGTTCGATCCGTACTTGAACATTGATCCCGGAACGATGAGTCCGTACCAGCACGGCGAAGTGTTCGTGACCGATGATGGCGCTGAAACTGACCTCGATCTTGGTCACTATGAGCGATACCTGAACCAGTCCGGTAGCAAGAGCGATAGCGTCACCACCGGCCGTATCTACGAAACGGTGCTGCAGCGGGAACGCAAGGGCCTGTATTTGGGCGCTACGGTGCAGGTTATTCCGCACGTCACCGACATGATCAAGGAATTCATCCAGGCTGACCTGGACGACGAAGATTTCGTGCTGTGTGAAATTGGCGGCACTGTCGGCGATATTGAAAGCCTGCCGTTCATCGAGGCGATCCGTCAGCTTCGCCATGAACTCGGCTATGAGCAAACGATGTTCGTGCATCTAACATTGGTGCCTTACATCTCGGCTGCCGGTGAACTGAAAACCAAGCCGACACAGCACTCTGTCAAGGATCTGCTGAGCTCCGGGATTCAGCCGGACATGCTGCTTTGCCGGTCAGATCGTCCGATCCCAGCAGATGCCCAGCGCAAGATCGCGCTATTCTGCAACATCCGCGAAGAACGCGTCATTCAGGCGATTGACGTTGATACGACATACGCAACACCGCTGACCTACAATGCGGAAGGCTTCGATACAGAAGTGCTGAAGCATTTCGGCCTTGCTGACGAAACACCCCCTGATCTGAGCGTTTGGCGCGAGATCGTGGAGCGGGTACGGCAGCCAGAAGGCGTTGTGCGCATTGGTGTTGTCGGCAAGTATACGGTTCTGAAGGACGCATACAAATCTCTCATCGAAGCCCTTAATCACGGCGGCATCGCCAATAATGTGAAGGTTGAATGCGTTTGGATTGAGGCCGAAGCCTTTGAGAAATCGGGTGATAATTCCCAGCTGGAAGATGTGCACGGCATTCTAGTACCTGGTGGATTCGGCGAGCGTGGGGCAGAGGGCAAAATTCTCGCAGCGAAGTTCGCACGCGAAGAGAGGTTGCCATATTTCGGCATCTGCTTCGGTATGCAGATGGCTGTCATTGAGATGGCGCGATCTGTTGTTGGTTGGGAAGACGCTGGCTCGACTGAGTTTGGCCCGACGATGCGTCCCGTTGTTGGCCTTATGACCGAGTGGAAGCGCGGCGGTGAGGTCGAGCTTCGGGATAATGATAGCGATCTAGGTGGCACCATGCGGCTTGGTGCATATCCGGCGTCTCTCAAAGAAGGCTCTCGCGTTGCGGAAGCTTATGGTGAGACGCTGGTGCATGAGCGCCACCGTCACCGCTATGAAATAAACATCGCTTATCGTGACCAAATCGAAGCGGCGGGAATGATTTTCTCAGGCCTTTCACCGGATGGGCGCTTGCCCGAGATTGTGGAGCTGCCGGATCATCCTTGGTTTATCGGCGTGCAGTTCCATCCTGAACTTAAATCCCGGCCGATGGAGCCGCATCCGCTGTTCCGCTCATTTATTGCTGCAGCGCTGGATCAAGCGCGGCTCGTTTAGTTTTTCCGACGGAGAGTCTGCATGACGAAATCTGTCGACGTAGGCGGCGCAGTTTTTGACAGCGCCAAGCGGTTTTCGCTCATCGCCGGCCCATGCGCGATCGAGAGCCGGGCGCATGCTTTGGAAACGGCAGAAGCGATCAAAGCGATAGCGGACCGTGTTGGCGTATCGCTGGTCTATAAGTCCTCATTCGACAAAGCCAATCGCACGAGCCTTTCTAGCGCCCGCGGCGTCGGCATGGCTGAAGGTCTCGATATTTTGAGCGATGTGAGGCAGACGCTCGGCCTTCCAGTAACGACGGATGTCCACACCGAAGCGCAGTGTGCGGCGGCGGCTGAAGCCGTGTCGCTCTTGCAGATACCAGCCTTCCTCTGCCGCCAGACTGATTTATTGGTAGCGGCTGCTGAAACGGGCTGCGCGGTGAATGTGAAGAAGGGGCAATTCTTAGCCCCCTGGGACATGCAACATGTGGCCGCCAAGCTTGAAGCAGCAGGGGCCAGCGGCGTTATTCTGACTGAGCGTGGCACGAGCTTCGGCTACAACACACTCGTTTCCGACATGCGATCCCTGCCGATTATGGCAAAGGGCGGCGCGCCAGTCGTATTCGATGCGACCCATTCCGTGCAGCAACCAGGCGGGCAGGGCGGGACATCTGGCGGGCAGCGTGAATTTGTGCCGGTGCTTGCCAGGGCGGCTATCTCAATTGGCGTCGCGGGACTATTCGTTGAAACGCACCGTGATCCTGACAGCGCGCCTAGCGATGGCCCGAATATGGTGCCGCTAGACCAACTTGAAGCCATGCTTGCTTTGCTTGTCCAACTGGATGGCATCGCTAAAGCGAATCCCGTTTCTATCTAAGCATTCCCTCTCTGAAAGGTTCATTTCATGACCGCTATCGTCGACATCCTTGGCCGCCAAATTTTCGATAGCCGCGGCAACCCGACTGTTGAAGTGGACGTGACCTTGGAGGATGGCGTGGTAGGCCGTGCAGCTGTCCCATCCGGCGCCTCCACGGGCGTCCACGAAGCCGTCGAGCTTCGGGATGGCGGCGCTGCCTATGGCGGCAAAGGCGTCCAGAAAGCGGTAGACGGCGTTAATGGAGCGCTTGCAGATGCGTTGATCGGCATGGAAGCAGAAAACCAGCGCCACATTGACGGCATCATGTGTGACCTTGATGGCACGCCGAATAAAGGCACGCTCGGCGCAAATGCGATCCTGGGCGTCAGCATGGCAGTGGCAAAGGCGTCTGCGGCATCCATCGGCATGCCGTTATATCGGTATGTGGGCGGCACCAACGCCCATGTATTGCCAACACCGATGATGAATATTGTCAACGGCGGTGCCCATGCGGACAACCCGATCGATATCCAGGAATTCATGATTATGCCGGTCGGTGCCGCCAGCTTCTCAGAGGCAATGCAAGCAGGTGCGGAAATATTCCAAGCACTACGCGGTCGCCTGAAGAAGGCAGGCCACAATACCAATGTTGGTGACGAAGGCGGATTTGCGCCAGCTTTGAGCAGCTCCAAAGAAGCGCTCGATTTCATCATGGGATCGATTGAGGATACAGGCCGGAAGCCCGGCGATGACGTTGTTCTCGCTCTTGATTCGGCGTCTACGGAATTCTTCCAGGATGGTATTTATGACCTTGCTGGCGAATCCAAGAAGCTTGATGGGCAGGGCATGGCTGAATATCTGGCTGACCTCTGCGCAGCATATCCCATTGTCTCCATTGAAGACGGCATGGCTGAGGATGACTGGGACGGCTGGAAAGCCCTGACGGACCTGATCGGCGACAAAGTGCAGCTCGTAGGCGATGATCTGTTCGTGACAAACCCAATTCGCCTGGCTGACGGGATTGAGCGCGGCGTCGCCAATGCGATTCTGGTGAAAGTGAACCAGATCGGCACGCTGACAGAAACGCTGGACGCCGTGTCAATGGCGCTAGGTGCTAGGTATGGTGCTGTCATGTCTCACCGCTCTGGTGAGACTGAGGATGCGATCATTGCTGACCTCGCTGTCGCGACAAACTGCGGCCAGATCAAAACCGGTTCGCTGTCCCGGTCGGACAGGATGGCGAAGTATAATCAGCTTTTGCGGATTGAAGCCGAGCTTGGTGCTAGCGGTCGGTATGCGGGTAGAGCGTCCATCGTGGCAAAATAGCGTGTGCGTCCAAGTTTTTGGGCGGTTTTCTGCAGAATTATGTTGACGTAGGATTCGCGACATGATTCATCTGCAGGATGGACACAGCGCTTGACATCAAAAAACGCCTGAAGGGCCTGATCTGGCCTCTGGTTTTTGCATGTCTCGCTGTTTATTTCGGCGTTCATTTGGTTCGGAATGACCACGGCGTCCTCGCGATGCAGGCGTTTGATCTGCGGATTGCAGATGCTGAAAATGAGTTGGCAGGCTTAACGGCAACCCGTGTCGGCCTCGAGCGGGATACTGCCCTGTTGCGGCCAGAGACGATGCATCCCGATTCGCTGGGTGAACACGCGCGCCGCCGCCTGAATATGGGCGCGGAGCGTGAAGTCGTTGTTTTTCAGAAGTAGAGCCTGATTGGCTATATGTGTTTCCCGCTTGGTGAAACTGCTGATCACGGCTTGTTCATTGCCATGGTGATATGAGCGGTCTATGGTTTTGCCATAGGCGCTTACGGGCGTTTCAGAAATACAAATCGGAGGGGGCGATGGCGCGAGCGGCTTCTAAGAGCGGAACAGCCAGTAAGGCTGCAGCGAAACCGGCGGCTAAACGAACGTCGAGTAGGTCAAGAGCCAAGGCCAAGCCATCTTTCGATAACGATACACTAATGCAGTTTTATAAGGACATGCTGCTGATCCGCCGTTTTGAAGAGCGCGCAGGACAGCTTTACGGCATGGGCCTGATCGGCGGTTTCTGCCATCTATACATTGGCCAGGAAGCGGTCGTTATCGGCATGCAGCATGCGCTTGATGAGTGTGATTCTGTCATCACTGGTTATCGCGATCATGGGCATATGCTGGCTTGCGGCATGGAAGCCCGTGGCGTTATGGCGGAGCTCACCGGTCGCAAGGATGGTTATTCCCGTGGCAAAGGCGGGTCCATGCACATGTTCAGCCGGGAGAAACGTTTCTTTGGTGGGCATGGTATCGTGGGTGCGCAGGTGCCGCTTGGTGGCGGGCTCGCGTTCGCGGCGAAATATCGGGAAACCGGCGGTGTGTCCGTCGCGTATTTCGGTGATGGCGCATCCAACCAAGGCCAGATCGCTGAAACCATGAATATGGCATCGCTCTGGAAGCTGCCTTTGATCATGGTGATTGAGAACAATAAGTACGGCATGGGCACATCAGTGAACCGCTCCTCTGCCGGCCCAGCGCTGCATCTGCGCGGTGACGCCTATGGCATTAAGAACAAGAAAATTGACGGTATGAACGTCATGACAATGGCGGAAGAGTGCAAAGAGGCGGTCGAATATGCCCGGACTAGCGGCCCTGTGCTGCTGGAAGCGGAAACCTACCGTTATCGCGGCCATTCCATGTCTGATCCGGCCAAATATCGCTCCCGTGATGAAGTTAATAAAATGCGGGAAGAGCGGGATCCGATTGAAACACTCCGTGAGCATCTCATCAAAAGCAAAATCGTGGACGCGGACGCGCTTAAAAAGATCGATGCTGACGTGCGGGCCGTCGTGGCGGATTCGGCAGAGTTCGCGCAGTCGAGCCCAGAGCCCAACCCATCTGAGCTTTACACCGATATTCTGATCGAAGCGTAAGCGCGCGAACAGGGGGAATACCATGGCTATCGATATCCTTATGCCGGCCCTGTCGCCGACAATGACTGAAGGCAAGCTTGCGCGCTGGCTCGTCAAGGTAGGCGATGATGTGAGCGCCGGGGACCTGATCGCTGAGATCGAGACCGACAAAGCGACGATGGAAGTCGAAGCGGTCGACGAAGGCAAAGTCGGCAAGCTGCTGGTTGAAGAAGGGGCGGAAGGCGTTGAAGTAAACGCAATCATCGCCGTGCTCGTTGGTGAGGGCGAAGAAGCGCCTGCTGATGCAGGTAAATCTGCACCTCCCGCTGCAAGCCCGGCTCCCGCCGCAGCCGCTGCTCCAGCGCCAGTTGCGCCGCAGCCCCTCGCAGCAGCACCTACAGCCGCTATGGATGCAGCAGAAGCCAAAGCTTACGAAAGCACCAAGGAACAAACCGTTCGTGACGCGCTGCGTGACGCCATGGCGGAAGAAATGCGCCGGGATGGTGATGTGTTTCTGATGGGTGAAGAGGTCGCTGAATATCAGGGCGCGTATAAAGTCAGCCAGGGCTTGCTGGATGAATTTGGTGCCAAACGTGTGATCGATACGCCGATTACTGAGCATGGTTTTGCGGGGATCGGCGTCGGCGCTGCCTTCGATGGCCTGAAGCCGATTGTTGAATTCATGACATTCAACTTCTCTATGCAGGCGATGGATCACATCATCAATTCTGCTGCCAAGACGCTTTATATGTCTGGCGGTCAAATGGGCTGTCCGATTGTGTTCCGTGGGCCGAATGGTGCCGCTTCGCGCGTGGCGGCCCAGCACTCCCAGTGTTACGCAAGTTGGTTCGCCCATGTACCGGGCCTGATTGTGATTTCTCCCTATTCAGCGGGTGACGCGAAAGGCCTGTTGAAGGCCGCGATCCGGAATCCCAATCCAGTGATCTTCCTGGAGAACGAGCTTCTCTACGGCCAAACGTTCGACGTGCCGACAGACGAAGATTTCGTAACGCCAATTGGCCGCGCCAAAGTATTGCGTGAGGGCAAGGATGTTACGATCACAGCGTTCTCACTTATGTGCCAAAAAGCGCTTGAGGCTGCCGATATCTTGGCAGGTGAGGGGATTGAGGCAGAGGTAATTGATCTGCGCACCATTCGCCCGCTCGATACAGACACGATCGTCCGCTCCGTGCAGAAGACCAATCGCTTGGTTTCTGTAGAGGAAGGCTGGCCCTATGCCGGCATTGGTGCTGAACTCGCTGCGACCATGATGGAAAAGGCTTTTGATTGGCTGGATGCGCCGGTTGTCCGCGTGGCGGGTGAAGATGTCCCCATGCCATATGCCGCGAATTTGGAACAGCTAGCGCTGGCGAACGCGGACGATATTGTCGCCGCCGCTAAAGCAGCATGCTACCGCTAGCCCGCTCGGCTTCATCTGACTGACCGCCAGGAGACTGACCATGGCGACGAACATCCTTATGCCTGCCCTGTCGCCGACAATGACCGACGGCAAGCTTGCTCGCTGGCTGGTGAAAGTCGGCGATAGTGTGCGATCAGGCGATGTGATCGCTGAGATCGAGACCGATAAGGCGACCATGGAAGTCGAAGCGGTCGATGAGGGCCAAGTTGCTCAGTTGCTTGTTGATGAAGGTGCTGAAGGCGTTGCGGTCAACGCTGTGATTGCTGTTCTGGCTAGCGATGGCGAAGACGTTGGCGATGTTGAGGCAACAACAACTGCTGCTCCAGCCCCGACCCCAGCCGAAGACGCCGCTCCTGCGCCTGCTGCAAAACAAGACCATGGTGACGTGAAAGCGACACCACTCGCCAAGCGGATTGCCGATCAATCTGGCGTATCGTTGAGCGGCGTTTCAGGATCTGGCCCCGGCGGCAAGATCATGAAAGCTGATGTGTTGGGTGCTTCTGGTGGCATTGCACCGCCTGCTGTAGCCGTTGATAAGGGTGACCGCGTATTCGCCAGCCCACTTGCGCGCCGGATGGCGGCAGAAAATGATCTACCGATTGAAAAAGTGCCCGGCACTGGCCCCAATGGCCGGATCATCAAAGCTGATATTGAGCGCGTTCTGAAAGAAGGCCTGCCAGCGGAAGCCAGAGAGGCAACGAAGGCTGATGCGCCGAAAGCGGCAGCGTCTACCGGCTCTACAGATGATTACGAACTCATCCCGCACACGTCCATGCGGAAGACAATTGCGCGCCGCCTGACTGAGTCTAAGCAACAGGTGCCGCACTTCTACCTGACGGTAGATTGTGAAATCGATGAACTGTTGCGCGTCCGTAAGGAAATCAACGCGCGTGCGCCAGAAGGCATCAAAGTATCAGTCAATGATTTCGTCATTAAAGCCATCGCCGCCGCCCTTCGCCGGGTGCCGGACGCCAATTCTAGCTGGACGGAAGAAGGCATACGCCGCTTCAACATGGTTGATGTGTCTGTAGCTGTCGCGATCCCAGGCGGTCTGATTACGCCGGTTGTCCGCGACGCAGACAAAAAAGGCCTCGCTGCGATTTCAGCGGATATGCAGGACCTGGCCAAACGGGCGCGGGACGGCAAGCTGAAACCGGATGAATATTCCGGTGGCACGATCAGCGTTTCCAACCTGGGCATGTTCGGCATCAAGCAGTTTGATGCTGTCATCAACCCACCCCAGGGCGCGATCCTTGCGGTGGGTGCGGGTGAGCAACGACCTGTTGTCAAAGATGGCCAGTTGGCGATTGCTACTGTTATGTCCTGCACAATCTCCTGCGACCATCGGGTTGTGGACGGTGCCCTTGGCGCTGAACTGCTGCAGGCCTTCAAGAATGTTATTGAGTTCCCAGCGGCGATGCTGCTGTAGACGCTGATTTCTGCCCTTATCAGCCACGATTGGAAGGAATAGAGCCATGGCGGATGCCGAATTTGATCTGATTGTGATCGGCGGCGGCCCTGGCGGCTATGTCGCCGCAATCCGTGCTGCCCAGTTGGGTATGAAAACGGCGCTGGTTGAGCGTGAGCATCTGGGCGGCATTTGCTTGAACTGGGGCTGTATTCCAACGAAAGCGTTGCTGCGCTCATCAGAAGTTTGGCACCTGATGCAGAACTTGGGTGATTTCGGCATGTCCGCAGACAATATCAAGTTTGATATTGGTGCTGTGGTCAGCCGCTCCCGTGGTGTGGCCAAGCAGCTCTCCGGTGGTATCGGGCATCTGTTGAAGAAGAACAAAGTCACGGTTGTTAATGGCGCTGGTAAGTTAGATGGCGCAGGCAAAGTCGTCGTTGATGGCGACAAGACCATGACAGCAAAGAATGTCATTGTCGCCACTGGCGCCCGCGCCCGCTTACTGCCCGGATTGGAAGCTGACGGCGACCGGGTCTGGACCTATCGTGAAGCGATGGTGCCAAAGGTGATGCCTAAATCACTGCTGGTCGTTGGCTCGGGTGCTATTGGAGTTGAGTTCGCCAGTTTCTACAACGACCTGGGCGCTGACGTTACGGTTGTTGAAATCATGGACCGTGTGCTGCCGGTTGAAGATGCTGAGATTTCTGCGATGGCCCGTAAATCCTTCGAGAAGCAGGGCATGCGCATTCTAACCGAAGCAAAGGTTGCAGAATTGGAGCGCGGCAAATCTGGCGTCAAAGCAACCGTTGAGACCAAAGACGGCGTTGAGACGATTGAAGCTGAATATGTGATCATGGCGGTCGGCATTATTGGCAATACAGAAGATGTTGGCCTTGATACGACCAAGGTTGAGGTGGATCGCGGCCATATCAAGACCAACGAATGGAACGAAACCGCAGAGCCCGGCGTCTATGCCATTGGCGATGTGACAGGCCCGCCCTGGCTCGCCCATAAAGCCAGCCATGAGGGCGTGATCTGCGTTGAGAAGATCGCTGGGCTCGATGGCCTGCATCCTATGGACAAATCAAAGATCCCTGGCTGCACCTATGCCCGCCCACAGGTTGCCAGTGTCGGCATGACTGAAGCTGCGGCCAAAGATGCCGGCTATGAGATCAAAGTCGGCAAGTTCCCGTTTATGGGCAACGGCAAGGCCATAGCACTGGGTGACCCGGAAGGCATGGTCAAGACGGTGTTCGACGCCAAAACCGGCGAATTGCTTGGCGCGCACATGATTGGCGCAGAGGTGACAGAGCTGATCCAAGGCTATGTCGTCGCCCAAACGCTGGAGACGACGGAGGCGGAGTTGATTCATACAATCTTCCCGCACCCAACATTATCGGAAATGATGCACGAGTCTGTGCTTGACGCCTACGGTCGCGCGATCCACTTCTAGGGTCATGACCATAGAATCATCACAAGCCAGAGCGCCATCAGCCGCCGCCCTTCGCCATCCGGAGAAGCGTAACCGGCCTGAAACCGCGCCTAAGCGGAAACCGGACTGGATCCGGGTGAAAGCGCCTGTATCCAAGGAATATCAGAAGACACGGGATATCGTGCGCGAGAACAATCTCGTCACGGTCTGCGAAGAAGCATCTTGCCCTAATATCGGTGAATGCTGGGCGCAGCGTCACGCGACTATGATGATTATGGGGGCTATTTGCACCCGTGCCTGCGCTTTCTGCAATGTCGCGACTGGCCGCCCCGGTGCGCTGGACGTGATGGAACCAGCCAATGTCGCCAATGCAGTGGCGCAGCTTGGTCTCAAACATGTGGTCATCACATCCGTCGATAGGGATGATTTGCCAGATGGCGGCGCGCAGCATTTTGCTCGAACCATCAATCACATCCGCGATAAATCGCCGGAGACGACGATTGAAATTCTGACGCCGGATT
>Ga0233432_10002451_pt1 | contig 17234 bp, 16 predicted proteins | sample SI_122_August201_6_FD_179870 | JGI IMG/M metagenome (GOLD analysis project Ga0233432, IMG submission 179870) | Seawater microbial communities from Saanich Inlet, British Columbia, Canada - SI_122_August2016_10_MG | ecosystem: Environmental > Aquatic > Marine > Inlet | place: Canada: British...
AACAGAAAAAGTAATCCAAAAATTGGAAAGAGGAGTTCTTGTTTTAAAAGAATGAACATCGTTGCCATAAGGCCACCAAGATACATTGAACCACAGTCACCCATGAAAATAGTAGCGGGATAAGTATTGTACCATAAAAAACCCATCAGTGATCCGAGTATAGCAGCACACACAACGACACATTCTGAAGAGAAAATATGAAAAATACCTCTATCTTCAAAATAGAAAAACAAGAAGTGATCCGACCAAATAGAATTTCCAAGTATATATGCAAAAATACCTAAGCCAAGAAATGTCATAAAACTTGGTGCAGTTGCTAAGCCATCCATTCCATCTGCGAAATTGACAGCATTTGATATCGCAACAATGACAAAAGTAGTGAATATTGGATATAGCCAAGATATATTGATTGGCTCTTTTAGTCCTGGAAAACTTACAGTAGAAAAAAGTATTTCGTGATGAGGACTGTATGAAGATGACATAATCAGTCCCAAAGATACTCCAAAGCCAATTTGAAGAACGTATTTAACACTTCTAGACATACCAGAATCATGATGTTTAGCTTTTATTTTTTTTATGTCGTCAAAGAAGCCCATCGCAAAAAAATAAATTGAAGCGATGAGTGATATTTGAGTATAACGATTACTGAGGTCGCAAAAAAGAAGCATTGAAGCACATGCTCCGATAAATATATGGATTCCTCCCATAACGGGCACTCCCTCTTTACTACTCGCATCGATCATATAGCTACGTTGATGATTTACCCATCCTCTTTCAGAAAATAGACGCAAAGTACGTGGTAATAAATATAAAACAATTCCCATAGATAGCAAAAATGCCATGGCTGCTCTTGAGCTTATGTAGCGGTGTCCTAGTCTTAAAAGAGTATGTGCTTCGGGATCTAAGAGTTGACTTAAATAGTAGATCATGGATTTGTGTTTATTAACTCTTGTAGCTCGGACTGTTTTAATTTTAATTGAAAAATGGGTCTAAAATATTCTGACATTAAATTACTTTTTGATAAAAGTTTTTGGATTGATTCATGATGATCATTATTATTTTCAGCAATTAATATTATGTTGTTAAGAAATGCTGCGCGTAAACGCCAGTTTTTATAATTGAGAACTTTATGTCCTAGCATTAATATTTCATCATCATCCATTACCATATGGCAGAGAGGAAATAATGATAAACAGATATCTATGTTTTGTTCCTTCCATAGTCCTTCACGAATAATATCTTTGAGTTGAACTGAGGGTGTGTATTCTGAAATGGTAACCGCATGTAATATAATACTTAAGCACTCTGCTCTGACTTCGTAATACGGGTCGTTCATAGCTGCAATGCACAACTCATCAAGTGGAAATTCACTCAAGTCTTGGTTTTTAAGTGCTCGCCATGCATTTCTTCTTATAAATCCGACTTGGTAGTAGGGGTCACCTAATAAAACTCGCCACCATGAAGCTGGCTTTAAATCTTTTAAAATAATTGTTATAAATTCAATACTTTCTTTGGATTGTATCGTCCCACATTTTTTAATTGCACTATTCCTAACTTTCCAGTCAGGATGTTGCAAAGAATGTTTTATCGATTCAAGTGTATTCACAGGAATGGGAAATTAAAGTAGCAGGTTATTAATCAAAAAAGAGCTTTTGATTTCTGTTTCAACTGTATAGCACCAAGTTCTTGTGGTTTATCAGGAGGGAGTGATTGTGTGATCTTAACTAAAATTGCCAAGCCCACCAGAGTAAATAAGACACTCGAACCCCCATAACTAATTAATGGAAGTGAAATCCCTTTATTTGGAACGACAGCGGTAACTACGCTAATATTAAATAGAGCCTGTCCTGCAAATAAGCAAATAATGCCATAAGAAAGGAGTAAGTGAAATAAATTTGTTGTGCGCAAACACGATTGTATCGCATACCATACAAGGAATGCATAAATAAGAATCACAGCAGAACAACCAACAAACCCAAAGTCTTCACCAATAATTGTAAATATGAAGTCAGTATGAGCTTCTGGGACATAAAAAAGTTTTTGTAACCCAGCACCTATACCCTTGCCAAAAAGCCCACCTGAACCCATAGCAATTAACCCTTGATGTGCTTGATAATAGCCTGTTGATAAATATTCAGATGGATTGAGATAAACCATAATACGTCTTTGCACATGATCAAAACGTGTATACATAAAGAAACAAAATACCGGAAAGACAAATAATAATAAACTTAAAATGTGACTTATTTTTGCTCCTGCAACAAAAAGCATACTTGTGAGGGCAATCAATATTAATACTGAAGACCCTAAATCTGGTTCTAAGGCAATCAATCCAATAACAAGTAGGATTAATAGCATGCAAGTAAACATGCCCATCCAACTAGAAATATTATTTTTTCTCTTATCTAAATACCACGCAAAAAATATGACAGAAGTTATCTTGGCCATCTCTGAAGGTTGAAAATAAAATGCCCCCATATCGAACCAACGTGTAGCTCCATTTTTAGTTGCTCCAAAAACGAGAACACCTGCGAGTAAAATTATAGTAGCAACACCTAACCATGGGGCTGATTTCTTAATTAAATCAAGTGGTATCACTAGTAATATGAAGCTTGCAACAGAAAGAGAAAATATATTCCATGTGAATTGTTTGATCGATAATAATGATGAGCTTTCTTTAAAAATACCATCACTAGATGTTGCGTTCATCACCATAAATAAACCTATGGCCATAAGACTAACTACACATACGATCATATTTTCACTTAAGACAGTGCCAATCGTTTTAGCTTTTTGTGTGTGATCGATCAAGATGCTGTCTTAGTTGAAATATCATCTAATATATTTTCCATTTTCATAGATCTGCTTCCTTTTATAAGAATGACATCGTGTGGTTGCGTAAATACTTTTAAAAAGTTTACGATTTCCCCAATGTCATCAAAATGACGACTTGATTTCCCTCCATTCTTAGAATAAGGAAGGATTGACATTTTTGCTTTATCACCTAAGGTTAGCAAGACATCAACACCTTTTTCAGCAAAGACTTTTCCTAAATTTTTGTGATGAGCATTGCTACGCGAACCCATTTCATTCATGTTGCCAAATACCATAAAAAAATGTTGCTTTGGTTTTTTCTTAATACCAGCAGCGGTTTTAACAGCTTCCATCACTGAGGCTGGATTTGCATTATAACAATCGTCGATGATATTTCTCTTTTTCCATTGCGTCATGCACATTCTGTGGTTATCTGCATGCCAATTTTTCAAACGAGTTGCAATTATTTTTAAAGGTATATTTAGGTATTCAGCAATTTTTATGGCAGCTTGTGCATTGAGTGCATTGTGCAGTGCGGGTGAATTAAGAACTAATTTCTGTTTTTTATATAACCAAGTTAAAGAATTTGATTTTGATAGTGATTTGATTATATTCAAGTCAGATTCTAAATCGAAAAAAGTATGGTTTTTGTCACGTAGAGTATTTTTAATACTCGAATACTCTGTGTCCTTTTTACGCAAGATAAGATATTCAGGGAAGTTTTTGAATATCTCACTTTTCTCTTTAGCGATTCCCTGCACATTTTTTAACCCGCTCAAGTGTGCAGCATTAATAGAAGTAATCACAGATAATTTTGGTTTAATTAAAGCACATAATTGTTCAATTTCTCCGGGTTGATTTGTGCCACATTCAATAACAGCATTAACATGATGAGGTTTAAGCGAGCACAGTGTAAGGGGTACACCAAGTAAATTATTGAAATTTCCTTGAGTTTTTAAAGTGTCGTTTCCTTTATTTAATAAACAATGAGTTATATCCTTTGTGGTTGTTTTTCCATTAGAACCTGTGATTGCAATAAAGGTAGCATCACTCTGCGACCGAATTAACTCAGCTAAGTCCCACAGTAATTTTTGAGGATCTTTTGTTGAATGTACGCTAGTATGTTTTTTATATTTTACTTTTGAATCTGATATTATAAATGAAGCTTTGCGTTTAATACATTCTTCAATATAGTCATTCCCGTGTTGCTGTTCTCCTTTTAGTGCGATAAAAACATCTCCTTTATTAAGCAAACGACTATCGATGCAAACCTTGCTATCAATATTTTTTAATAAATATTTACTTAAATCTTTGAGTATTTTTGTTGGCATATGTGGTGGTCGCTAAAAGGAATTTTCTTAGAATTTATTTCTTGCCAGTTTTCATGTCCTTTGCCGGCAATAAGGCAAAGTTTATTGTCTGATAATTTATCAATTGCTGTTTGAATCGCACTTTCTCTATCTTGGATCACTTCAAAATTTGATAGTTGAGTAAACCCGGACTTAATTTGATTTAGGATTTGAAATGGATCTTCGCTGCGAGAATTATCATTTGTTATAATAGTTTCACTCGAATAGCGCTCTGAAACTTTTGCCATAAGAGGTCTTTTGTTTATGTCGCGATCTCCTCCACATCCAAACACAGTTATGATATCTTTATTTGGAAAGTGTTTTTTTAAGGTTTGTAACGTTCTTTCGAGAGCATCTGGTGTATGAGCATAATCGATGAACATTGATCCTGATTTAGACAATACTCTTTCCATTCGGCCTACAGGTGCTTTTAAATTTGGTAGTTTCTCACAGATATCTTGGAGTGAATAGCCTTCATTAAGTAATACAGAGATAGCACATAAGCAATTACTAACATTATAATCACCAAATAGATTTAATTCAAAAAGATATTTCTTATTTTGATATAAAAATTGACCACGAATACCATTCTCATTATATTCATTAATTTCAGCGAAGAGGTCTACATTTTTATCTAGACAAGAGTAAGTGAATACTTTATCGACTTGATTGGCTATCTCTTTAATATATGGACAATCAAAGTTAATAATAGGAGGGGCTTTACAATAATTAATTAGCTTAAGTTTTTCATTAAAATATGCTTTCATTGTTTTGTGAAAATCTAAATGATCATGACTTAAATTGGTGAAGGCAATCTGTTTGAATTCAAGTCCCTCAATTCGATTTTCACTTAAGGCATGTGAAGATACTTCCGTTGCTAATGTGCGGGCACCAAGAGTGTGAGCTTTACGAATAAGGTAATGTAGATCAAGAGGGAAGGGTGTTGTATTGAAAGTCTCATGAATCTCTTCTTTATAGTTAAAACCAAGGGTGCCTAGACTTGCACATTTTTTATTTGAATCAATTGCGTTAATCAGGTCACTTACAATTTTAATAGTCGTGCTTTTTCCATTCGTGCCTGTAATACCATAAAAATCACATTCTGATAACCGTTTTTTATTTAAATGTAAAGCAATTTTTCGTGAGACTTCTTTTAAATCTCGATAAACAAGCAAGGGCTCTTTAATATGAAGATCGCGATCACTCAAAAAAGCATGAGAGTTAAAATTTATATTTTGTTTTTTAAAAACAACATAAGCAGATTGCTCATTTAAATATTCCTTTCTATGGGTTATGAAATCAATACAGCGATCACTTGTGGTGCTAATATTACGAGTGCTATCTGCAGGAAATAAATCATTGAGTTCTTTGACGGATAGCATTATATAGCCCTCGATGCTTTATCCGCTGGTACACCTAAGTACTTAAGTGTATCCTCTACAACATTTTTAACAAATGGAGCTGCGACAACGCCTCCAAAGGAAGACCCATTAGGTTCATCTACGACGATCATGACGACGATTTTTGGTTTTGATGCCGGAGCTAAACAAACAAAACTACCAATATTTTTATTTTTAACATACTTCCCATTGATAATTTTTTCAGTTGTTCCTGTTTTTCCTGCAATGCGATATAAATCTGATTGTGCTTTTCTTGCAGTGCCTCTTAATACCACCTGTTCTAAAGTATGAATGACTTCATTGCATGTTTTTCTAGAAAAAACTTTTCTTAAACTTAAACTCGAATTAGATTTTTTCATTTTTCCATCGATGTCATAAATCTCTTTTTCTATCCAAGGCTGAAGTAAATAACCACCATTCCCAAAAACAGCATAAGCTCTAGCCATCTGTACCATTGTAACACTTACTTCATGGCCCATGGGAATAGATCCTGTTGAATATTCATTCCACTTTGAAAGATGTCTGAGCATGCCTTTGGGTTCACCATGAAATGGGAGGTTTGTTTTTATACCAAAACCCATTTGCCTCATGATGTTAAACATTCTTTTATTCCCAAGCTTTTTACCTATTTTAGCAGCTCCAATATTGCTACTTTTTACGATCACATCTCTAACGCTTAAATTACCATATCCATGGGTGTCGTGCATGATACGACCTGCAATTTTTTGAGCTCCATTCCCACAGTGTAAAATATTATTTGGATTGATGAGTTTATGTTCAAGAGCACTAGCATAGATAACTGGTTTCATTGTGCTACCTGGCTCGAACACTGTATTTACAGCTTTCATTGATAAGCCATCTAAGTTTTTACTGATCCTAGTACCTGGGGTATGTGCTGGCAGAGAAGCTACTGCGAGTATTTCTCCAGTATTTACATTTAAAACAATACCCGAACAAGATTTGGGCGTATATTTTGTATAGCTTTTCTCTAATTGACTAAAAAGAATCGTCTGAATATTTAAATCGATGGTAAGTTTTAAGTTGTGACCACTAATAGGTTCTTGTAACACTTTACTATAAAGTGGCCTACCACGAATGGCATGAATATATTCTCGCGTCCCTGGAATTCCTTTTAACCACTTTTCGTAAAAAAGCTCTAGGCCAGTAGACCCTTTATGATCAATGCTAACTATACCTAAAACATTACTCGTCAGTCTACCTGCAGGATAAAATCGAGACCATTCTTCTTCAAAGCCAATACCTTTGATATTGAATGCTTTTTTTGTTAATAATTGGGACTGATTAGGAGTGAGATTTCGCTTTAACCAAACGAACATTTTTTTAGTATTGACTTTTTTATTTAAATTTTGGTAGGATGTGTTTGTGACTTTAGATACTACTTGGAGAAATTTTTCTACTTTCTTTTTGTCGGTAATGAGATTTGGATAGGCAACTAAGCTTTTTGAGCGAAAAGAAGAAGCAAGGGTTTTGTTATTGCGATCTAAAATTTTTCCACGTTCGCTAACAATAGGTTGTTTAGCTCTATGTTGACGTATAGCAAGTTGATCGTAGTGATCATGAGAAATGATTTGTATATAAAATAAACGACAGATTAAAACAAAAAAACCAAGAGGGAGAAGGTATAAGATGCGACATCGCTTTTTTGAAAAATACCCAGTCTGAATCACCTTTGATTCCAGGTAACAGTTTTAATTGCTTTTGACTTTTTCTTGTTTAATTCATATTGGTGATAATCCAAACCTTGTAAGTTTTCTTTCCAATATTTGTATAACACGGATGGTGGTGCTAATTCACGTATCTCCATATTGATAGTGTAGAGGTCTTTTTCAAGCTTTCTCTTATCCTTTTTGATGGCAATTGACTGATGTGAAAAATATAAAATTTTACTTCTTTGCCAAGAAATGATTGTGGCAATTAAAAGTACAAAAGCCGTGAATAATAGTTTTTTATTCATGAGGCTTTTTCAAAACATCTCAATTTTGCACTGCGGGAACGCTTGTTTAATTTAATCTCACTTTGATCAGCAGTGATACATTTTTTTGTAAGGTTTAAGCCAAGGTCACTTTTTTCCCATTTTTTGAATTTTTGTTTAACAATTCTATCTTCTAAAGAATGAAAGCTGATGATTAATAACCTACCCATAGGGTTTAAATTATCGAGTACGTTTTCTAGTAGTGATTCAATATCTTCTAACTCTCGATTTACTGCAATTCTAAGAGCTTGAAAGGTTTTAGTCGCAGGATGATTTTTACCTGAACGTGGCACAACCGATTCAACAATATTTGCTAAAGTAATCGTGTCATTAATTGGACTTTGTCTTTTTGCACTATTGATTGCTTTGGAAATTTTTCGACTTTGGATTTCTTCGCCATAGGTGTAAATGATATTTGCTAATTCTATTTCATTTGACTGAGCAATTAATTGTGCAGCAGTGCTACCTTTGCTATTGTCCATCCGCATATCTAAAGGACCGGGTTGGTTAAAACTGAATCCTCTTTCAGCCTGATCAAGTTGTGTTGAGGCGACTCCTAAATCAAGTAGAAACACATCTGTTTTGCTAGTGCCCAAACAAGTATCAAGATCTTTAAAAGAATGGTGGTGAATATTAAAGTCTATATTTTGAGGTAAACTTTCTTTGATTTTTTCAGCATAAGCTATAGCTTCTGGGTCTTTATCGAAAACATGGATTTTTTTAAAGTTACATTGATCAATTAAAAGTTTTGTGTGCCCACCTCGACCAAATGTACCATCGACAAAAGAATTTGTATGTTGAGTTTCATTAGCCAATTGTAAAACCTGTTCAGCTAATACAGGTATATGGTATTTATGAGATTCCATATCTATATTAATAGCTCAAAATGGATGATAATTGTTCATTATCAATAGTTTTTTCAGTGTCATTTGAGCGAATCAGGAGTTTAGAATTCCAAATTTCGATTTTTGCAGTATTACCAATAAAAGTTAGCTCATCAGTCGGTTTCAAAAATTGAATAAATTTTGATGGAATAAGGATTCTACCATTTCCAGATTTTTCCATCACAAAAGCATGAGCTTTTTGATTGAATTTCCTATTCAAGCTAGGATCTTTAAGCTCAAGAGCTTTATCTTCTACTTTCTTTTGAATCTCTAACCAATTTTCACCTAAGTAAATTTCTATAAATTCACCTTCATTACGAGCAAAAAGGACTAATTGTATAGATTCTGAATTAAAAAAGATTGCATCACGCAAAGGGCCAGGTAAAGTCACCTGGTTTTTCGCGTTCAATTTTGCGTTATATTCACCTGTAAATATCACAAACCGATCTTAGAAGAGAGTTAATTCAAGTTACTTTATACTACTTTGAGTTAAATGTAAAGCAGATAAAATATTTAGATTTGTTTTTGACTAGATATTGTATGCCTTAAGAATAAAACCTACTAAATAGCGGTTGTTTTTTTGTGAAGTGCGCAATTCTCTTTTCAACAACTTAAAAGAATTAGAGTCGGTAAAGAGAAATTTATTTAGCTAAAAAACCTAAACCCTTATAGAGTAAAGGCTTAGGTCTAATTAAAAATAAGTTCCTTTAATTCGGACATTTTAACAGGTTTTTGAAGGAATTTTTTAGCATTTAAACCTTCAGATTCTAGCTGATATTCGTTAAAAGATGAGATAATGCAGACGTCTAAATCCGGGTATTTTTCATTAATTATTTTCAATAACTCAAGACCAGTCATTTTGGGCATATTAACATCACTGAGCACAATATCTACAGAATTGGTTTCTAAAAAATCTAAAGCATCCTGGCCAGACGATTTAAAATAAAAAAGAGCCTTGCCCGAACTCATTTCCTCTCGGAAGTGAGCCTGATACAGTACATGCATCATGTTATCATCATCTACAACTAATATCTTTTTACTCATATTTTATAACAAAACTAGGTACTTATCATACAAGATTTAAATAAAAAACAAATACTATAAATAATACTTTAACAAAAAATTATTTGCGAGTGTTTATAATTTCTTCAATATGAACTCTCAAATCTTCGTGTTTACTGAGAATAGATAAGAATATTTCTTTATCAAGTTTATATAAATTACAATAGGTGAGAGATCTTATATCGGCATTGCGTTTTTCTTCTTGGATGAGTGCTGTTTCACCAAAAAAGGAGCCAGATTCTAATGTAGCTAGAACCTTGGAATCATCAGATAGTACCTCAACAGATCCTCGAGCTAGGAAAAACATTTCTTCACCCACTTCTCCTTTATGAATTATAAATGCATTTGGAGCAATGACTGTTTGTTCTAAGCTTTTTGCTAAATCTTCTCTACACTTTTGAGAAACGCCAGTGAACATGGGTACTTGATTGATTAATTTAAGGTTTGCATAAAGAATTAGTTGATCTTTGAGTGCAACTGGTAAATCATTTAAAAATGACATTTCCCCTTGAGAGGTATTTATATTTAGGAAATGTGAATAAAAATTAAAGACGTCTTCTTTAAAATTACTTGGAGCATCCACATGCACCATGAAGTCTGCAAGACGATTCATTTTATTAGACTGCTCTTCCTTAACCGAATCTACTTTTACTAAAAGAGAAGATATATTCCCGATAACAAAACCATATAAACCTACACCTAAGATCATGACCATCATAGTGTAAATACGTTCAGCATTGGTTGAAGGTGTGATATCTCCATAGCCCACAGTTGTAAGTGTAGTGATCGTCCAATACATACTCTTATTATATAATGTTATTTTGGTTTCATCTGGAGCAAGTCCTAGAATGGTTAACCAACCGCAAGAGACCCAGTGTGCAGTAAGTGAGCATATTAAGAGATACTTTGATATTCTTTTATAAATACTTTCATCTAAAAAGAGAACATCTCCACGGTAAATTTTTGGGACTTGAATCACTCTGAGCAAATGATTAATTTGAAATATTCCAACTAAATGAGCTGGAACAAAAAACATACAAACCAAATCAATTGGAAAAGAGAAAAATAAATCGTACCAAAAGCCTTTCTTTAAATAATTCTTTTTGATATCCTCTGGATTAACGATCTTTTTTCCATTAGACAAGAATGCTACGCGCATATTAAAAAAGATATCAGCAATAAAAAAAATCTTAAAAAGATATTCGATATAAATAACTGTTTGAGGTAATTCAGAATGAAACACTAATTCTAGCGGGACAGTAATGCCATAGAAGAATATGCCTAGGCCTCTAATGAAATTCCAATAGAAAAAAGTATTACTTTTGGGTTGAATGATATTCACAGAGTTTCTTATAATACTGAGTTTTGGTAGTATCCTATTTGGATGCAGATTAAATCAAAGAAATTTTTTTTAGGAAATTTGTGAACTAAAAAATTTAAATGGTATAATTTATATTTTCTAATACTAAGCCATGTCCAGGCAGAGTTTTTCCTAAGATATCTCGTAGATTTGGTTTACCTAAAGCTGATACAGCAGTATCTAGTGAGATTTTATCATTTCCGATTTCAATCATTGTACCAGCAATAATTCTAACCATATGCTGAAGGAAACCTTTTCCTGTTATGCTCAAGAAAAATTTATTTTCATCATCCAATTCGCTTAATTCTGTTGATGGAATTGTTCGAATCGTCGTTTCACTAGAGTTATTTATGCTACAAAAACTGGAAAAATCATGAGTCCCCTCTAAATATTTCAAAAATTTTTTCATAGGTTTGAAGTTTAACTCAGGATGGGGGACGTTATATGTCCTATCTAAATACAGAGGGTTTGCTGGAGTATTCATATCAAAATGATAGTGATATGTTTTTTGATGTTCTGAATAACGCGCATGAAATTCATCACTGCATTCACTGAGCTCATATATCCCTATATCGTGATTTGTCTGACTATTGAGTGCTGCTTGTAAATTCCAAAGTGGTATTTTTGGTTTAGACAAATCAAAATGAATGACTTGGGCTTTTGCATGAACACCTGTATCTGTTCTTCCAGAAGCGTGTATACGAATTTTTTCAGAAGTTACTTTCTGTAGGGCCTTTTCGATCTCTCCTTGAATCGTTTTTTCCTTAGGTTGAATCTGCCAGCCTTTATACTTACCTCCATGATAAGCAACTCTAGCTCTATATCTCATTCAGGTTTTTATGTGGACCATAAAACTCTAGAAGCTATTGATCTTATTAAATGTATGGTGTCGTACACCTTAGGTTCAATATCGACTTTGTAACCTTTTTCTTTTATTGCAGCAGTGGTGACTGGCCCAATAGATCCTACTTTTTTATTTTTTAAATGGTGAGAGTAATGTTTATTAAACACATTGAAAGCTGAAGGTGAACAAAAAGTTACGATATCAAAATCAGGGCATTCCTCATAAAGGGGAAGCTCAAGATTATCGTAAAGGTGGAATTTATTTAATATTTTACAGTGGGGTGTGAGCAGTTCACTCAATGGACTTTGACTTAATGAAGAGTTGAGTATTAATACATTAGAATCCTTGAGAAGTTTTGCTTCGATGAGTTCTTGGGCTAAAGAACGAGACGAATATTCTTTAGCTTCGTAATCACTATGTAATCCGTATTTCAAAAGTTCTCTGGATGCAGAAGGTCCAGTCGTTGCAATGCATGGGCAATCGCGAATATCTACTTTGTGTATTTTAAGACTTTCAATGAAAAAAGAAGCAGCTGATGCACTAGATAAAATAATCCAATCGGTATTGGAAAGTTCATCGAGCCAGATAGCTTTTCTTTTTTGAAGTTTAAATAATGGAAGAGAAATAGGTTGTCCTCCCAGTTTTGATATTTCAGCATTGAGTCGTTTTTGTGTAAGAGGGGAGCCACAAGATAATATACGCAAACCATTCAATGGACCATAAGTAGGTAAATAACTGTTTTTTTGTTCGGCTGCACTGCCAACTAAAAATATTGCGGGTGCATTCATTGTTGATTTTTCGAATTTATCTTGAATATTTTCAAGGTTACCTCTGACGATATTTCCTTCACCACCATCTTCTCTAAATATAGCCGTAGGTGTATGTTTAGAGAGCCCTTGTTTAATTAGTTTTTGACAAATAGTTTCGATTTTTCTAGTCGCCATATAAAAATACATAGATCCGTTTAGGGGTGTAGCTAAATCTTCACAATCAATCGTCGTTCCATCAGCTTGTGTTCCAGTGGATACGGTGAATTGCCGTATGTCCTTTCTGCTGGTGATCATAATGCCGTGTTTAAGAGTGGCCGAACAAAACCAAGGTATACCTGGATGTACTTTCCAGGGCAATTTATTTTTATTTAGAAATTCTAATTCTTCAGTAAGTCGACCAAATAATGCAGGATCACCACCCTTAAGACGAACTACTTTTTCTCCAGCGCAAATAGCGTGAAGCATTTTTTCATGAATAGATGTTTGAATATCTGAAGCGTTATCGTGATAACGTTTTCCAACACTTTTAATAGAACCATGACAATGATCTAAAACCTCATCATTCATTAAAGTATCTCTTAAGCAAAGGTCAGCGTGAGAAAGTGCTTCGCTAGTAGCATGTGTATAATTGCCATCCCTACCAGTTCCAGCACCACAAATATGAATGGTTTCGAGAAGCATCATGCGAATCATCATCAAGTCATTATTTGAAGGGTTAAAGGTAACAGCAATCTTTCCTTGATCTATATGGGTAGGAAGTTCTTCACATGAAATAATTTCACTTATACGATCACCTAATCCTAATCTATTCAAACCCGCAACAGCAAGAATAAGAATATCGACTTCACCGCGATCGAGTTGAGTAATTCTGTTCTCGATATCACCGCGAATGGCTATGTGTTTTCCATCCGGCCACTTTTCTTTAACATATTTATCCCTGTTTCGTGAACTGATACCGATCTTTGGGTTTGTTGGGATAACATTATCTTTTCTGAAGATAATACAATCTCTCTGGTCTTCACGCCAAGGTAAATAAAACCATTCAATTTCTTTTGTGCTGTAATCGGGTAAATCCTTTGCACTGTGAACAGCTGCATCGATCTCACCAGATAATACAGCTTTATCTAAAGTATCACTAAAGAAATTGTCTGGAATATTTTTGGCAGTTAAACTCGTTGTTTTATCAGTATCACCAGCGGTAGAGAATGTAACTAATTCACATTTAAGTTCAGGAAAAACTTCTTCAATTTGAGCGATTGATTGCTTTGTTTGAGCTACAGATAATGCGCTACCTCTCGCTCCTATTTTGAGTGTTTTCATTCTAGATAAAAATTAGGTGGTGAGGAAACCTATGTTGTGAAATTATGGTTTGAATAATTTAAATTTATTCCTGACTTTCGATCCATCGTTCTGCTTCAAGACCAGACATGCAGCCCGTTCCAGCTGCTGTGATAGCTTGTCGCCATACTTTATCTTGTACGTCTCCGCAAGCGAAAACACCATCTACACTAGTAGCGGTAGAATCTGGTTTGGTTACAACATAGCCCGTATCATCAGTTTCCAGTTGGTCATTTAAAAAAGATGTGTTAGGAATATGACCAATTGCATAAAATAAACCACCGCATTCAACGTCTTTTGGTGTGTCTTTTTGAGTGATATTCATAGTGGTCATGATACTGCCATCACCATCCACACTATTGAGAGTGCTATTCCAAAGGATTTCTATTTTATCATTGTTGAGAGTTCTTTTCTGCATAATTTTACTTGCACGAAGAGCATCTCTACGAACTAAAAGGTATACTTTTGAAGCGAATTTAGTTAAATAATTGGCTTCTTCACAAGCCGAATCTCCACCACCAACAACTGTAAGCACTTTATTTCTGAATATAGGTAGCCCTCCATCACAAACAGCACATGCACTCATGCCTTTTTGCCAATAGGTTTCTTCACCTTTAACTCCCATTCTTTTTGCTGTGGCACCAGTTGCAACAATGATTGTTTCAGCTTGGATTTCGCGTGAGCTTGTTTTTACAGTAAAGGGGTGTTTAGATAAATCGACAGAATCTACGGTTTCTGTGTGTATTGTCGTACCACAATTAATAGATTGTTCACGGAACTTCATTGTTATTTCCATTCCATTTATTCCTGTTGGGAAGCCGGGAAAATTTTCGACATCAGTTGTCGTTGTTAGTTGTCCTCCAGGAGCAACTCCACCGGCCATCATTCCTTCAAAAAGAATAGGTGATAAATTTGCTCGTCCAGCGTAAATAGCTGCTGTATGAGCAGCTGGGCCTGAACCAATGATAACAACTTTTTCTGACATGAGCTTTTATTCTCCCTTTATTGAATTAAAAATTGAATGGTTAATTTCATTGCGAAATGCGACAATACCTGAATTAAAAACAAGTTCTAGGGTATGTGCAATAATGCCAGCAGATATTTGGTCTAAATCTACCTTACTGCCATCTTCGTGATCTAAAAAGCGATTTTCGATAATCTCTTCAAAACCTTTGAGTACAAATTGACGATCCCCATTAAAAATACCTTTGTAATTCTCTAAGTAAGTTTTAATAATTGATGAATCGATAATTTGTCCTAAATCCTTTAAATAATTTCTTTTATTAGCCCCTTGATCAGTGATACTTTTGCTGGCGAATTCCTGTACATTTTTGCTTTTTATGATATCGGTGCGAATTTGTTTAATAAATTCATCTTCACTGATGAGATTATCGTCATCTTCTGAAATAAATGATTTTAAAATTCTATCGTAGTAGAGTTCGGCTAGTTTTTTTCTTTGTACTGGAGACCTGAGGTCGACGAGGTGTTGAGCTTTTTCATTTTTGAATTTTTGTAAAACGGAGATAAAATCGAATTGTAAGCTTTCGTATTGCTCTCTTTCTTTTGTTGTTGGACCGGGTTGTAGTTGTAAATTTTTAATATGCTCAACGAGTTGTTTTATTTCATTTCCGAGTTCAGTATTAGCATTTTTGAATACATTTAATAATGCGGATAAACAGGGGATTGAAAGATAGTGTTTATAATGTTTGTAAATTAAATCATCACGATCATCGCTGCATTTATCAAAAATTTGTGATAGATGAACCGAGAGAAAATCAAGTTTATAAACTTCGGGTAAACGAATTAAATGATTGAGAATAGTTTTTAAATCTAAAGAACTAAAATTACTTTTATTTTTAGCTTTTTCAGCAATTTTTTGATAGATCTCTTTATGTTGGCTATCTGGTTTTGATTTATCTACCATAACTTAACAGACTTATAAAATTTCGTTTAAATTAGTGCGATTGACCACTTTCCCTTTCAGTAAAGCTTTAGCTATTGCTTTTGTGTCAGGGGGAAAATTTGCTCCTGTTATCCAAGCTAAGTAATTTTTAATTTCTTGAACTTCAGAATTTGCGACTTTAGATTTGTGTTTTCCAAAAGAAAAACACACCTCATCATTTTTATTTACAATAAAAGCACCATTTGAATCTAAAGGTAATTGAACAGAACAAATTTGTTCTGTTTCGCTGTTGCTCATATCCATTTCATACTTACTCTTTTGAGCGATAAAAACCTCACGGGTGGCTTCAATATCTGCTGCTGCACCATGGGCACCAACGAGTTCTTTATTGCAGTAATATTTATAAGCAGCTGATAAATTACGAGGTTCGTAATGAAAGAATACCTTTTGCATATCCCAAACCTTTTTGGAATGAAAATCAATATTTTCTCCTAATCTACGGGTTTCAGCCATTAGCACCTTCAAATCAAAAAGGACATTGTAACCAGCAAATACTTGAGTTTGGTCAGTGAACGTCTTTATTTTCTCCACCAATTCGCGCAACTTAGGTGCTGATTCAACTTTTTGATCTGTAATACCATGTATTTCAATAACCTCTTGTGGAATTGGCATTTCTGGGTTGACCAGAGTTTCCCACTTTTCTATACTGCCATCGGCTTTATCGAGAATAAATGCAAGCTCAACAATGCGGTCAGTTCCGGTCTGTAAGCCTGTTGTTTCGAGATCTAAATAGAGTGTATTCATAGTGGATTCATTGTGCAGTGAGCTACATTGTTTCAAGTTGGCTTGATGAATTAAAAGACACTGAAGATAACAATCGTAATTAGCGTAAAAATAATTGAAATCATCTTATAAAGACAATATATTTAAAAAAAAGAAAGGGTCACGATGGCCTTTTTTTCTTATTGTTCTTATATTATGTGGCTCTGCTTTTTTCTTGATATTTCCAACTATTAGTACAAAAGAAAGGATCGAAAAAAACCAAAAAATAGCTATTCAAAATTGCAAAAAAATATTTAGAGCTTTGGATAAATGGAAAAAAAATGACTACGATGCGAATGGGAAAAATGATTATATCCTAGGTCCCTTAAAACTCTTATCAAAGATAAAGTTTGTCAGTGGCAAAACCATTAGTTTATTAAATGAGAAAGTAAGTAATGCTGAATTCCGTAATGAAAACCGAAAAGCGATTGATGGCTATTTTTATACACTTTCAGCAATTAATAAACAATGGCTTGAAACAGGAATTCCAACTGATGAAATTTATATCATCGCTATACCAGAAAAACGTGGAAAAACAGGGACATGTATATTTTTATTAAATTCAAAGAATGAAGCACTTTATTGTAGTGCAGAATACAGTAAAAAAATCCCAACCTGGCCTAACCACATTGAAGAAAAATTAAAAATTTGGAAGAAGATTATTTTGTAGCAAATTTTTTTCATTGCAAATTTTC
>Ga0233432_10002453_pt1 | contig 17231 bp, 16 predicted proteins | sample SI_122_August201_6_FD_179870 | JGI IMG/M metagenome (GOLD analysis project Ga0233432, IMG submission 179870) | Seawater microbial communities from Saanich Inlet, British Columbia, Canada - SI_122_August2016_10_MG | ecosystem: Environmental > Aquatic > Marine > Inlet | place: Canada: British...
AAAAGTCGACTTTTTTTTTATCATTGAAAATAAAGCAATTTAAATTTTATCCTTTATTCTAGCTGCCTTACCTTTTAAATTTCGTAAATAATAAAGTTTTGCTCGTCGTACTTTACCCTTTCTCAAGACCTCTATTTTGTCAATATTTGGTGATCCAGATGGGAAAATTCTTTCTACTGCAATGCCATTTGATATTTTTCTTACCGTGAAGGTCTCGCCACTACTGTTGCGGTTCTTAATTTGTAGCACAACTCCTTGGAACTGCTGGATTCTCTCCTTACTCCCTTCCTTAATTTTATAATGCACATTGATCGTGTCTCCAGAGCCAAAAGGACTCGAATCTTCTTTTTTAAGACTGTTTTGTGCTTCTACAAATTTTATTAAATCACTCATAATCTTGCTCTTTTACGTGAGTTTTCTCTAAACGGAGTGCAAATATAAAAAGAATTATAATCTCCTCCTTTAGATGAGAACAATTAAACCAAAATATTTTCATTAAAGTCACTACCCGTTCCTAAAAAATCAAAGGCTCTTTGATTCTCTTATTGCATAAAGTAATCTAAGGGTTCTCGTTCAACCTATTTCTTGTCATCTACTTCTTCATATTCTACGTCACTGACATCTTGTTCGGCCTTACCTTCCCCCTCGGGCGCTTCCTGACCAGTTGCGCCTCCTGCTGCTTCAGCACTGGCTTGAGCTGCATAAATCTCCTGAGATGCACTTTCCCATACTTTGTTGAGGGCTTCCATAGCTACGTCTATGGCTGCTAAATCTCCACTCGCATGGGCTTCTTTCAATTTGGCCAAAGCCTCGTCAATGGGCTTTTTGTTCTCTTCGGAAATCTTGTCTCCGTAGTCTGTCAACTGTTTTTCAGTTTGAAAAATAAGTGCATCTGCCGCATTAATTTTCTCAACTTTTTCCTTCTCTAATTTATCAGATTCAGCATTGGCCTCGGCCTCTTGCTTCATTTTCTCTATATCCTCATCACTGAGTCCCGATGATGCCTCGATTCTGATTTTTTGCTCTTTTCCCGTTCCTTTATCTTTGGCTGACACATTTAGAATTCCATTCGCATCAATGTCGAAAGTCACTTCTATTTGAGGAACTCCACGAGGTGCAGGTGGAATGCCGTCCAAATGGAATTTGCCAATCGTTCGGTTGTCTTTGGCCATAGGACGCTCTCCTTGCAATACATGAATCTCCACCGAAGGCTGACTATCCGCTGCCGTAGAAAATACTTCTGATTTTTTACTTGGAATCGTTGTGTTTGATTCTATCAACTTAGTCATGACATCACCCATTGTGGCTATTCCCAAAGAAAGTGGCGTGACATCAAGTAATAATACATCTTTTACTTCTCCTGTCAATACGCCTCCTTGAATGGCCGCTCCAATAGCTACCACTTCATCTGGATTGACACCTTTGGACGGCTTTTTACCAAAAAATTTCTCTACTTCTTCTTGAATTTTAGGTATTCTCGTAGATCCACCTACTAGTATCACCTCATCTATGTCACTCGTCGACATATTGGCATCTTTCAAAGCCTTCTTTACAGGATCCATCGATCTACGGACCAAACTACCCGCCAATTGCTCAAAAACTGCTCTAGATAAAGTTCTCACCAAGTGTTTGGGAATTCCATCCACAGGCATAATGTAGGGTAAATTGATTTCTGTACTACTCGAGCTTGATAATTCTATCTTTGCTTTCTCAGCGGCTTCTTTGAGACGTTGAAGCGCCATCGGATCTTTTCTTAGATCTATATTTTCATCTTTCATAAATTCTTCTGCCAACCAATCGATAATAACAGCATCAAAATCGTCCCCTCCCAAATGAACGTCTCCATTGGTAGATTTTACCTCGAAAACACCTTCACCCAATTCTAAAATGGAGATATCGAATGTTCCTCCTCCTAAATCATACACCGCGATCTTCATATCGGAATTCTTTTTATCTAAGCCATAAGCCAATGCCGCCGCCGTAGGCTCATTGATGATTCTCTTGACATCCAATCCTGCAATCTGTCCCGCTTCTTTTGTCGCCTGTCGTTCAGCATCATTGAAGTAAGCAGGAACCGTGACCACCGCTTCAGTGACTTCAGTTCCTAAAAAATCTTCTGCCGTTGATTTCATCTTTTGAAGAATCATCGCTGATAATTCTTGTGGAGTATAATTTCGATCTCCTATTTTTACTCTTACTACGTCATTGGTTCCAGACTCAAGCTCATACGAAATGTGCCTCATTTCATTCTTAACGTCAGAAAAACGTTTTCCCATGAATCGTTTAACAGAGCTAATGGTGTGTTGTGGATTGGTGATCGCCTGTCTTTTTGCAGGATCTCCCACTTTACGTTCTCCGTTACCTCCATCGAGGAATGCTAAAATTGATGGTGTCGTTCTTCTACCTTCACTGTTTTGTATCACAACCGGTTCGTTTCCTTCCATCACGGCCACACAAGAGTTTGTAGTGCCCAGGTCGATGCCTATAATTTTGCCCATTTCTGTTTATTTTGTATTAATATTTTTTATTTTGATTTATCTAAACAACAATGCTTGTGCCAAAAGCTTTTTACTGACACAATGTCAGCGATTTTTATGAAATAAAAAGTAAGATCAAGACAAGGACTGTTTGCTTTTAAGTATTTTGGTCTTCGATATGTCAGATTAATATATTTTGCTTGCTTACAAACAGATCAAAAGATAAAAAGGAAAGGTTAAGCTAATTATCATTAATTTTGCGGTTCAATTGATGTATATGGCTCTAGCTGAAGAAATAAAAAAAAGAAAAACATTTGGTATTATCGCCCACCCTGATGCGGGTAAAACCACCTTAACTGAAAAGCTATTGCTCTTTGGTGGGGCCATACAAACAGCAGGGGCTGTTAAATCCAACAAAATAGATATGGCTACGCGTTCCGATTGGATGGCCATAGAAAAACAAAGAGGTATCTCTGTCGCAACCTCGGTGATGGGTTTTGATTACAAGGGTTTAAAAATTAATATTTTAGACACGCCGGGTCACGAAGATTTTGCAGAAGATACCTACCGTACTTTGACTGCAGTAGACAGTGTTATCATGGTCATTGACTGTGTCAAAGGAGTAGAAAAACAGACCAGAAAACTCATGGAAGTTTGTCGCATGCGCAAGACTCCCGTCCTTTGCTTCATCAATAAGCTCGATAGAGAAGGTCGTGATCCATTTGATCTGATTGACGAAATTGAAGAGGAGTTAAAAATAAATGTACAACCCCTAACTTGGCCTATCGGTATGGGTAAAACACTCAGAGGGGTCTATAATCTTTACGAAAAAAATATTAACCTTTTCGAACCTAGAAAAAATAAACGAGTGGATGATGTGGTGAATATCAAGGATGTTAATGATCCTGAGTTAGAAACGTACCTACCTTCTTCTGCTTTATCCCAGCTCCGAGAAGACATCGAATTAATAGATGGCGTATACGACCCTTTTAATCAAGAGACTTACCTCTCTGGGGATTTAGCACCTGTTTTTTTTGGCAGTGCCGTGTCAAACTTTGGGATAAGGGAATTGCTTGATTGCTTTACGGAAATTGCTCCAAATCCAAAACCAAGAGATACCGAGAGCCGAATGATCCCTCCAATAGACTCCAAATTTTCAGGATTTATATTTAAAATTCATGCAAATATGGATCCTAGACATCGAAATAGAATTGCTTTTATCAGGATCTGTTCGGGAAAATTCCAACGGGGAAACAACTATTATCATGTAAGAAATGATAAAAAATATCGCTTTTCAAATGCTACAGCCTTTATGGCACAACAAAAAGAAACCATAGATGAGGCATTTCCAGGAGACATCATTGGCTTGTATGATACAGGAAATCTTAAAATAGGTGATACCCTCAATGAAGGTGAAAAATCTTTATACAAGGGAATTCCAAGTTTCTCCCCTGAATTATTCAAAGAGGTTATCAATCTGGATGCAATGAAATCCAAACAACTTGAAAAGGGATTGACACAGCTCATGGATGAAGGTGTGGCCCAACTGTTTACCTACGAAATGGGTACTAGAAAAGTAGTGGGTACGGTCGGTGCGCTGCAATTTGAAGTACTCCAATATCGATTACTCAATGAGTACAATGCAAAAGTAAGTTTTTCACCTATCAATATTTATAGAGCTTGTTGGATTGATGCCGCAGATAAAAACATATTAGAGGCCTTTGTGAAAGATAAATACCGGCATATTGCGAAAGACAAGGAAGATAAACTTGTCTTTATGGCAGAATCTAAATCATGGTTACAGATGGTAGAAGATAATTTTCCAGATATTCAATTTCATTCCATAAGTGAATTTTAAAATAAATTGATCGATCCAAAAATAATATATGAAGACAACCATCTATTGGTTATTAACAAGCCCATTGGCTGGTTAGTTCAAGGTGATAAAACAGGTGACCCTACCTTAACCGACTGGGGTAAAAATTATATTAAAAAGAAGTATAATAAACCAGGTGATGTATTTCTCAATCCGGCCCATCGCTTGGATCGACCGGTAAGTGGGGTAGTTATTTTTGCGAGAACCTCTAAGGCTTTGACCCGACTCACTACCCTTTTCAGAGATCAACTCATACAAAAAACCTATGTGGCCGTTGTCAAGGCACGGCCTCAAGAATTGAATGGCACCTTAATCAACTGGTTAGTAAAAGATGAAACCAAAAACATTACCAAAGCTTTTAATAAAGATAAAGGAAGCGGTAAAAAATCAATACTGACCTATCGTACATTGATGTACGAAGACGGACATTCTTTACTGTTGGCAAAACCAGAGACGGGACGACCTCATCAAATTCGAGTGCAATTGGCAAAAATGCTTTGTCCAATACAAGGAGATTTAAAATACGGTTATGCTACACCTAATCCGGATAAAAGTATCTGTTTACATGCCTTCAAAATTGAATTTGACCATCCTGTAAAAAGAGTAAAAATTTCCCTACGCGCAACACCCAAGGGGGTCTATTGGAAACCCTACCTAAATACAATCAATGAACTGGATTTATAAATTAAAAAAAAAATGGAAAGTCAAGAGCTCTGGTCAATTCGCCATGATCCTCATTGTGTTCGCTTTGACGGGATCCACCGTCCTACTAATTAAAAAACCCATTGTTAATTATTTTACAGTGGATGGGGAGAAAAGTACGATGTTTAATATAATTTATCTCATTTGTATTCTACCTATATATAACAGCATTTTACTTTTTTATGGCTCGCTCCTAGGCCAATTTGATTTTTTTTGGCGCTATGAAAAAAAAATGATCAATCGATTCCGTCGTAAGAAAACAAAGCATGGAAAAAAATTAAAAGATAACTGATTTCGATCCTGTATCTATCCTACATATTTATCAAAATTCATGAATAAATATATGCAACTCTTAATTGACCTATTTCAAAATCTTGAGATAATTGAAGTAAACTTCAGTACACCGTGCCCCTAGTATGAAAAATAATCTATTTAAATATTTTTCTCTCTGGGGTGCATTCATTCTCTATTTTGTTTTTTACAGAACTATTTTTATTCTTTACAACGGATCATCTTTTGCTGATGCTTCTATAGAAAAATTACTCCTAAGCTATTTATATGGATTGAAGCTGGATCTTTCTTTTTCAGGCTATATGGTGTTAATCCCCTCACTTATACTTGCTCTATCTCCTGTAATTGGTCCGAAAATATCTTCACGCATGCTTGCAGGATCCATCACCCTCATCCTTGCGGCAGTTTCTATTATTGAAATCATAGACTTGGAAGTCTATTCTTACTGGGGAGAGAAATTTGATGCCATGCATTTAAAGTACCTTGATAATCCCAAACAAATCACCAATTCCATTACTTTCAAAACATTAATTTTTCCCTTGCTGTTCAGTTTATTTTTATTTTACGCTCATTTTAAAATTACTATCTGGTTGGTAGGTCGATTTTCATTTGATTTTAAAAATAGATACTATTGGCAAAAGCCCTTACTTTTTTTTACTTTGATCGCGTTGTCCGTCATCCCCATCAGAGGTGGATTCAGTATTGCTCCCTTCAGATTGGGTATCCCAATCAATGTAGGTGCTGTTTACTTTGATCCTGATATTATGGCGGTCAATCATGCAGCGGTCAATACGCCCTGGAATTTTGTTTATTCCATGAAAAAAGCATCAAAAATTGATACCCATTATGACTTGATGCCAGATCATGTTGCGGCAGACCTCTTCAGTAAATTTAACGGTGCTACGACGAAGGGAACCCCTTATCCTTCACTCATCAATACACTTCAACCCAACATCCTACTCATCATACTCGAAAGTTTTACAGCCAAAGGAGTGGAAGTATTGGGAGGAGTCAAATCCGTTACCCCAGAACTTAATAAACTCAGCAAAGAGGGTGTTTTATTCTCGCAGTTCTATGCCTCAGGACATCGTTCAAATAGAGGAATCGGGAGCCTGTTCAGTAGTTATCCTGGATTGCCTTACAATGCCATTATTGAGAACCCTTTCAAGACTGAAAAGTTACCTCACCTAATAAAATCAATAAAAGAGCAGGATTACCAAACTGCGTTTTACTACGGAGGCGAAATTGATTTTGCCAACTTGAGGGCTTACTTCAATCAAGGAAAAGCAGATAAAATTATAAGTAAACTAGACTTTGATTTTTCAAGTAACAATACCAAATGGGGAATTCATGATGATGTTGTCTTCGATACTCTATTTAATGATCTTAAAAAGGAAGAGGCACCTTTTTTCTATACCCTATTCACCTTAAGCAGCCATGAACCCTTTGACATTCCCGTCGAACCAGTATTCGGATTTGATAATAATGAGAATAGCTTTAAAAGCGCCATGCATTATACGGATGCCTGTCTTGGAAAGTTCATTGAACAGGCTAAAAAAACTACTTGGTGGGAAAAGACGTTAATCGTCGTAACAGCTGATCACGGTACCACTCAAATTAACAATACATCCAATGGCCAAAAGGAGACCTTTCACATCCCCTTATTGTGGCTCGGGGGAGCACTTGCTGTAACTGATACGGTAATTTCAAGTATTAGCTGTCAATTAGACTTAGCACCGACCTTGCTGGCCCAATTGAATATCAACCATCCTGAATATGTATACGGTAGAAATATGCTATCCACACATTATGAACCGCGGGCATATTATAGCTACGGAGATGGTTTTGGACTCGTATCTGATTCAATATCACAAGTCTACAATGGCGAGATTAATGCCTACACACATCAGTATCCTTCAGATACCCTACCTGATTACGGCAGAGCGATTTATCAGTTTATTTCAAATGATTTCCTCTGGAAGTAAAAATAGAAGAATCCTCATTCGAAATTTCAGTAGGCCTTTTTAATAGGTGAGATAACGCCATCAGAACGAAGGGTTAAGCCACTCTTCCTTATTCAGTGATTTTTTCGGCTAAAACCGTCACTTTATTGTTCAACACCTCCAAAACTCCGCCATCTACTTCCATCTGAACTTCCTCTGACTTATTGTTGATGGTTTTAACAAAGATAATATTTCCTTTACCCAACGTCGAAACTAAAGCCGCATGATTATTCAAAATCTGAAAAGATCCGTCAGTCCCTGGAAAGATAGCACTTGTGGCCTCTCCTTCAAATACCTTTTTGTCCGGAGTTACAATTTCAATAAACATATCTTAAGCTACCTCAGCCAATAATTTCTCCCCTTTTTCAACTGCTTGCTCAATAGTACCTACCAAATTGAACGCTGCTTCCGGTAAATTATCATGCTTACCATCCATAATCTCATTAAACCCTTTGATAGTTTCATTGATTTCTACCAATTGTCCCGGCAAACCTGTGAAGGCCTCTGCAACGTGGAATGGCTGCGATAGGAATCGCTGTACTCGCCGCGCTCTATGAACAATCAATTTGTCTTCATCGCTCAGCTCATCCATGCCTAAAATGGCAATAATATCTTGTAATTCTTTGTATCTCTGGAGCAATTCTTTTACATTTTGCGCACAAGTATAATGCTCATCCCCTAAAATCTCTGCACTCAATATCCTTGAGGTGGAATCCAATGGATCCACTGCAGGGTAAATGCCCAATTCTGAAATTTTTCTTGAAAGTACCGTGGTAGCATCCAAATGTGAAAACGTAGTCGCCGGAGCTGGATCCGTTAAGTCATCCGCAGGTACGTATACCGCTTGAACTGAAGTGATAGATCCATTCTTTGTAGATGTAATTCTTTCTTGCATTACTCCCATCTCGGTTGCTAAAGTAGGTTGGTATCCCACAGCTGAAGGCATTCTACCTAGGAGTGCTGATACCTCTGAGCCGGCTTGTGTAAACCTGAAAATATTGTCGACAAAAAAGAGGATGTCACGTCCTTTTCCTGTTCCATCTCCATCACGGAAATATTCTGCAATGGTCAGCCCTGATAAAGCCACCCGAGCTCTAGCCCCTGGAGGTTCATTCATCTGCCCAAACACAAAAGTAGCTTTTGATTCCTTCAAGTTTGCCGTTGTTACCTTGGACAAATCCCATCCACCATTTTCCAATGATTCTTTAAAATCATCTCCATAGTTTACGATTCCTGCTTCGATCATTTCTCTCAGCAAATCATTTCCTTCTCTGGTTCTTTCACCCACACCTGCAAAAACCGAGAGTCCAGAATAAGCCTTTGCTATATTATTGATCAATTCTTGAATTAATACGGTTTTTCCAACACCCGCACCACCAAACAAACCAATCTTACCACCTTTGGCGTAAGGCTCAATGAGATCAATTACTTTTATGCCTGTGAAAAGAACTTCGGAAGCCGTAGATAAATCTGCAAATGCAGGGGGCTGTCTGTGGATAGATAATCCTTCTTTACCTTCCGGCTGAGGCAATCCATCTATGGCTTGTCCAACAACATTAAAAAGTCTTCCTTTAATATCATCTCCGATAGGCATTTGAATGGGCGCAGCTGTGTCGCTCACGATTTGGCCTCTTCTCATTCCGTCAGTTGCGTCCATTCCGATAGTTCAACTGTATTCTCTCCAAGATGCTGTTGTACCTCCAAAACAACTACAGTCCCATCTTCACGTTTGATCGTAAGGGCGTCTAATATTTTGGGCAGCTTGCCACCATCAAAACGCACATCCACCACTGGGCCAATTATTTGTGTGATTTTTCCTTGATTTGCCATTTTACTCTAGATGAATTTATTATGTAAAAATTTGACTGCAAAATTAGGCTAAAAATTATTGGATGACAAAGTTGATTTAATAAACTTAGTTTTTAGAAAAAAAAAGCCATCAACTTTAATCCAAAGCCCCCCTTTCTTTGTCAAAAACTATTTAAATTGGATAACAAATACGGGATTCGGAACCTGTTGAATGCTTGAAAATTTAATCTGCAAGCTAAAATTTTTACTAGAGGCAAGGCAGGTTCAATCAATATTGAGCTTTAAGAAATTGTAGTCTTAAATATGAGCATAATTTAATAAAATAGTTCCAATGAAATCATCTAAAAGAAAATTTGTCAAGCAAATCTCACTGGGCCTTCTCAGTACCCAACTCCCCTTTCTATCAAATGCGAAAAGTATCCCCTTTGAGCATCTAGGAAAAAAACTTAAACTGTCATTAGCACAATGGTCCCTCCACAATGCTTTTGAATCGGCCACTTTAGATCCTATTTTATTTTCCGAAATCTCTAAAAAAGAGTTTGGTATCCCTGCCGTAGAATACGTTAATAGTTTTTATAAAGATAAAGGTGATGACGAAAGTTTTTGGATCAATATGAAAGAAAGATCTGATGCGCTCGCCGTTCAAAATTTACTGATAATGGTCGATGACGAAGGTGATTTGGGAGGCGAGGATAATCATCTTAGACAAAAAGCCGTTGAAAATCATTATCAATGGATCCATGCGGCTAAAATCATGGGGTGCCATTCGATACGGGTTAACGCCTTCGGAGCTACCGATCCTTCGATTTTTAAAGCCTCTTTGATCGACGGGCTAAGTCAGCTCGCCAACTACGCAGCTAAAGAAGAGATCAATATTTTAATTGAAAACCACGGGCTGTTCAGCTCAAATGCCCAACTCATTAGCTCTATTATCAAAGAGATCAATCTACCCAACCTAGGTACTTTACCCGATTTTGGAAACTGGTGTCTGAGCGCTCAATGGGGAAGTACTCAAGATGGTTCTTGCCTTGAAATGTATGACCCCTACCTCGGCGTTGAAACCCTACTGCCCTATGCTAAAGGAGTAAGCGCCAAAGCTTATAATTTTCATAACAATGGGGTACATCGTAATATTGATTACGAAAAAATGCTCCTTTTAATTAAAACCCAAAATTTTAATGGTCACATTGGCATAGAATATGAAGGGACAGAACTTAGTGAGGCCGATGGTATTAGAGCCACTAAAAAACATTTAGAAGACGTTTGGAAAAAAATATGGATAAGTTAACACATCTCCTATTTTAACTTTCCTGATCGAAATACAGTTTATAATAATTTTTGCCACGGACCTCATCATAACCCCTTTCAATCTCTTGCCTTTGACCATGGACATACACATGAAAGTTGCGGTCCAGTTTAATGACCGATTTGATGTATTTCTTGGCCGCCTTGAAAGCAGGTTTTGAAATTTCAAATTGTTCGCTCATAGCTTCGATCTGATGCTTTCCCTCAAAGCTGTCTTTGTAGCTATTAAATGCAGCCTTTATCTCTGTCGAGGCCAATACTTTCTCCTCAAATTCAGATTGGTCAAATGATTGCTTTTCACTAAAATAATCTAAGGTCTTATTGAGTAGATCCACTTGGTCCACTTTAGCCATCTCGTGTAAGCCTTTTAACGCAAAATCTTTACAAAGATTCATTGTGTTTTTGGTTTGATAAAACTCATTTTTAAGAGGCCTAATCATTAAAAACTCATGGCACCAGTATTTGATATTGGAATGATTTTGAAATACTTTCAAAATCATATCATTTGGATCTGAATCCAAAATAATTAAAGCTCCCTTGTTGAGATCTTTAATACCAATACCCTTATTCAGAGTCATGGTTAATTGATCATCCATCAGCGAAGATTCGATAAAAGATTGCTTGCCATCTATCTTAAATATGCCAACAGCTTGACAAGGCTTTTGATTATAGATGATCTGATCAAAAGCTGTCACGTATACCTCTCCCTCACTGATATTTTTTTCTGAAGCAGCAAGCACTTTCATTACACCAACCGTCATCTCATGGAAATTACTGACTCCTCCAAAATAATCTAGCAACAGCTTTCTCACGGGGTTCAGCTCAATATTTACATCATGATCAAAAATGAATTCTCCTTGCGAGGCGATGATTCGAAGGAGTAAAATTTGAGCTACCTCATGAGACATAGTTGCCTCAATCTCTACAGCCGTGGATGCCAATATACAATCTGGAGCATGATAATGAGAAATAAACTTATGAGCGGATGCTCCACTGATTTCAATCATATTATTCTATTTATTGTACGGTTGCATTTAAAATAATTCGAAACACAGTTCCCTTATTCAACGCTGAGTTCTTAATGATAATCCTCCCACCATGGTAGTCTTCGATGATCCGTTTGGTCAGGGTCAGCCCCAGACCCCATCCTCTATTTTTAGTAGTGAATCCGGGCTTAAAAACTGTTCTCATTTTATTTGGCGCAATACCATTGCCCTCATCTTCAATATCAATCATTAATTTATCTACTCCTGAGCAAAACATCGAAATTTGAATATGACCCACACCAGCCATCGCATCTACGGCATTCTTGATTAAGTTTTCAAGAACCCAAGAAAAAAGTTCAGGATTCATGTTTAAACGAATATGTTCAGCTTTCTGTGCCTGAAAGTCGATCTTTACCTTTTTGCTTATCCTTGTTTTAAGATAATCAACAGATAATTTAACCTGTTCATAAATATTGAGAGATGCCATCTTAGGCATACTCCCGATACTGCTAAACCGTTGGGTGATGATTTCAAGACGTTTGACATCTTTGTCTAGCTCTATTATGTAAGGATCTTCCATATATTTCTCTTTGAAATATTGTCCCCATGCCATCAAAGAAGATATGGGAGTTCCTAATTGGTGGGCTGTTTCCTTAGCCATACCCACCCAAATCTGATTCTGCTCTGACAACCTTGAATAATTAAAAACAGTAAATACAATAAGCAAAAAAACAAAAATAACAGCTAATTGAACATAAGGATAATAACGCAACTGCACCAAAAGACTTGACTCCTCAAAATAAATCATGGTTTGTCCATACTGATTGCCTTGGGCATCGACTAGATTAACAATGATGGGCCCTTTGGTCAATCCCATTTCATTAATCTTCTGTACTAAATAAGATGCTCGCTCCTCTGAATCTATGATGAGGTCTGCCTTAGGTAAGTTTTTATAAAAAACAGGGGTTCCACTCTCATTGGTTAAAATAACGGGAATGGTCGTATTCGCTTGGATAATTTCTTCCAAAGCAAAAAGAGCATTTTGATTGGTCTCATGCTCATTAGCGATAAACTCAAGCGCTTTGGCATATAAATTCACTTGCCAATCCTCTCTTTTTTTAATTTCTTTAACCAGCTGGTTTGTATAGCGTACCGATCCGAAACCTATGCTTAAGGAAAGGGCAAGAATAATCCATTTTTGCATGGATCCAGAGGTGTATACGTCTATGGCATTAAGTATTTTGAGGCGACTCATTGGATAATTCTGTTGCCTAAGATACTAAAAAAGCCCTTGAAATGTGTTAGTCACTAGTCATAAACCATTTGGCTAAAATTTTCCAATTGACCTTGGTGCCATGCATTAAAATTCCGATCCGATAAATACGACCCGCTATCCACAAAGTAAATAGAAAACCCAGAATCAATATGAACATAGATAATATTAATTCCCAAGGTGCCACACCAAAAGGAATCCGCATCATCATGATAATGGGTGAGGTAAATGGGATGATTGACATCCAAAAAGATACGCTTCCATGAGGATCCTGTAAAACCAGACTCAAGCTGATAATGGAGATGATCAGTGGTGCCGTCACGGGTAACATAAATTGCTGGGCATCTGCGTCACTTTCAGAGGCTGAACCAATCGCAGCAAATAACGCTCCATACAGTAAATATCCACCAATGAAATAGAATAAGAAAGCAGACAATACCAAAGTCATATTAATTCCACCCAAAGCAGATAAGGCAGTTGCCATCATATCCGCTTCCGAGGACATCTCACTATTTGCAGTACCCATCTCCAGCGCCTCTGGGCTCATAAATACTGAAATCAGCAGCGAGATACCCCCGGTCAATAGAATCCAAAGCACAAATTGGGTCAACCCCACCATCGCAATCCCTATAACTTTACCCATCATGAGTTCGAAAGGCTTGACTGAAGACAGTACAATTTCTACGATTCGGCTACTCTTTTCTTCGATAACGCCACGCATACACATGGCACCGTAAATAAAAACAAACATATAGATCATAAAAGAAGCAATATATCCTATGATAGTGGCTGCTCCTGAACTGCTTTCTTGTTCTCCACCGGAATTACTCAAATTAATGGTATTTAAATCAATATTTGCTTCAAACGAATCAATCACCTCTTTGTCCAAACCAGAAGCCAATAATCTTAAAGATTCGATGTGCAACTCTAGGGTATTTTCGATAAATGAAAGGGTTGATATACTCTGATTAGAAGCTCCATACAGTGAAAATCCCTTAGGCTCATTGAGCTCAAATTTAGGAATATAAATCAAGCCATCAACATCATTTTCCAATAAATCACTTTTTGCTACATCGAGATTAGTCGAAATATATTCATAGCTCACTTCATTATCTGAGACAAATATAGCTCCCATCAAACCACTCTCATCAATCACCTGAAAGGATTTATTTCCCTGCGTGTTCAAGGCAAAGTAAGTAGGTAAAAACATAACGGCACCCATTAAAATTGGCCCTAAAAAAGTAGCTATTATAAAAGACTTCTTTTTAACTCTTGTCAAGTATTCACGGAAAATGATCAGGCTGACTTTATTCATGACTTGGAGATACTTTTGAAATGAAAATTTCATTGATGGTCGGTATTTTCTCTGAAAAGGAAAATAATTGTATCGATTCAATGAGTTGTGCAATCAAGTCATTGGGCTTTGATACCTGATGAAATTTAATATGCGCCCTCTTTAAATCTCCTTCCAGATCTGTTTGACTCAACACATCAAAAGATTCTTTTGTTGGTAAGGTTCCCTTGTAATCAATGATATACTGCCCTTGTTTGTGCTTCTCCTTGATTTGCTTAACCGATCCATCTAATATTTTTTTAGACTGGTTAATCAGTGCAATATTGTCACAAAGCTCTTCAACTGATTCCATTCGATGGGTAGAAAAAATAATGGTTGCCCCTTTATCTCTCAACTCCAATATTTCGTTTTTAATCAAATCTGCATTGACCGGATCAAACCCTGAAAAAGGCTCATCCAATATGAGCAACTTGGGCTCATGCACCACCGTTGCTATGAACTGTACTTTTTGAGCCATCCCTTTGGACAAATCCTCTACAGTTTTATTCCACCAGGACTTCAGATCGAGCTTTTCAAGCCATATTTTGATTCTTTTCACCGCCTCTGTTCTTGACAGACCTTTCAATTGAGAGAGGTAAATGAGTTGCTCACCTACCTTCATCTTCTTGTACAGTCCCCGCTCCTCTGGCAAATAACCGATCTTCCTCACCAGATCATAGGTGATCTCTTCCTTATTTAGGAATACCTTCCCTTGATCCTGCTGGATGATCTTGGTGATGATACGAATCAATGTTGTTTTTCCCGCTCCATTCGGGCCCAATAACCCAAAAATGCTTTTATCGGGAATGGTTAGGCTGACATCAGAAAGAGCCTGATGTCCACCGTATGCTTTGCTGATGTGATCAATTTTAATGAGGTCCAAAATCTTCTTTTTTTTTGTTGTTTCAATATATTTGATGACTTCCATTGAATTATTGAATTTCAAAGATAATGAATGCAAAACATCTAGCAACTCTATAGTTATCATTCAAATTCAACAGGTAATAATTTGATTAATAATTGTCATGAACTCATTATTTCAGAGACCAATATCTACCATCCATTGCACTCAGATTCTATTACCTTAATCGCAGTTTTACTAAGTTCTTAACCCAAACAGGCCTCAATTTTGTGACAGGAAATATATATTTGAGTTGGTTCTCAATTTCCTGATCATTATGAAAAAAAATCTCGCTAGACTCTTTACCTTTTATGCAGCCTTTTTATTCATACTCACGTTTTTTATTTTTTCCCCATTATTTTTCTTAAGCGCTCAAAAGGAAAAATGGCACGGCCTTGCCCTCCGAGTAAATTATCTCTGGGCACGGCTCTATTTTCCGCTCATTTTTTTAAAAGTGAAGTTTGATATTCAATTCGATTTAATCAAAAACCAACAATATATCTTGTGTGCCAATCATTTTTCATATTTAGACATTCCTGCGATTGCAAGAATTCCCATATACACCAAATTTATTGGGAAAAGCTCTATCGCCTCTGTTCCCTTTTTTGGTTATATGTTTAGAAAAATTCATATCCCCGTCAATCGATCTAACTCAAAAAGTCGAGGACAAAGCATACTTCAAGCTCGGAAAGCCCTTGATATGGGTTATGGGCTTAGTTTTTTCCCTGAAGGAGGCATTAAAACAAAAAATCCTCCTCAGATGACTCCTTTTCTTGATGGTGCTTTCAGAATTGCGATTGAAAAGCAAATTCCGATCATTCCAGTCACCTTCCATGACAATCACAAAATTCAGCCCGATGAACCTGAATTTAATATTTTACCGGGTAAAATGCGGATCGTATTACATCCCCCAATCCTACCTGTGACCCAAGATGAAGCAGAAATTAAGGCCTTAAAAAAGAAAGTGTTTGATATAATCCAATCTGAGTTAAATTCGAAGCAAGATTTTATCTAAATTTGAAGCAAATGTATTATGAATATTGACAAAGAAACCATTCAAAAGCTTGCCCATTTAGCTCGATTAGAGGTAACTCCAGATAAAGAAGCTCCGCTTATAGCAGACATGAAGCGCATTATTTCTTGGGTGAAAAAACTAGAAGAGCTCGACACCACTGGGATTGAACCTCTCACCCATATGTCTTTTGAATCAAACGTTTTCAGACCTGACGAACCCAAAAACGAACTGACCCACGAGGCATTGCTGAGAAATGCTCCCGACCACCAAGATGGCTTTTTCAAGGTTCCCAAAGTTTTAGAGTGAAAATAGCAACATGATGCCCCAATTAAATAGCCTATCCAAAGTACTGCTGGGCATCTATTTTAGCCTAATTGCAATGGTCATCGCATTCGATTATATCGGTGCCGACCTCTACCTCAACTGGGAAGTTACCAGCACCCTTAAAAAGGAACCGTTTGATTACCTCACCTTCAATAAAGGACCATTTAATTTTGCTCTTTCCTCTTATATCTATTTTATCAATGAGTCCTTTCAAGGGGGTAATATTGAACCGCCTTTAATAATCAGTTGGGCCTTAAACCTCCTTATTTGGATTTTTTTTTGTGGCCTTTTAGCCTTTAGCACCCATCTAAAAAGACTTGGGTTTATTGTTTTTTCAGGGCTGAGTCTTTTGTTTATCAATTATATAGATCTGGATTCTATAGGTTTTTTTGGCGCTCAGTTGGGTGATAAATGGATAACCTTAATTTGGGTTTTGATCTGTCTTGGACCGACCTACTATTTTCATGCCTTTAACCCGAAGCCGTCCTTCTTGAAAAAATGGATGATTATTGTCCTGATCACAGTAAGCTTTCTTGCCCTTTGTGTAAATGAAAACCCTCAGTTTCTGGAAGGATTCATGGCGGGCTCTCATCTGGGTGTTGCGAGCCTCACATTTATATTCATCTGCTTTATTGCCGAAGAGATTCTTTTCGCGCTGTTATATATTCTGACCCAAACCAGAGGATCCGCCAATAACCTGAAGCATTTGATCTCCTTCGGCGTCCTTTATCTTGGAGGATTGGGCTTGTATTGGGCTACTCAAGCGGGGCTATTACATTTTAATTTTGATGTTATCAATCCTCTTTATCTTTTGATTTGTTCGGCTGTGATTGGTATCGTAACCATCCCTTACAAGCAGATTATTTTGAACAAAATATTACAACAAGCATTCGATGTTACATGGCTTTTCTTTTTGCTCGGCTGTATCGCTTTGAG
>Ga0233432_10002460_pt1 | contig 17196 bp, 11 predicted proteins | sample SI_122_August201_6_FD_179870 | JGI IMG/M metagenome (GOLD analysis project Ga0233432, IMG submission 179870) | Seawater microbial communities from Saanich Inlet, British Columbia, Canada - SI_122_August2016_10_MG | ecosystem: Environmental > Aquatic > Marine > Inlet | place: Canada: British...
TATAGAAGAGTTTGAAGCCGTCATTAACCGCTATCCAGGAACAGAGTGGGCAGCAAGGGCTCAGTACAATATTGGGGATGCCCACTATAATGCTGGTGAATATGAGCGAGCAGTGAGTGCCTACCAACAGGTACTCGATCGATATCCACGTAGTTCATACATTATCCAAGCCATCAACGGTATACAATACGCCCAACTTTCGTCGGGTAAAATGGATAGTTCTTCGGTCATTTTAGAAGAATTTCTGGGTGATAATCCCCAGAGTAGTACAGCTGATCGCCTACGATTTCGTCAAGCTGAAAATACGTTCCAGAGTGGTGATTATCCCTCTGCTATTAGAGAATTCAGGCAGTACCTTCGGGTAACAAATTCCGACCAGTTGGCACCCCAAGCCTATGCCAATTTGGGAGAATCATACAAACAAATAGGCGAACCAGGCAAAGCGATAGAAGCATACGAGCAGATTTTAAGTGACTTCTCTAGGTCTAACCAGGCCCCTAATGCCCTAACATCTTTGGGTTTATTATATTTTGAACAAGGTGACTACGAAGCTTCTAATGAATATTTTAAGCGCCTTCTATCGATAAGCAATCGCTTTGAACAGGAAGCCTATGTAGGTATGGGCAACGCACAGTTAGGGCTGTCAAATTTTAGCATCGCCCGAGAGCAATTTGAATTTGCCCTTCGAGTTAACTCAAATAATGCCAATGCCCAATTAGGTTTGGCAAAAGTTGCTTTAGGACAAGCTAATCTTAGCGAAGCTCGTGATCTACTCTTCCCTATTGCTGATCGTAATACCACCGAATTAGGTGCTGAATCGCAGTATTTACTAGGGATACTAAGTAAAATGGAAGGAAATAGTACGGTAGCCTTAGAAGAGTTTGCAAGAGTTAAGGTGCTATTCGAGGCCTTTGATGAATGGGTATCAGCTGCTTTGCTGGAGGCTGCCCAGATCCACCTAAGCTTGGGTAATACAGGAGAAGCCTCCGGAATGCTCAATGAAATTATCGAACGATATCCAGATACTCCTGCGGGTCCAGCTGCACGCACACTTATTGAACAACAAAATCTTTAGCTTTTTTTAGTATTTATGTCTTCACAATCGGTTGACCCCGCCAAATCCTTGACAGGGACCATCATTCTTGCTCCTGACAAATCTATTGCCCAACGTGCCGCCATCTTTTCACTGCTGCATGAAGGGCCTTCTACCATCCATAACTATTCACAGGCGCAAGACCCTCAAACTACACTAAAGTGTGTGGAAAGTCTGGGCGCTAGAATAGAAATAAACGGTGACAAAACAACCATCTATGGAGTTGGGCGTGAAGGGATATCTGCTCTATCCGATGAACTAGACTGCGGGAATTCAGGTACCGCCATGCGTTTACTTTCAGGCGTGTTAACCGGAGCAGGCTTATCCATCAAACTCATTGGAGACCCTAGTCTAACTGGCCGAACAATGACTCGTATAATTACCCCACTGGAAGAAATGGGGGCTCATATTTTAGCAAGAAATGGTGCTTTTGCCCCACTATTCATTAGCCGTGAAGATCCATTACGTGCCCTAGAATTCACCCTACCTATTCCAAGTGCGCAACTAAAATCATGTATTTTGCTGGCTGGTCTTTTTGGAGAGGACGAAAGTTGCGTCATCGAACCTACACCGAGTAGAGACCACACCGAGCGGTTACTGCAACTCCGCGTAGAAACAGACAACCAGGGAGTTCGTCGTATTTATGCCTCTAGAGCACATGAAATACCCGCACAAAATTATCGAATTCCAGGGGATTACTCAGCCGCAGCCTTTTGGTTGGTGGCAGGTTCTATAGTTCCCAATTCAGTTATAGCCTTACCCAATGTTGGATTGAATCCAACCCGTATCGCATCACTGAATATACTAAAAGAAATGGGCGCCGAGGTGAAGATAGTCAAAGACGACTCTGATTTTGCCGAACCCGTCGCCCACCTCACAGTACAAAGCTCAGAACTTACAGGAGTAGATATTCCTCCTGAGTGGATACCCAACGCTATTGATGAGCTTCCCATACTAGCCGTAGCTATGGCTTTTGCCAATGGAGATTCTCACATTCGTGGCGCCGCTGAACTACGCCACAAGGAAACCGATCGTATAATGGCTATCACTAAATTATTGGACGGCATTGGCGCTTCCTATCACGAATACGACGATGGGCTCAGTATACAAGGGAACCCCAAACTAACCTTTGATTTTGCGCATTTTGAAAGTTTTCACGACCATCGTATCGCTATGGCATCGGCGGTAGCCGCACTTCGGGGAAATAAAGCCTCCACTATTAAAGATGCCGAGGCCGCAGCTGTTTCCTACCCTGAGTTTTGGGATCACCTAGAGCTGCTAAGGGGTTAATGATTTAGCCTGTGCAACTGGGTATGTTTGCGGCTTTGGCCCTGACTTACTTTGTGTATTTATGTTTGGTTACTTCTTTTTTATTGCCCATTTGAGGCTTTAGCATAGCTTCTTTTGCAATATCTGACATTTCGTCGGTCAATTAGGCAGATTCCCATTACTGTTGTGTATTTGGTACGGTCATTGCTTTACTACAACCAAACCTATAAAACCAACCATTATGAAAGCAACATCTGATCTACACGAACTAGGAGAAGAAATTGAAAAGCAAGTGCACAAGTTTGGGCAAGAGCTTCACGATTTCGTTGAGCGAGTGGTTCCCACATCTACAAAAGCAAAAGATTTTCGGCCCGAAGCTGACCTTATTGTTTCAGACAAGACCTTTAGCATTGTAATGGATTTACCGGGCCTCACAAAAAAAGAAATTGCGATTACCCGTAAACAAGATGTACTCACCGTACGCGGGGAAAGAGAGGTGGAATTGGCGGAAAATGAACATTACAATAGAAATGAACGAAAATCAGGTGCATTTATGCGTTCATTTGCAATTCCAGAAAAAGCCGATGTCAGTAACATCACTGCCAGCTTTCGAAACGGGGTGTTAACCATTCAGCTTCCGATGGGTAGTACCGAAGAGGATACCACTCATATACCTGTGCAATAACGCCAGATATATCGTGCTAGAGTAGCACTAACAACAAATTTAATGACAACGAACGAGTAAAAAGATACAGCAATGGGAAAAATAATTGGAATAGATTTAGGAACAACCAACTCTTGTGTTTCCGTAATGGAAGGCAATGAACCGGTCGTTATTCAAAATGCAGAAGGTGGACGTACCACTCCGTCTGTAGTGGCTTTTGCAAAAGATGGTGAACGTATGGTAGGAGCTCCTGCTAAGCGACAAGCCATTACCAACCCAGAAAAAACAATTGCCTCCGTTAAACGATTTATGGGGCGTATGTTCGATGAGGTTTCCGGAGAGACTAAGCAAGTAGCCTACAAAGTGGTTAAAGGAGATGACAATACGGCACGCGTAGAGATTGATGATCGTAAATACGCACCCCAAGAGATTTCGGCTATGGTACTTCAAAAAATGAAACAAACCGCCGAAGAATATTTGGGTGAAAAAGTAACCGAAGCCGTTATTACCGTCCCCGCATATTTTAATGATGCGCAACGTAAAGCTACCCAAGAGGCTGGTAAAATTGCCGGTTTGGAAGTAAAGCGTATCATCAATGAGCCCACTGCAGCAGCATTAGCCTACGGTCTTGACAAGAAAGATACCGACCAGACTATTGCCGTGTATGACTTGGGCGGTGGTACTTTTGACGTGTCTATTCTTGATTTGGGAGACGGAGTCTTTGAGGTAAAGTCAACCAACGGTGACACTCACTTGGGTGGAGACGATTTTGACCAAAGAATCATTGACTTCTTAGCCGATGAATTTAAAAAAACGGATGGTATTGATCTCAGAAATGATGCCATGGCTATGCAACGATTAAAAGATGCTGCCGAAAAAGCCAAAATCGAGTTATCCAGCTCACAGAAAACAACCATTAACCTTCCGTTTATCACGGCCACCCAAGATGGTCCGAAGCACATAAACATCGATCTAAGTCGTTCAAAATTCGAACAACTTGTAGACGACCTAGTGAAGCGTTCCATTAAGCCATGTGAGCAAGCACTAAAAGATGCTGGTCTAAGTAAAAGTGACATTGATCAAGTTATCTTAGTTGGTGGTTCGACCCGAATCCCTCGCATTCAAGAAGCCGTTAAAGAATTCTTTGGAAAAGATCCAAGTAAAGGGGTAAATCCAGACGAAGTAGTGGCTGTTGGCGCCGCTATACAGGGTGGAGTTCTAACCGGTGAAGTGGACGATGTTGTACTCTTAGACGTAACACCTCTTACCCTAGGTATAGAAACCTTAGGAGGAGTCATGACTCCACTTATTGAGTCTAATAGCACTATTCCAACATCTAAATCACAGGTTTTCTCAACTGCGGCAGATAATCAAAGTAGCGTTGAAATTCACGTACTTCAAGGAGAACGTGCGCAGGCGGCAGCGAACCGTACCCTAGGCCGTTTCCACTTAGATGGCATACCCCCCGCACCTCGTGGTATGCCACAAATTGAGGTAACCTTCGATTTGGATGCGAACGGTGTATTAAACATTATTGCCAAAGACAAAGGTACTGGCAAAGAACAAACTATTCGCATTGAATCTTCCTCTGGTTTATCGGATGAGGAAATCGAAAAAATGAAACAAGCGGCTAAGGATCACGAAGACGAGGATAAAAAGCTTCGTGAAAAAGTGGAGAAAATGAACCAGGCCGATGGATTAATCTTCTCAACTAAAAAGCAGCTCGAAGAGTATGCCGATAAAATTTCAGAAGACAACAAGAAAGCCATAGAGGACGCTGTTGCCAAACTTGAAGAAGTGCACAAAGCGGAGAACTTGGACGAACTCGAAGCCGCCATGGAAGCGGTGAATACCGCTTGGGCAGGGGCTTCTCAAGAGATTTACGCAGCATCGCAGGCTGAGGCGGAAGCCGCTGCCGGAGCCGCAGGTGATGCGGCGGATGGTGGTGAGAGTTCCACATCAGATGATAATGATGCCGTTGACGCCGACTTTGAAGTAGTCGACGAAGACGACAAAGATAAGTAAGCTTATCTTGAACATCCTTGGCATTGAATCTTCTTGCGACGATACTGCCGCTTCGGTGTTAACCGAGGCGGGAGTGTTGTCCAATGTCATCGCTTCTCAATCCATTCACATTCAATTTGGCGGGGTCGTTCCTGAACTCGCTTCAAGGGCTCATCATCAAACCATTAGCCAAACAGTCGAGCAGGCATTAGCAGAAGCACAGCTAACTATTCAGGAGATTGATGTAATTGCCGTTACCCAGGGCCCAGGCCTCATGGGTTCACTTTTGGTTGGTTTAAGCTTTGCCAAAGGTCTATCCTTAGCCCATCAGATTCCTTTGTTGGGAGTGAATCATATGGATGCGCACATTTTTGCTAATACTATTGAGCACACTCTGGACTATCCTCTGATTGCCTTGACCGTATCTGGTGGCCACACTCAGCTGACCAAGCTTAATAGCTCGAATGAACTCGAAATAATTGGCCAAACAAGAGACGATGCGGCTGGCGAAGCCTTCGACAAAATTGGGAAGCTTCTGGGACTAGACTATCCAGCTGGACCTTTACTGGATGCTCACTCTCAAGAAGGTAACCCTCGTTTTCATGCCTTCCCAAAGGGTCTTATTCATCAAGGATTAGATTTTAGTTTCTCAGGACTTAAGACCAGTGTTTTGTATTACCTTCAAGATCAAAATGATGCTTTTATATCCGATCATCTCAACGATATTTGCGCAAGCGTAAGCCATGCCATTACTGAAGTATTGGTAGCGAAACTAGAGCGCGCTATGCACGTGTATTCTATCCCACGAGCAGTACTGGCCGGAGGTGTTTCCGCCAATTCTATGCTGCGTGAGAAAGTAGCCATCATGGCAGAAAAAAACGGCTTTATCATACATCAACCCGCTTTAGCTTATTGCACTGATAATGCGGCAATGATTGCGGCCACAGCCAGAGTCATGCTTCAGAATGAACCTAGTATCGCTCTCGAGCAACGATTAAGGGAGGGATGGGAAATTCATCCATATGCCGCTCAACCTGGTTGATTTTTTGTCAGATTCATCTTTTCTAGCGATTCATTTTTTGGGATTCTGAGTACGTTACGCTTGGCTCACAAGCAGCTATGCGGCTTAGCTAGTAATTCAGTACTTTTCTCCGATGAACGAAACAATAGATACTCTTCAACTGAATCTTGGTGGCGGCGGACTCATGGTCATGAATGTGTCCTTGGCCGTCATTATGTTTGGGGTGGCTTTAGAGCTAAAGATCGCTCATTTTAAAGCGATTGCAGAACAACCGAAGGGGGTCCTAGCGGGGTTTATATCGCAGTTTCTATTTTTACCTGCCATTACTTTCGTACTTATTTGGCTACTTGAACCTTATCCTAGCTTTGCCTTGGGTATGATGATGGTGGCTGCTTGTCCCGGTGGAAATATTTCAAATTTTTTCTCTCAGTTAGCTGGGGGAAATACCGCCCTCTCAGTCAGCCTTACCGCAATTGCTACCTTGTTAGCTGTGCTTGCCACCCCACTTAATTTTACCTTTTGGGCTAGTTTATACCCCCCAACGGCTGACATACTTCGAGAAATTCAGGTAGATATTATTCAAGTATTTCAAATTGTTGGCTTAATTTTAGGCATTCCACTACTATTGGGAATGCTTGTGAGGCATTATGCAGAGAACTACGCCCTTCCATGGACACGCTGGATTAAACGATTTGGGATAGTTTTTTTTGGAGGCTTTGTGGTGGTGGCCTTTAGTATGAATATTGAACATTTTTTGGGTTATGTTCATTTGGTTATTGGCTTGGTTTTTTTGCATAATCTTTTGGCATTAGTGGGGGGCTATAGCTGGGGAAAACTGTTTAAACTACCACCCGCCGATTGCAGATCTTTAGCTATAGAAACAGGTATACAGAATTCAGGACTCGGCCTTTTGCTTATCTTTAGCTTCTTTGATTCATTAGGTGGAATGGCCTTAATTGCGGCTTGGTGGGGTATTTGGCATATCGTTGCAGGATTTCTAGTCACCGCCTATTGGACTAAAATCAAGAAAATGGTTACAAGCGATTAAACATTATGCGTAAAAATTATCTTTTTTATCAATTTTTCAGGGTCATCATTACCAAATGGGGACTCATCCTCTACTATCGCAGGATACGTTCTATCGGGAGAGAAAAAATTCCTAAAAATACACCTGTGATGTTTATTCCAAATCATCAAAACTCCTTCATGGATGCGTTACTTGTGGTGAGTACCAATTGGAAGTATACCTTTTTTTTAACGCGGGCTCAGGCCTTTAGTAGTGCGTTTATGAGGTGGTTTTTGGAAAATTTAAACATGCTTCCTGTGTATCGGGTTCGGGATGGTATTAGCTCGGTAAACAAAAATAACGCCATATTTGAACGTTGTATTCGTATGCTTGAAAAAAACTATGCCGTTCTTGTGTTTGCTGAAGCCAATCACAATTTAAATCGACGCATCAGACCGCTTAGCAAGGGCTTTACACGGATTGCTTTCGACGCCGAACAAAAAAATAACTGGGATTTGAATCTACATATTATCCCTGTTGGAGTTAATTACACCCGACACAGAGAGTCTAGAAATGATGTAACAGTCGTTTATGGTGATCCTATTCCAATGAAGCAGTACCAAGAGCTCTTTCAACAAGACGAACGAAAAGCGGCTAACGTACTAAAAAATGATGTCGCAAAAGTTATGAAAGAGAGTACAATGCATGTTCAAAATGCTCAGCATTATTTCTTACATCAATTGTTACTGGATGATTTAGCCGACGACCGATCACACTTAGTAGACCCCATAAAAGTACGGCCCCTCAACGAAAAGTTGGACCAATTAGCTTCCGAGGAAGACTATTTGGCGGCACAAGAATTGATTGAAATGGCTGAAAAGCAACATATTGATTTGAGCCGAATACAAGAATACACTTCAGGAAAACAAAGCCCATTATGGAAAAAACTTATACTAAGTCCATTCATCCTTCTAGGGTTTTTGAATTTCCGTCTCGCGTATATCCCTATTGATAATTTGATTCGAAATACCATCAAAGATCACGCTTTTGATGCATCGATTAAGTTTTTAGTCACCGTATTTTTATTCCCTTTGAGTTTAACTGTGATCTCTGTAGTGTTATGGGTAGCCGGGTTTTCTTTCAATATGCTACTCATCTACTGGCTGGCCAGCTTTTTCAGCTTATTTGGCTTCAAGGAATGGATAAATGGCTACAAGCAACAAGCACATAATCGTCAATGGAGGGTATTCGCTATAAATAATGCCGATTTGCATGCTGAAATGATTGAGAAGTTAAATCAGTTAGTACTATTAAAGAAAAAATTATATACATAGTGTTCACTCATTAGTACATCAGTGATATTTTGTACGGGAGCACAAACATTCTATCAATCTAATCTCTATACTCATGAATTTGCATAACACATCAACCAGAATAATAAACCTTAGCAGCTTGGCTCTTGCCATTATAATTATTGCCGGTGGCTGCGCGCAGACTGAGACTATTGAAATTGAGCGGGAGTTTAACGCTCCAAAAATTTCTAAAGCTGTGGCTGTACTCCATCCAACCGATGGCTTCGACGCCAAGGGTACTATTTATTTTACTGCCGTAGAAAACGGTGTGCAAGTGACCGCTGAGATATCCGGATTAAGTGAGGGTAACAAAGGTTTTCATATCCATCAATATGGTGACTGTACGGCCGCTAATGGAACTTCAGCCGGCGGACATTTCAATCCTGAAGGAATGGATCATGCTGGCCCAACCGATGCCATACGCCATATGGGCGACATGGGAAATATAACAGCCAATGCTCAGGGAAATGCCATGATTGATTACGTGGACAAAACCATTCACATAAACATGATACTTGGACGTGGTGTCATCGTGCATAACGGTGAAGATGATTTGAGCTCACAGCCATCCGGCGCAGCTGGGCCTAGAGTTGCTTGTGGAGTGATAGGAGTCGCCTCCGCCTCCGAATAGTCCCATAAGACTGAGATATTAAATCTTATGACTAATTCAAATACCCCAATATCAGCAGTTTTACGACGTGAGTGGTATGTCATTGTTATCCTATGCATACCCTTTATACTATCTTGGGCGGTTTGGGATCTACTACCTGATCAAGTTCCTATTCACTTCAACATTAAGGGAGAAGCGGACGATTGGGGGCCTAAGTGGATCAACGCAATTGTTTTGCCACTATTGGGGGTAGGACTCTATCTCTTATTGGTGGCGGTTCCATCAATAGACCCTAAAAATAGGATTGAAAATAAGCAAAATGCTCTACGACTCATTCGTCTTTCCACCAGCTTATTTATGACCATACTATATGGTGTAGTGATAGGACGCAGCTTAGGATACGACTGGAATACTACCCAAATTGTTTTTGCAGCAACAGGTCTGTTGTTTTTACTGCTAGGATATTCGATTAAAACGGTTAAGCCAAATTATTTTATGGGTGTACGCACTCCTTGGACGCTAGAAAGTGAGGAGGTTTGGATAGCGACCCATAATTGGTCTAGTCGGCTATGGATTGGAGGGGGCTCAATCATCATACTTTCTTCATTAATTCCGGACTCTACAATTAGGCTGGTACTTTACCTAGGTGTTGTCACCATTTTGGCTATAGGGCCCTTAGTTTACTCCTTTCTAGAACACCGTAGATCGTCAAATTAATCCTCAGAAGTCTGCCAAATATTCATGTGATCATGAATGTATCGGCCTAATTGCCCAACAGATATCCGTTCTTGATCCATGGTATCTCGATGGCGCACGGTTACTGTGTCATCTTCCAATCCATCAAAATCGACCGTCACACAGAATGGGGTACCCGCTTCGTCAAGTCTTCTATACCGTTTGCCAATAGACCCAGTTTCGTCATACTGTACTGAATAATCTTCCTTTAGTTCACCACTTATTCGAGTAGCAAGCTCCTGTAATTCCGGTTTTTTAACCAGCGGAAATATACCCACTTGGATAGGTGCTAGTTTGGGATGCATTTTTAGTACCACCCTAGAATCACCGTCCACTTCTTCTTTTCGGTACGCATCCGAAAGTACCATAAGGGTACATCGGTCTAGTCCAATGGAGGTTTCAATCACATAGGGAATGTAACGCTTGTTTTGCGCTTGATCGAAATATTCCATTTTCTTACCAGAATACTCTTGATGTTGGGTCAAATCAAAATCCGATCGGTTATGGATTCCCTCCACTTCTTGCCAACCAATAGGAAATTGGTATTGCACATCGGCCGCAGCACGAGCATAATGGGCTAATTTATCGGGTGGATGTGGGGCAAAACGAAGGTTTTTTGATCGAATTCCCATACTCTTATGCCAGTCTAGGCGCTTCTCAAGCCACATTTCATACGCATTCTCGTCGGTACCTGGCTCTACAAAATATTGCATTTCCATCTGTTCAAACTCTCGCATACGAAATACGAATTGTCGTGCCACCACTTCGTTTCTAAATGCCTTACCCGTCTGTGCTATCCCAAAAGGTACTTTTACTCGGGTAGAATCAAGTACATTCTTATAGTTTACAAAAATACCTTGGGCCGTCTCTGGTCGTAAATACACCGCATCATCTTCAGAAGCAGTCGCCCCAAAAGCCGTCTTAAACATGAGGTTGAATTGTCTGACTTGTGTCCAATCAAAAGCACCCGAATCAGGTGACCTAATTTCGTTTTCTATAATGATATCATAGAGATCTTCGGTCAAGCTCTTTCGAGTCCCCGCCGTATCTAATTGCTGTTGGATTTGTTGTGCCTTGTCAGTTTTACCCTCTTTTTCAAGCTTAAAAATATATTGTTCAATGAGCATATCCGCCCTATAACGGCGCTTTGACTGCTTATCATCAATCATGGGGTCGTTGAACCCTGCAACGTGACCACTGGCTTCCCACACTTTAGGGTGCATAAATATTGCAGCATCCACTCCCACAATATTTTCGTGGCGTTGCGTCATTTCCTTCCACCAGGCATTACGGATATTCCGCTTGAGTTCAACACCTAAAGGTCCGTAATCATACACCGCACTTAAGCCGCCATAAATTTCCGAGGATTGAAAAATAAACCCTCGTGCTTTGGCCAAGGACACAATGGTATCTAAACTATCTACATTCGACATCGTACTACATTTATTGTTGATGATTGAGCTTTGAGAAAGATACCAATTCTATTTGGCTATTTTAGAACCCTTTTTTGTTTTAAAAATACTATTTTACCAACTTGGTACACAGCTAGGTAATGACGAGGCTCATTAACTGTGTTAACACACTCAATACTCTCATCTTTCACTCATTCTAAGGAACATATGAACCTAGGAATACTAGGCGCTACCGGTGCCGTTGGTCAAAAATTTATTCGTCTTTTAGCACAACACCCATGGTTTACTATCACTGCATTAGGAGCTTCGGAACGTTCTGCAGGTAAACCCTATGCTGAGGCTGTTAATTGGATTGAAGATGTTCCCCTGCCCGATCAAATAGCTCATTTAACGGTTAAGCATTGTACACCTGATGCCCTAGGCCCAGTTGATTTTGTATTTTCTGGGCTGGACTCAGGTGTAGCAACCGACATTGAGGCCAGCTTTGCCAAAGCAGGTATTCCGGTAATTTCTAACGCCAAAAATTATCGTCAAGACCCAAAAGTACCCTTATTAATTCCAGAGGTGAATCCCGATCACATCTCACTTATTTCACATCAAGACTTTAGCCATGATGGATCTGGGTGGATTGTAACCAATCCGAACTGTGTGGCTGTACCGCTTTCAATCGCACTCAAACCCTTACATGACCAGTTTGGCCTCGAAAATCTTTCCGTAACCACTTTACAAGCGCTATCTGGCGCTGGGTACCCTGGAGTGCCTAGTTTAGATATTCTTGCCAATGTCATTCCATTCATATCAGGTGAAGAACCAAAAATTGCCCCAGAAACCCAAAAAATATTGGGAAGCTTAAAAGCAACACAAATTGATAAGCCTTCATTCTCAGTGGATGCCACTTGTACGCGGGTTCATACACTTAATGGACATATGGCAGCAGTGAGTTGTAGATTTTCTACTAAACCTAATTCAGTAGAAGAGGTCATTCAAACCCTAAAGGCATATCCAAACCCCATTGCAGAGCTTGACTTACCCACCTCTCCTGCTCAACTATATCATCTGCACGAACAACAGAACTATCCTCAACCCCGACTCCACGCTGACCGCGATAAAGGAATGAGTTTACATATAGGGCGAATACGTGAAGGTGATTTCTTTCACATTAATTTCGTATGTATGGCCCACAATACCATTCGCGGTGCCGCTGGTGGGGCTATTCTAAATGCAGAACTACTGCATAAAAAAGGCTTTCTAAACTAAGTGTCTGGCTGAATTACCTTTTCACCGAGTTTATGAGACCCTCGCGGATTATTTTTCACAATCCTTTAGGATAACCGGTACCTTTCATCTAGTTCTTTTAGCTTTAGTTCGGAAAGTTCCAAATTGAGCTGAGAAACCATGCTAGCTAGAGCGGGTCTATTCCCTCGTTTAAAGGAAAAAACACGCTGTGTCAAATCATTACCTGGAATTGCTTCTAATATTTTCCCACTCTGAGCAAAGATAAATAAGCGGGTGCGAAACCATCCGATTTTTAACTCTACTGTATCTATATCCTTAAGCACCAAAAAATGCGTCTTTACAGACGATTTATACGCCTCTACTAGTGAGTCCTTTACTTGAAACTCAAGATATATACCATCTTGCTCTAAACGCATTATGCCCTCAACTTTCATAAAGCCGCCATGCACACCGTCGATGTAAAATGGGATGTTTTTCATGGTTCAAATATACTCGAAAAAAAAATTAAGTTTTCGTGTAAGTAGTTCCTCTTTGAATGCTCTTATAGAATAAATACTAAAATGAACAGCCCAGATGGGTCTTGATTAATTTTCAACAGTTTGGCATTTCAATGTATTAGGGTTTACTCCAAACACAACATGTTATTTATTGTCCTTAGGATGTTCAGGGTGGGAACTCTGTTCATCTTTTTATCATCAATTATCCTGTTTATACATGGTCAGAAGAGAGACGCCTTGAATGGGGGGTACCATGGTAGCATCAGGGGGTACGATCATGGGCCCTCCATTCCTGTGCGCACTTTCTTCATTTACATAGGAAAAAAAATACAGGTAGCATGGCAAAAAAATGCAGCGTTAGTTACCCATGCGCCCCTCCGACTTTGCGGGTGAATTCATCCATTCGCTTAGTGGAGGGGTTGTGGTATGGGATATTATTACACAATGTAGTAATCCTCTTGTTAATGAGTTTGTGCTCGTCTAATTTTTTACAAGCACAAATCTTTACTGATGACTTTGAAGACGGGCGCTTCGATCAAGGAGCGCTTTGGTACGGTGATACAAGCCTAGTCAAACACAGCCTAGTGGATGGTATTAGCCTACTCCAGTCCAATGCTAGGGAACGTGGCAGTTTTCGCCTGTGGTCACCATTGCAGCTCGAATCCTTACATGAACCAGAAAAAAAATACTTATGGGAGGGTTATTTCCGGATACGAGGCGCCGCTCCTTCCCGGCAAAACAGACTCGATCTATTGTTTAGTATGACAAGCACTTTAGACTCCTCTCAATTGCCGCCCATTGACTCCTTATTTTACGGTAATGCGTGGAACGGATATGGGCTGCAAATTGGGGAAACAGGAGACGATTCCTTACGATTTGTTCGTTGGGACGAGGGTGAGGCCACCATTGTGGGAACCTATGATCTACTGATTGAAGCCGGAACCGGGTATCACTATCGTATGGAATGGTACGCCGATAGTCTTTGGAGCCTAGTGGTAGAGGAGGGCTATCCAAACTCATTCAACTATTTAGCTCAAGATGGGGAGCATTTTATTGATCGTACGCATCCCGTAATTGGATATGCTGGGGTAATCATTAGTTGCACTTCTACTAGATTGGATGATTTTTTCCTAGATTTTAAATTAGATCCAAACATTCCTCCTCCACCCCCCTTCTATTTGAAATCTTATGATTTTGTGGACTCTAAGCACATTCGCCTGGTTTTTTCCGACGACATAAATTCGGACCAACTCGAAGCTTCAGATTTTATGATTCAATCTTTTCAAACAGGATCTAGCCAGAACATAACTGGCCAATCACAATCGAAACTCACTCAAAGAGCCACATCTTGGACTCTGATTGGTCCTGATGGCCTTGTAGTTGAGTGGCCTAATGAGTTGAAATATCTCCGTTATACCTTAACTATTCCTATGATTTTTTCCACCGATGGCCGAGCACTTGAATCACCACTACTAAATTTTATCGCATTAACTAAACCACTCGATCCTGATTCGTTATTTATTAGCGAATTTTTAGCCAACCCTAGCTCTGAGAGTAATTGGCCTGAATATATCGAAATCTATAATCGAAGTCGTTCAGCCATAGATATAAGCTCGAGTTATTTGGGTGATGCGAGTAGAGCTCAACGGCTAGATTCAACTTTTCAGTCCTTTGATTCGTTGTTTTTTGAACCTGTTATTATTGATCCAGAGTCTTATATGGTGTTTTCAATAGATCCTGATCCACTAAAAAAATGGAATCCAGACGGGCAAATCCTATTTATAGATCTACCCTACTTAAACAATGCTTCCGATGTAATTCGTTGGACTTGGGGGGCTGAAGTTGATTCTTCAGAAGCTTTACCTATTCTATTGGATGAACTTGAATATAGCTCGGAATGGTTAGCAGATGGGATCTCCATCGAACGAAGAGTATGGGATAAACCAACAAACGATCAACGTAATTGGGGCCCATCCAAGGGTGTTTTAGCGGATGACATGCGTTCCCATGTTGCTTCAACTACCATAAGGCCAGGTAGCCAAGTCCAATTATCTAGTATATCTGGTTCAATAACAGGATATGGCACTCCGGGATTACCCAATTCCGTGGAACGAGATACTATAGCTCCCCTACTCACCGATTTTTTGTTTGTAAATCAGAACCAACTCATGCTCCGATTTGACGAAACTGTAGTTGAAAAGAGTCTTAGTATAAGGCTTGGCCGTGATAGTTTATTTTTTCGTCCGGTACAAGCTCATTTATTGGAAAATGAAGGGCATAGTCAACTTTTCTACCTGCAATTATTGGAGCCACTCATTGCTGAAGAAAGGGTGTTTCTTCATGTTGAAAATGCAAGTGATTGGTTCGGAAATACACAAACCCAACCCATTCGCTGGGTGCAATATCTGCCAAAAGACAGTCTTCTGGAAGGGGAAGTCGTCATTAATGAACTTCTTATTCAGCCCAATGAGCTGTGGCCTTATGAGTACATTGAATTGTATAATAACAGCTCAAAATATGTGCATTTAGATGGTTGGACTCTGCGTGATAGAACGGCTTCCACCTGGTCTTTTCCGGAAGATTTAGTTCTCTATCCCAATGAATTTCTTGTGTTGACTTCGGATAAATACCCTATTCCAAGCCTTAATAACGATAGTGATGAACTTGTATTAAGCAATGCAGATGGCACGCTGATTGATTCTCTGAACTATGATAGGGATTGGTTTCATTTTGATCTTCATTTCGCACAGAATTGGGGCACGGGACGCTCATTAGAGCGAAAATACCCTTCAAAGCCAACCAATGACCCTAATAACTGGCATTTTCATCGTTCAGCAGACCAAGGCAGTCCTAGCAAACCAAATCCTCTGGTTCATGCTCATACACCCACTACTCTTTTAGCTGCTAAGATTCACTCATCAAACAGATGGACCTTACAAAAAGTCGCACAAGAAAACTTATACATTCATGTTCAACTCTCAGAGTTCATTCCTAACCAAAAAACATGGCGCCTGTTTATCGAGCTAGATGGACTTCAATTTGATTTAGTATTAGATACCTTGTCGAGTCTAGCGGATCGTCCCCATCTTTTCCCACACCACTTTTTTATATGGAAGTTTGCAGAGGAAAAATCACAAACCCTTGAGCAATTGAGCCAAGCAGGGAATTGGACGTTATTTATGACCGATTTTATGGTCTTAGATGAAGATGGGCAAAATCAAACCATACCCTCATTATCCATTCCCCTAGCATTTCCACCTAAAGTCGGAAGCTTAGGCTTTCATGAAATAATGTTTGACCCACTGGCCGATTTGAATGATTTTGAACCTAACGGGGTGGAATACATAGAACTATGGAACCAGGACAACGTAACCCTTTCTCTAGATAGATTAACTCTTGGTTCTGCGGTGCTAGAAGATGGACAACGGTCCCTAACCAGTTTTTTTAGTACTCGATTTAAGTGGGTGGAGCCCGATCAAGCGGTTTTGTTGGTCGCCAACCCAAGCCTTGTTTCTTTACAGGAACATCCCATCCAAAACCGCCATCAAATTCCCCTGTCGAATGAACAATCCGTGCTAATGAGTCAAGGCATGCAATTTGGTTTGAAGAAAGAATCCGATCAACGTTTCTTACTTTTAGATAGCCTAGTAATTGATAGCATTTTTTATCATCAGGAATGGCATAATCCAAACTTGTATGACACCAAAGGAATTGCGTTAGAGCGTATAGATAAGAATCCATCGCAGCGAAGTTCTCGCAATTGGAGTAGTTCGGTTGATCCCAGTGGCGGAACCCCACATACATTAAATAGCATAGAACAACTAAAACAACCCGCTGGGCCACCTACCCTAACGGTTTATTTTGAGCCTAATCCTTTTTCCCCGGATTTTGATGGGCATGAGGATGTGACGTATTTACACTACCAGTATACCTCACCGGATTTCCTAATTCGGATTTGGATATTTGATCGTTATGGTCGGCAAATTGTTCAACTAAGCAAGGGGCATGCTGCCGGAACCAGAGGAGCACTAATGTGGGATGGGTTAAATGAGAATGGCCAAAAAGTGCCTATTGGGCGGTATATTGCCTATATAGAAGCAAGTGATGCCGCGGGGCGTTCCGTACAACGCCACAAAACGACCGTAGTTGTTGCGCGTTAGGCGCAGTTACTACTACACTAAGTACTATTAAATTAAGCTAAGTAACATAATTACAGTTATTTAGCTTTTTTATTTTGTAGGAACTGTACAAGTTTTGTACAACTTATCTATAGTTAAGTGTGTTTTAACACTAAGTC
>Ga0233432_10002462_pt1 | contig 17192 bp, 19 predicted proteins | sample SI_122_August201_6_FD_179870 | JGI IMG/M metagenome (GOLD analysis project Ga0233432, IMG submission 179870) | Seawater microbial communities from Saanich Inlet, British Columbia, Canada - SI_122_August2016_10_MG | ecosystem: Environmental > Aquatic > Marine > Inlet | place: Canada: British...
AACCTATTGAAGAGTATGCTCCAGATTTTTGGCTAGTATCACCTGAGAATGGTGGAGATCCGGTAGGATTTATTACCTCTCCTTGGTATCACCCAGAGAAAAAACAAAATATTGCAATGGGATATGTGCCATTTGACGGAACATTGAATGTAAATGGATTTCCTAAAGGTAAAGTTGGAACTAAATATAAAGTTCACTTACCTGAAAAATACTCTGACACACCGGGAACTCCTGTTGATGCAGTAGTAGTGGATATTCCATTTAAAGAGTCTTACAACGCAAATACAAGAGAAGTTGTAAAAGGCTAAATTTATTATTTTGGGGGAGTAAATTCAAAGCTCCCCCATTTTTTCAATGACTAAAAGTTTTTTAATCGTAATTTGCATTATCATTGCGATTGCTTTAATACTATTTCCACTATTTGTTTCTTATAAAGCTCAGAAAAATAGAAAGAATAAAAATTAATGTTTGGTGAATTTTTAAATATCGTTTTTAAATCAATAAAATTAGATAGATCTCTTTATACAGATAATAAAAATTTTGGCGAAGCTTCAGTATATTTTGCTGGACTTATAATGATCTTGGATGGAATTGCAGGTGCTGTTGCAGCAAACACGGTTATAAAAACTGCTGTTGCAATGTCTGGTCTTACTTCAATACTGACTTGGTTAGTTTGGGCTATTTTTATCTATGTAATTGGTGTTAAGCTTTTTCCAGATAAGAAAACAAAGGTTCCTTTTAAAAAAGTTTTAACAGCGGTTGGATTTGCTCATGCACCTGGCCTACTTAGATTTTTTGCAGTAACTCCTAACATGATGATACCTATTATTTTTCTAACACAGTTTTGGATTTTTGCTGGATTAATTATTTCGACTAAGCATGTGTTAGGTTTAAAATCTAATGTCAAATCTTTTGGAATAGTTTTTTTATCATTCTTGATAATAGCTTTTTTATCTATCTCTTTTGTAATGAGTAGAATGAATATGCTGCCTGTAAATCAAATAAGTTAAACTGGAAAAATAGTCTTAGAAACTCTACAAGAAGAGCATAATTTGTAACTAGTTAAAATTAAATTTTGAGAGACACTTTCATCTTTTTTTTTACACTCCTCACAAATATTATCTAATTCCTTTTTAGTTTCTTTGCTGAATTTTTCATTTAATTTATCAATCATTATCAGTAAGTCCTGCTCCAGCTCCACCTTGCTTTAAGCTGTCACTCTCTTCTACAAAAGTATCTTCCGCCAATTTATACAAACTGTTCCACTCTGACTCGGTAAAATTATCTTGATTGCTAACAAATTTTATTTCAATTTCATTTACAAGTTTAGGGAGTTCTTGATTTAAAGAATTTGAACAAATATTTACGTTTAAATTAAGTAAGATTTCAATTTCATCAAATTTAACTTTTATTTTTTTTCCACAAATTTCTGATGCTCTGCTTAAAAATGATAAGAAAATAACTGGATATGCAATTTTTTTAAAATGAACTGTCTCAAAATTTTCTATTGATTTAATTTGGTCTAAAAAACTAACTCCAAGTATAATTGGACAAAAAGCTTCTGAAGAAGGTTCGTTTTTTTTACTTATTAAATTTAAATTTTCAAATTTTTTTAAACTTTTTTCTTTATAATATTGATTTAAATTCTTTATTCCTTGAAAGCCAAACAGTTCTAACTGGCGGATAGACTTTCCTACTTCTTCAGAGTTACCCCAGGATAAACCAACTGCTCTACTTGCTCTTTTAGCTGCAGTTTCAATTTCACTTAAAGATCTCATATTTAATTATTAGCTTTATAAACCCATTGCTCATCATAGTTTTTTAACTCATTTGGCAATGGTGCACCTTGAAACATACAAATTCTTAGCCACTTATCTGATCTTGGATCAAACTTTAATGCTCCAAAAAAAGATAATTTTAATCTTAACATATCAATAGGAACAATATTTTTGCCAATCGTATTATCTTGAATTTCAGAGTAAGGAAATTTTTCTATGATAAATGCTCTTCTTATAACATGTCTTAATTCTGAGTTTGAAGACAAAAATTGAGCGATACTTGTATCATTTTTTTCAAACAATAATTTCTCATAAAGTTTTTTTATATCTCTTGCAATTGCAAGTGGTTGCTCAAGCTCTGCTCCATGTTCTTGAAATCTATCAGCTAGTCTGGGTTCCTCTTTGTTTTTTGATATAAACCAAAAATTTTGATAATTTTCTTTTTGATCAAAGTTAATGTCTAATATATTTGGATATCTAGTTTCAATTATGTCTATCAGTTCCTGAACTGTTCGATTAGTGGGTATATTAAAATACCTATCTTCATCTGAGCTCATATTTGCAACTAAAGGTTCTGTGATGTTATTATAAGGCTCCATCATTATAGAAACGATGTATTCTATACATTCCTCACAAGTATTTTTTTCTAGCCATAGATATATTTTGTTAAAAGGATATTCAGTTTTAAAATTAAAATCATTTGCAATATAAATTAGAAATTTTTCAACATCTTTTAACAATGATCTAATTTTATTTTGCTGATACTCGCTATCAGTATTCCAGGTAGTAATATTTTTTATAGATTTTTTTACACAATCTATAAAAAGTTCACTATCGTTGTTTTCAACAATCTCAATTTCTCTAATTTTTTTTAATGCTGTTTCTCTACTTAAAATCCAATTATTTAATAATGTTGGATGATTAACTATAAAAGGAGCCATACCAAGGCCAGTAGAATTACCAATACCTAAATTTTTACATATTTTTTCATCTAATTTCACAGCTTTTTCTGGATTTTTGTGTTGAGCAACATGATTGACTTGATCAAATGTGAATTGTCTTACAAGATAAACCAACATCATTTCTAATCTAAAAGGACCATTAATTTCTTCTCTATTTTTAATTCTAAATCTATCAGCAAGTCCAAATTTACCAGATCCATATACTGCTGTGGTTCTATATAAATAACCAACTTTTGATAATAGATCTAAATCAGGTTGATTGCCCTCGCTTAAACTTTCTACAACATGATTAAAAACTCTTACTGATTTATTTGCTCTTGATAAAGTTAACTCTTTAAATGATAGTCTGCCCACTTCCTGCTTTGGAACTTCATTTTTTAATCTTTTAATATCTTCTGAACTTGGAACACCATCATGTAATGTAAATGCTGCATCCCATTTAGTAGCTATCACTCTATCAGATCTCTCTTCATCTTTTATCTCATTTGCAAAACAAACTAATGAATAAACTCTATCTTTTTTTTTAAATGAATAAACTGCTTCACCATAACCATTTTGATCAAGATTAAATAAATCTCTTTTATAATCCCAGTCTTTAAACTCACTTAAGAAACTTCTTAAAAATGATAATTTTGATTGATGAAACGATCCTAATCTCGACAATTTCATTATTGTGTTTGGATCTCTGAGTTCAACTATCATAACTAAATTGATTTATAAAAATTATACCAATTGTTTCCTAGTATCCCATGTGTCTCACTATCTGAAAAACCTACTTTTTTAAGACCACTTTCAATTTTTTTAAATCCTCTTGCATCTTCAAACCATTCAGGCTGTTTAGGAAAGCCAGGTTTATTTTTTGATCCTTCTCCATAATTTTTACTTTTAGACCAAGTGCCATTTCTCATCCACTCAACAATTGAGTCGGGTTGATCCAAACAAAGGTCAGAGCCAATACCAATATTTTTTAAATCCATAATTTCAGCAGTTTTTGCAACCATTTCACAAAAGCTTTCAATTGTGCAATTAGTGTTATCTTTTAGATGATGAGGATATAAAGATAAACCCAACATGCCACCACTTTCACTTAGTGTTTTTAAAAGATCGTTTGATTTATTTCTTTTTGCAGCATGCCAAAATGTAGGATTTGCGTGAGTAATTGCTATTGGTTTTTCACTTAATTCAATTGCATCAAATGTACTTTTTTCTGCTGAATGGGACATATCAACAACTATCCCCACTCTATTCATCTCTTTTATTACTTCACGACCAAAATTTGTAACTCCACTATCGATTTTTTCATAACAGCCTGTAGCAAGTAACGACTGGTTGTTATAGGTAAGTTGCATAAATCTACATCCTAGATCATGAACTTTTTCGACTAAACTAATATCATCTTCAATTGGTGAGCAGTTTTGAAAACCAAAAAAAATTGCTGTTTTGTTTTCAGTATTTGCTTTTACAATATCTTTATAATCTTTTCCTAGAAAAATTAAGTCAGAGTTTTCTGAAAAAAGTATTTCCCATTTTTTAATTTCTTCTAAAAGTTCATGATAATCTTCATGATACACAATTGTTACATGAACCGCATCAAGTCCAGCTGATCTATTGTATTCAAAAATCTTTCTAGACCAATTACAGTATTGCAAATTATCAATTTTAAAATTCATATTATAACTAACTTTAATCAAAATGATTTTTAAATACTATTAATTTTATTGAAATTTTGAGCTAATTTTGAAATAAGACTTTTAGTATTTTTCATGAAAAAAAATAAATCTTTAAAAGTTTCAATTGTAATGGGTAGTCAATCTGACTACAAAACCATGCAACTTGCTGAAAAAACTCTTAAAAAAATTGGAGTTCCTTTTGAAACAAAAATTATATCAGCACACAGAACGCCTAAAAGAATGTATGAGTTTGCATCATCTGCTGAAAGAAATAATATTGGTGTTATTATTGCTGGTGCTGGTGGATCTGCCCACTTACCTGGAATGATTGCTGCTCTGACGTCCCTTCCTGTATTAGGTGTACCCATTGAAAGTAAAAAACTTAAAGGCTTAGACAGCTTGCTTTCAATTGCTCAAATGCCTAAAGGAATTCCTGTAGGTACATTGGCTATTGGTGAAGATGGCGCAATTAATGCTGCTTTATTAGCTTCCTCTATAATTGCCAATGGTAATTCTAAAGTTAAAAAAAATTTAAACAATTTGAGAATATTACAAACAAAAGCTGTTAAAAAAAAACCTAAATAAAATGTCAGATATTACTCTTGGTATTATTGGGGGTGGTCAACTTGGAAGCATGCTCGCTATCTCAGCCAAGAAATTAAATATTAAAACTGTGATTTATTGCGATGATCCAGATGCACCAGCACAAAACTTTTGCAATAAATTTATTTCAGGAAGTTATAATGATAAAAAAAAAATTACTGAATTTGTAAATTTAGTTAATTTTGTAACCTTTGAATTTGAAAATATTCCTTATGAAACATTAAATGAAATAAACCAATTAAAACCTGTTTTACCAAAACCTTCTGTTAATAGAATTATACAACATAGGTTGGCAGAAAAAGACTTTATAAATAATGTAAATATTAGAACAACAAGATATGCTTCAGTAGAAAATGAGTCTGAAATAGACTCTCTTGAAGATCTTTTGCCAGGTATTTTAAAAACAACTACTCTTGGTTATGATGGTAAAGGGCAATATCCTATAAATTCAATTGAAGAATTAAGCTCACTGAATATTGATTTTTCAAAGGGATATATTTTAGAAAAATTAGTTAAATTAAAAAAAGAAATATCGATTATCATTACAAGATTTGATAATCAAAAATATGAAATTTATGAACCAATAGAAAATAAGCATGAAAATCAAATATTAAAATTTTCAAAAATCCCTGCTGATATAGATAAAAAAATTTATGATCAATCGAAAGATTGGGCAATGTCTATAGCAGAGGAATTAAAATACATAGGAACTTTATGTGTAGAGTTTTTCATTGATAGAAATGATAATTTATATGTTAATGAAATTGCTCCAAGAGTTCATAACTCTGGTCATCTAACAATTAATGCTTACAACGTTAGTCAATTTGAAAATCATATTAGAGCTGTATGTGGTTTAGAACAAGTTCCATTAAAAAAAATATCTAATGCATCAATGGTTAATTTGATAGGAGATCAAATATCTGAATATAGAAAGGTTGCTAAATTTAAAGAAAATGAATTTTTTTTTGACTATTTAAAAAAAGAGATTAAAGAAAAAAGAAAAATGGGCCATATCACAACTTTAATTTAAATGCTAAAATCAATAGAAGGTAATTTTGATAATCATGAGGTTCATGAACTGCTTACAAAGCATTTTATTGAATTAAGAGCTGCCTCTCCCGAAGGAAGTGCTCATGTGCTAGATATTCCCGGATTAAAAGTTCCCTCAATAAAATTTTGGAGTTTATGGGAAGATAATCTACTAATGGGATGTGGAGCTTTAAAATTTTTAGACAAAGATCATGGAGAATTCAAATCTATTAGAGTTCACGATAATTTTAGAAGAATGGGAAATGGTATTAACGTAATTGACCATTTAATTAATGAAGCAAAAAAATTAAATATTAAAAAGTTAAGTATTGAAACTGGTGCTGGAGACTTCTTTAAGCCTGCTCGCAAATTATTTAAACAGTGTGGTTTTGAAATATGCGATCCTTTTGCCCATTATAAGGTGGATGTAAACTCTGTTTATCTAACAAAGACCTTATAAAAATAATCAATATTTAATCAATTTAGTTGACAAAACCCTAATAAATCTAAACAAAGCCAAAATTACTTAATTATAAGTAATAAATTAATACAACGAAAAGTAAGAAGATAAATATGAGTCTACAAGGAAAAGTAAAATGGTTCAATCCAACCAAAGGTTTTGGTTTTATTGAAAGAGAAGACAAAGAAAAAGATGTGTTTGTACATGTTTCAGCAGTAAGAGATGCTGGTATGAACGGTTTAGATGAGGGTCAAGCTTTGACTTTCGATGTTGAAGATGGTCCTAAAGGTCCTTCAGCAGTTAACTTAAAAACTGCATAATTCACACTTCCTATTGGCTGAAATAACAATTTTTAAAATTTAGATTTTAAATATTTAGTTTTAGCCAATACCAAAAGCTTAAATCAAGCTTTAAATACAATTTTCAAATAAATAAATTAATTGTACAGTATGTATTATTAATATGAGCGAAAGATTTATAAAAAATATTAACGATTTAGATTTCAAGCCATTTGATAATTACGGCAAACCAGTTAAAGGTATGAGTTGGCACAAGATAAGCTACGACAAAAGTAATGGTGGATTTGGCACTTACATACTTAAAATGGATGCTGGCGCTAAAAGCTTACCTCATATTCACCAAGGTTATGAAGAGTTTTATGTAATTGATGGTGAGCTTCAGGATGCAGATGGCAAAATATTTAAAAAAGGTGACTTTGTAACTTTTGAACCTGGTACAGAGCACAACTCTCACACTAAAAATGGTTGCCTACTTATTGTTTTTATGAGAGGTATAAACAAACCAATCTAATAATAATTATTCAAAATAAAATATGATCGGCATTTTAGGTGGAATGGGAACACAAGCAGGTTTAGATTTTTGCAATAAACTTGCTATCTTAAATAGAGGAAAGATTGATCAAGAGTACCCTTTATTCATACTTTACAACAAATCAAACATACCAGGAAGACCAGAATCTATTGGGGTACAAACTAAAAATTTATCAAATAAATCCTCAAATAGCACAAGTAAAAAAAAATATAATAATGTTTTAAAGAGTTTACTTCATGGTTGTAAATTACTTGAAAAAAATAAATGTAAATTTATTGTTATTCCTTGCAACACTGCCCATTATTGGTTCGATGATTTGCAAAAAAAAATTAATATTCCTATTATAAATATGCCAAAAGAAGTTTTTAAATTCACAAAAAAAAATTGTAAGAAAAATTCAAAAGTAGGTTTATTAGCTACTGAAGGAACGCTTAAAACTGGCGTATATGATAAAATTTTTAAAAATGATTATAATTTAATACAACCTTCAGAAAATCTTCAAAAAAAATCTGTTAATAAAGCTATCAAACTTGTTAAAATGGGCAATGTCAAAGCTGCAGCAAAAACAATCAAGCCTGCTATTAACGAACTAATTAAAATGAAATGTAAAAAAATAATATTAGGTTGTACTGAACTTCCTATAGCTATTTTTGCTTTTAAATCATTCAAAAATGTAAAATCATCTAAAGTTTTTTTAGATCCTAATTTAATACTTGCAAGCTCTGCGATGGCTAAACATAAAAATTAGTTTATGCCTTTAAATATCAATAATGATAAGCCTTACGTTCTAAGAGTAGCAGAATTAATTTATAATAAGGTTGTAAATATAAAAAAACAAAATTCTCAAATGACTAATATTCAAGCTTTTGAAGTTTTTATGACCACAAAAGATTATGATTTAATAAGTTCTGGTGAATTCCATAATCAATGGTTTTTAGAATTAAAGGAAAACGATTTTATTGATAAATTAACAGGAAAGAAAATTAACGAGGAAACAATTAAACTTCTAGAATTACAAAAAGATTCTATGATAAAGTTTTTAATGAAAATCCCAAAACTCTACTATACCAAAAGTCATTTTCCTTTAGAAATATCTCAAAGAGCTTTTGATCACCTCTGGAGAGTTTGTGAAAGTTATGAAATGTGGTGTAAAGAGACTAAACAAAATAAATTGATCAAATTGGATATATTAGAGTAATCCTTTTTTATAGGACTGTAACTAATAATAAAATATATAGTCTATATGGTTAAAGTTTTTCCTCTATTATTTATTTTACTATGGTCTTCCGCATTTATTACAACAAAACCAATAATTGATAATAGTGATCCATTTGCTGCTCTTGCATTTAGGTTTTTGCTTGTAGCTGTTGGTTTTTTTTTATTTTCAATCTATTCAAAACATCAAGTAATTATTCAAAAGAAAAATTTGATTGAATCTTTTTTTAGTGGAGTGCTTTTTCATGGATTTTATTTAGGCGGTGTTTTTTTTTCAATTTCTAAAGGAATGCCGACAGGAATTGCAGCACTAATTGTTACTCTTCAGCCAATTCTTACAAATGCATTAAGTGGGCCAATACTAAATGAAAAAGTAACTATTAAACAATGGATTGGTGTTTTATTAGGATTTACTGGGGCTGCAATCGTGCTCGGTTTTGATATTGGTTCAGATATTCCAATGATAGGTTTAATTGCAACTATAATATCATTGATCGCAATTACTACTTCAACTATTTGGCAAAAGAAACTTAGTAATAATTTACCTTTATCTGTAAGCAATATGTATCAAGCCATAGGAGGTTTTACTTTTCATTTGATAATCATACTATTTTTCGCAAAACCGTATATTGATTTTTCACAAACATTTATAATTGCAATGGGTCATCAAATATTACTAGTTTCATTTGGTGCTTTTACAATATTGATGTACTTAATTAAGAACAACTCAGCGAGCAAAACTGTTTCAATATTCTTTTTAATACCAGCAACTTCCGCTGTTATGGCTTGGTTATTTTTAAATGAAACTCTAACTAATTTAGATCTTTTAGGTTTTTTAATAACTACAATAGGTGTTTATATTGCTACAAGAGATTGAAATTATTTAAATAGATTTAAAGCCAAACTCTAAAGAAGCATCTGTTATAGAATGATAAAAGGACTCACCAAAACTTCTAAGAGTAAATAATCTTATTTTATCAGGATTGTCATCTAACATATCAACTGTAAATGCTATTCCATTATAAGTAGAATTAATTGAATTATTTTTTTCTAAAGTATTAAAATTAAAAGGACATCCCTTTTTTAAAACTTCTTTTACTTCTTTTCCTTCTATTTCAATTATAGCTTTTGAATGAGATAAATCAGTTACGGCAAAATCTGTTTCTTTAAAATTTTGTAAAACATTTTTAATTAAATCGTGATTAGTAGAAATTAAAAGCCAATTTTTTGGACCATTCCATAAAACTCTTGTGTCATTATTTTGCATTACATTTAATGGCTCATCTTTTAATTTTAAACCATCAACATCTATGCTTTCAATTGAAACAGAAGAGTTTTTATGCTGAACTATTTGAACTATTAATAAGTTCTTAATCTCAGAAATTTTTAAGAGATCACTTTCATTTTTACCTTCATAATCCCCAAACTGACCTGATAAATGAACATTCGCTAAAGCTGATATTGTGTTCATGATCTCACCCTTTCGCCTTTAGGATCAACATAATGTGAAGAAACTATTTCAACTGGTATTACTTTGTTTTTAAGCGGAGACATGACAAATAATTTTTTACCAATCATATTTTTTCCATCTTTTAATATTGCTAAAGAAAATGGATTATCGTGCTCTACGCTCCAGCAAGAAGCTGAAATATAACCTAATTTTGGATTTGGTAGTGGTGCATTAGAGTCTTTAACCAAATGTGATCCTTCAGGAATGCTTGTTTTTTTATCCAAAGGAACAACGCCAACAACTTTTTGTCTATCGTCAGCTGTAAATGCCTCTCTATTTAAAGATCTTTTTCCTATAAAATCTTTCTTTTTACTCAACAAACCTTCAAGTGAATTATCATAAGGAGTTGTTCTTCCATCCAGTTCAGATCCTGCAACGTGTCCCATTTCAATTCTTAAAGTTGATAATGCCTCTGTTCCATAAGGTTGAATTTTAAATTCTTGACCAACTTCCATGATTTTTTCCCACATGAAATTTCCATTATCTGACTCAACATTTACCTCATACGCAAGCTCGCCTGAAAATGAAATTCTAAAAATTCTAGCTTTTACACCAAACAAATCTCCTTCCATGTAACCCATAAATGGCAATCCTTCATTTGATACATCTGAATTTGGAAATAGTTTTTGTAATAAATCTCTTGATTTTGGACCAGCGATTGCAGCTCCTGCCCATTGTTCTGTAGTTGAAACTACATTAACATTTAATTCTGGCCACACTAATTGTAAATAATATTCTAAATGTGAAAGAACGTTTGCAGCTTGAGCAGTAGTTGTTGTCATATGATAATGATTTTCCGAAATTCTTGTGGTTGTCCCATCATCCATAACAATTCCATCTTCTCTCAACATCACGCCGTATCTAGCTTTTCCAACAGGTAATTTTAACCATGCATTTGTATAAACTCTATTAAGCAATTCTGCTGCATCTGGTCCTTTAATATCTATTTTACCTAATGTGGTTACATCACAAACTCCAACATTTGTTCTTACATTTTTTGCTTCTCTTTTTGATCCTTCGAATAAATTTTCATTGCCTTGTTTGTAATATCTTGGTCTTAACCAAACTCCTGCATCAACAAAAACTGCATTGTTTTTTTCATGCCATGAATGCATTGGAGATTTTCGTGTAGGCTTTGAATGTTTTCCAACTTCTCTTCCAACAATTGCTCCTATAGAAACTGGTGTATATGGAGGTCTAAATGTAGTGTGACCAACATTTGGAACTACTTTATTTTCAATTTTTGACACCAACTGTAAGCCATTTAAATTACTTGTTTTACCTTGGTCGGTTGCCATTCCAAGTGTTGTATATCTTTTAACATGCTCAATTGATCGATAACCCTCTTTAAGCGCTATCTCAACATCAGAAACAGCAACATCATTTTGAAAATCTAAAAATCTTTTATAATTTTTTCCTTCAGGCAATGGTACACACCAAAATTTATCATGTGTAGTAGATTTCTTTTCAATAACATTTGGAAAAGATATTTTATTATCATTATTTGTAATTTTTTTTGATAACTCATGGCCAGTTTCAAAAGAACTTTTTAATGTTTCATCTAAAGTGTAAGTTCCATTTGCAGCACCTAAAGTTTTTTCATTTTGTTTTGATGTTCCAGGAACAAATGCATCAATATCTTCATTAAATTTTGTTTTATTTCCTGATTGTGAAGCTAGATGAATAGTTGGTGTCCAAAAACCAGATACACAGATACAATCACACTTAATATTCTCTACTACTCCAAGTTTCTCTTTATCGTCAGAAATCTCTGCAATATCAGCTGATTTTACTTTTTTATAACCTTGAGCGGCTACCACTACATGAGAAAATTTAATGTTTATGCCTAAATTTTTTGCTTCATCTACTATTTCTGATTGAGGATCTTTTCTAGTATCTAAAATAACTGAATCAATACCATTTTTTTTAAATTCAATTGCAGTTTCGTATCCGCTATCATTATTAGTAAAAATTAAAGGGTTTCGACCAACTAAAACACCATAAACTTTAAGATATTCTTTTGCAGCAGACGAAAGCATCACACCTGGTGTATCATTGTTACCAAATACAATTGGTCTTTCAATAGATCCTGAGGAAATTAAAACTTCTTTAGCTCTAATATACCAAAGTCTTTGTTTTGGATGAAATTTTTTTGTCTGTGGTAGATGATCACTTATTCTTTCAGACATCACCAACATGTTATGATCATAGTAACCAAAAACCTGTGATCTATTTTTAACAGTTACATTTGGCATTTCTTTAAGTTCAGCAATAATTCCTTCAGCCCATTCTTTACCAGATTGGTTTCCAATATTTACTTCACTTGTAAGAAGTGTTCCTCCAAATCTGGATTTATCTTCTGCTAAAATAACTCGAGCTCCATTTTTTGCTGCAGCATATGCGCTTGCTAAACCTGATGGTCCTGAACCTGCAATTAATAAATCACAATACTCATATTTATGCTCATATCTTTCTTTATCATGTTTAATAGATGCAACACCAAGACCTGCTGCTTTTCTAATAAAAGGTTCATAAACTTTATACCAGAAACTTTTTGGCCACATAAAAGTTTTGTAGTAAAATCCTGCTGGAAGAAAAATCTTTAAAAAATTATTTATTGCTCCAATGTCAAAATTTACACTAGGCCAACAATTTACACTTGATGCCTCTAAACCTTCAAAAAGTTCTTGTTCTGTAGCTTTAATATTGGGTTCAGTCTCTCCATTTCTATATAATTGAACAATTGCATAAGGCTCATCAACCCCTGCTCCAAAAAAACCTCTAGGTCTATGATATTTAAAGCTTCTTCCAACTAAATGAACCCCATTAGCAATCAAAGCTGAAGCAAGAGTATCACCCTCATATCCATGATAAGTAACTCCATTGAATTTAAATGAAAGTTTTTTGTCTCTATTGATTAAACCAACATTATCCAATCTAAAGCTTTGAGACATTATGAAATTTCCTCATTAGCTTTTAAAGTATTAAAAATTTCGTGAGTAGCGGTATCTCTTTCAACTTTTATCCATTGTCTGCAGCCTGATAAATGCTGCCATAACTCCCAATGTTTGCCTCTTAGACTTTTTCTGTTATAGACAAAATTATCCCAGTCTTGATCAGATATTTCCTTATTAAGTTGAGGTCTTTTAACAGTTGCATCACCACCATATGAAAATTCATTTTGTGATCTCATTCCACAGTGAGGGCATTTGATATGAAGCATTTATGAAATCCAAGTTTTTGTTCCAAGTCCTTTTTCATCAAGTAGGTGACCTGTACTAAATCTATTTAAACTATAACCAGCATTTAATTTGTGAACTCTGTCTTGTGCAATTGTATGAGCAAATGTCCAGCCAGATGCTGGAGTTGCTTTAAACCCACCATAGCACCAACCACAATTTAAATACAAACCTTCTATGTGTGTCTTATCAATTATAGGTGAACCATCCATAGACATATCCATTATTCCACCCCAGGTTCTAAGCATTTTTAATTTACTTAAGAAAGGCATCATCGCTATTCCCTCTGTTAATACATGTTGTAGAGTTGGAAGATTTCCTCTTTGAGCATAACTATTATAGCCATCCAAATCTCCACCCATTACCATTTCACCTTTATCAGATTGGCTTATATAAAAGTGTCCCGCTCCAAAAGTAACTACTCTATCTAAAATTGGTTTTACTGGTTCTGAAACACATGCTTGAAGTAGATGAGTTTCAATTGGTAAAGTCATATTTAATTTTTCTGCTAAAATATTTGTGCTACCTGCAACACATAATCCAATTTTTTTAACTTTAATGTCACCTCTTGATGTTCTAACACCATTAATCTTTCCACCACTGACATCGAAACCTGTGACTTCACAATTTTGAATTATATCAACACCCATTGAGTCAGCTTGTCTTGCATAGCCCCAAGCTACTGCATCATGTCTTGCAGTTCCTGCGCTTGGTTGCATTAATCCACCAAAAATTGGAAACCTTACATTTTCAGAAAAATCAGCCATTGGTATAATTTCTTTAACTTGCTCTCTATTAAGAAGAACTGCATCAATTCCATTCAATCTCATTGAATTTCCTCTTCTTGCATATACGTTCATTTGAGCATCGGAGTGTGCAAGATTAATAATTCCTCTTGGAGAAAACATTACATTGTAGTTTAAATCCTGACTCATCTTTCTCCATAAATCCATTCCAAACTCACTAAAGAGTGCATTATCGTCATGCATGTAATTTGATCTTATAATCGTTGTATTTCGACCAACATTACCGCCGCCTATCCAACCTTTTTCAATGATGGCAACATTTGTAATATTGTGTTCTTTTGCTAGATAGTAAGCAGTAGCTAAACCATGGCCTCCACCACCAATAATTACAACGTCATATTCTTTTTTAGGAGTTGGATCCTTCCAGGCTAAATCCCAGTTTTGATGACCTGAAAAAGCGTTTTTAACCAGATTAAATATAGAATATTTTTGCATCAGATATTTTTATCTCAATGAATATAAATAGTTCTTATTTTTTTTATATATATTTTTTAGAAGTTTCCAAAGATCACAAAAAAGGATAAGAAGTCATCATTAAAAATTTATAACTTTAGGATTTTAAATGAGCGAAGTTAAGTCAGATATTCAAATAGCTAGAGAAGCTAAAATGCAACCTATAAATGACATTTTAGCTAAAATAAATGTACCGGATGAAAGTGCTGCTTTCAGTCCTATGGGAAGACATATCGCAAAAATTAACTTAGAATATATTGATACTTTAAAAGATAAACCTGATGGAAAATTAATTTTAGTTACTGCAATCACTCCTACTCCAGCTGGTGAAGGTAAAACTACTACTTCAGTTGGTTTAAATGATGGATTAAATAAAATTGGAAAAAAATCTATAGTTTGTTTAAGAGAGCCAAGTCTTGGACCATCTTTTGGTATGAAGGGTGGAGCTGCTGGTGGTGGCTATGCTCAAGTGGTTCCAATGGAACAAATTAATTTACATTTTACAGGAGATTTCCATGCAATTACTTCAGCACATAATCTCCTATCAGCATTAATTGATAATCATATCTATTGGGGTAACAAACTAGATATTGATGTTAGAAGAATTGTTTGGAAGAGAGTCATGGATATGAATGATCGTTCTTTAAGATCCATCAATATTAACTTAGGTGGTGTTGCAAATGGTTTTCCAAGAGAAGATGGTTTTGATATCACTGTTGCATCTGAAATCATGGCAATCTTTTGCTTATCAAATGATTTAGAAGATTTAGAAAAGAGAATTGGAAACATAACAATTGCATACACAAGAGATAAAAAACCTGTATTTGCCAAAGATTTAAAAGCTCAAGGTCCAATGACTGTATTATTAAAAGATGCCATTAGACCAAACGTAACTCAAACTTTGGAAAACAATCCTGCAATTATTCATGGTGGTCCTTTTGCAAATATAGCTCATGGATGTAACTCTGTAATTGCAACAAAGACAGGATTAAAACTTGCAGACTATGTTGTAACAGAAGCAGGTTTTGGAGCAGACCTAGGCGCTGAAAAATTTCTTGATATAAAGTGTAGAAAATCAAATTTAAAACCAAGTTGTGTTGTAATTGTAGCAACTATCAGAGCATTGAAGATGCATGGTGGGGTTGCAAAAGATGATTTGAAAAATGAAAATGTTGATGCTCTTAAAAAAGGACTTGTAAACCTTGAAAGACATATCCAAAATGTTCAAAAATTTGGTTTACCTGTTGCAGTTGCTGTTAATCATTTCATAAAAGATACAGACAATGAAGTTAAAGCCTTAATTGAATTTTGTGATGGTATGGGAGTTAAAGCAAGTCTATGTACTCATTGGGCAAATGGTGGTGAGGGTACAAAAGAATTAGCAGCTCATGTTTCTGAATTATGTGAGAAAAATGAAGCTAATTTTAAATTCTTATATGAAAGTAAAACCCCATTATTTAAAAAAATAGAGACTATCGCTAAAGAAATATATAGAGCTGACGAAGTAATCGCTGACACCAAAATTAGAGACCAGTTAAAAAGTTTTGAAGAAGCAGGTTTTGGAGAATTACCTATATGTGTTGCAAAAACTCAGTATAGTTTTTCAACTGATCCAAATCTAAAAGGAGCGCCAAGTGGACACTCTTTGCCAATTAGAGAAATTAGACTTTCATCTGGAGCTGAATTTATTGTGGTGGTTTGTGGAGCTATCATGACAATGCCTGGATTACCAAGAGTTCCAGCTGCGGACTCTATTAAGTTGAATAAAGATGGTGAAATTGAAGGTCTATTTTAAGTTAGCTCTTTAAGTAATTAAGCCAATTTCTAACTTCACAAGTTCTATCATTAAAGTTCAATAATTCATTTTCTGACTGTATGTATGAGACGTGATTTTGATACTCTTCTTCACTAGAAAAATTTTTATTTTTAAATAGTCGTTCTTTTCGACCAGCCATTAAGTTTAGCATCTGAAAATATTCATAATCAGGATGGTACTGTAATCCAATTATTTCTGAATTTCCTGCAGAAAAACTTACACCCATCACCTTATTAACTTTGTCACTCGATAAAAGAATAGCATCTTTTGGTATCTCACTTACTTCATCAAAATTAAAGGCTGGTGAAGTAAAAATATTTTTTTTATCTTTGTAGATAAAATGTTTCATACCTTCATTGTTAATTATTACATCAGATGCAATTCCTATGTGAGCACCATTTTTACCTGGATTTACTTTACCTCCCGCGGCTGTTGTGCAGACTTGTAGTCCCCAACATATTGCTAAAATTTTATTTTTATGATCAAAACAATTAGATGCAAAATTAATATGTTTCTTAATTACATCCGTCATATCATTTAATCTCATTGCACCACCGGTAAACACAATACCATTATATTTGCTCATATTTTCTAGAGCTTTTTTTGTTTCATCTTCATGTCCAGGGTTTATAATTTCTATATTAGTAGAAGGCTCTAATTTTAAAATTAGATTTTTTAAATTATCTGCTGCAGAAGCTCCAGCTGCTTTAATAAAAAACTCGCTATCCTCTCTAATATTTCCTTCTACAATTAAAATTTTTAGATTATTCATTTAAACAATTCTCCTGACATACTATGTTGGTACATTAACCTCATATCT
>Ga0233432_10002463_pt1 | contig 17189 bp, 10 predicted proteins | sample SI_122_August201_6_FD_179870 | JGI IMG/M metagenome (GOLD analysis project Ga0233432, IMG submission 179870) | Seawater microbial communities from Saanich Inlet, British Columbia, Canada - SI_122_August2016_10_MG | ecosystem: Environmental > Aquatic > Marine > Inlet | place: Canada: British...
CCTAAATTTTTTTCTAATCTAATATATAAAATATGAGTTTCGCAAGCATGGTCAAAGGTTCCAAGAAGGAAATGTGCACACTTTTCGCTGTTTTAGTTGTTCTATACTTAGCTCCCGTGGATCAGGTCCTCGGTACTAGACTTAAGTCCCGTGCCCTCGCACCGGTCAATAAGCTTCTTTCGATGCCGATCGTCTACCTCCTCCTCATCGGTTTCCAGGGTTACGTCTTCACCCTTGAGGGTTGCATGGAGCTTTTCATCTGTCTCACCCTATTCCTCATCGTTCAGAGACAGTGAATAAAATATTTAAGTTCATAACTAATTTTAATTAATAATCCTTCAAGAACTATTAAATCTTTATAAGATTTTTGATAATATCTTTCATATTCTTCAAAAATCCTAATTATCTTAATCTTCACAGAAATTGTTATAACAAGATTAGAAATAATATGTGAACACATATCTCTAAAGAACTCATTCATATCTATTCCCGATTGTTGTAATTGATAACATACATCTTTTTTCTTTTCTATATCTTTTTCTACAATACATTTTAAGAACTTATCAAAAAGTAGTTCTTTTAAGTTATTATCTTTTTCAGGAGTTCTGGGTAATCTTAAAGTTACAAAATATGATAATATATTTCTATTGATCATACTATATTTACTAGTTAAGAGTATAAAGACTCTCTTATTAAAGAAAGATTTAAAGATATTCTGTTGAATAGTATTGAGCTCATGAAAATCTTTGATAATTATAATTTCATTCATATGTATAGATTCAATATTGATGAGTTCTTTTAAGAATCTAAAGAACTCATCAAAATACTTTTTAATCTCTAATGTTTCAAAATAAAAGATATTATTATGTGTTTCATATTCAAACTTATTAATTTCTCTCTTTTTAAATTCTATATCTTTAAACAATTGTGAAAAATTATTATTATAAGAATAAATTAAAGTATTTACTACAATACGAGATAATTTTATCATCAGATTATTATGAATATTTTTTATCGAGTCTTTTATTAAAGACTATATGTCATATATTATTCCGAAATCTATAAATACAGAAAATATAAGATTTAAAAGGATCAAATTAAAAAATAGATGTGAATATATCAATAAGATTTATTATATTTATAATTCTATTGAATTAATTGGTATTCCATACAAGATAAAAAAAGATGATTATGAACAATATAATCAAAAAATAGTCCTAAAAAATAAATCAGATATCATATCTATCAATAATATAAATGAATATATACTAAATAAGTTTCCTGATTGTCTTCCTATAATATATAAAGATACTATTTTACATAGTTATTTCTTAGAAACAAAAGATAATAATTTGTATTTATTCTTTTCATCATTAAATACGTATAAAAATCATAAAAAAGCAAAGATATATTTTATATATGATAGATGAAACATATAAGCTTATTGCTGTTCCTTATAAATTAAGGAGAATAAATGATATAGATTATAGAAAAAGAGCATACAAAAACGCTTTAGAAATATATTACAGGAGAGATATAGATGATGATCTTTTAAATAAGATAATCTTATCTAATAAAAAAAGTATACATGATTATGAAAGAGATAAAGAAATAAGAAAAATCTCACATGATTTAGTAAGTTCAGTAATACAATCATGTTTAGAAAATTTGATAGATTAAATTATAAATTATAACATAATGGATTTAATCCAAAAAAAACTAGTATTTGATCTAAAAGAACATTTTAAAGATTATGAATCTGATAAGTTAAATGAATTAATAGAAAAGAAAATTAAAGATAAACTATCTCATATAAATCTTAGGATTTCTTCTCAGAATCATTACAGAGATGATAAAAGAGATATAGATTCAAGTAAAAGATGTCAGGCTAGATTATGGAATGATCATTGTGAAGGAAGATGTAAGAATAAATGTAAAAATGATGGATTATGTTTAAGACATTATAATATGTTATCAGAAAAAGGATCCTTAGAGTTCGGAAGAGTAGGAGAAGCAAAACCTTTAAGAAATAAAGATGGTAAAATATTATCATGGTATGAAGGCATCACAAGTATTGAAGACCATATAAACTTACTTAGAGAAGAAAATAAAAAACGTATACTTCAATACATAATTCATCATACTTCAGTACATAATTCATCATATATCAAAAACTGATAATTCATATATCAAAAACTGATAATTCATAATCTAACGCTATATCCTTACACTTAGATTGTATGAGTTGTCTAACTGTCTCTTTAGTTATTGATGTGTTCTTCATAATATATAGTGCTACAACTAAAGGGGAAACACCTTTTCCATCATAACAACTTAGTAATATATTTTTTTTATCCGTATTATTTTTTATGAGATTCAATAGTTCTTTAAGATAAGTATTTAATTGCATAACATCATTCGAATATTTTAATTGTTCAGACACTGGTATTCTAACATTTTTTATATCATTATTTTCAGGAAAACCGATATCTATCGTAAAATTAACTATTATCTTTATATCATTTTCTTCCAAAAACTTTTTAGAATGCATTATATCTATATCTCCGATCCATAATCCCGAGATTAATTCACAACAAAACATTATATTTAAATTTGATAAATCTATTTAAAAATAAACCAAAGATATTTAAGTGAAACATGGATGGTGAACTAGATGTTTATTTTTCAAACTTATCAGAATTAAACAAAGAAGATGAAGAAGTAAAAGAAGAAACATGTTGTTCTTTGACAAAAAATCAACAGATGGGTGATGGAGTGATGATATGTAAAATATGTAATAATGTAGTTACAAATATTATAGATGGACCTGAATGGAGATATTATGGGAGTGGTGACAGTAAATCTTCAAACCCAACACGATGTGGTATGCCTACAAATGCTCTATTACCTCATTCTTCCATGGGGACAACTATATCAAATAGAGGAGGAGGAGCTAATATGAACAAGGTTAGACGATTCCAAAAATGGAATGGAATACCGTACAAAGAACGTAGCTTACTAAAAGTATTTCAAGATATAACTGAAAAATGTAACAAAGCCGGATTACCATCTATAATTATAAAAGAAGCACATAGTCTGTATAATATCATATCTAAAAATAAAATATCTAGAGGAGGTAATCGTTTAGGACTTATTGCTGCATGTGTATATTTTGCCTGTGTAGACTGTAAAGTAGGAAGAAGTGTGAATGAAATTGCCGAAATCTTTCAAATCAAAAATACTGTTCTTACAAAGGGTTGTAAATCTTTTAAAGAAACAATGTATCAAAATAAAAATATGAAAAGAGTAAATACCTATAAAACCATTGGTGTAGAAGATTTTCTAGATAGATTCTGCTCAAAACTGAAATTAAGCGAAGAAGATATATCTTCTATAAAAACTATCGCAATTATTTGTAAAGATAAAGGTCTTGTATGTGAAAACACACCTCCTTCAATGGCAGCAGGTTGTATATATCTTTATCTTAAACATAAAAATATACAGAAAGATAAAAAAGAATTAGCAAGTGTTTGTAAAATATCAGAAGTCACAATAAATAAATGTTTTAAGAAAATTGAAAAAGAATTAAATATTCAAGAGATCTTAAAATAAATATTTTGTTACAACATAATAAATTATACAAACAACAAAAGATTTTATAACAACTCCCGATAAGTTACACTCTCCCGCCTCACTAAAAAAAGTATCTGGAGAAACAGCCAAAATATAGTTCATCGGATACGATTGAATCATTATAAGAAGAACAAATACTAATAACAAAAGTGTAGACTTATTCTTTAAATCATCCAGTATAGAAATATCAGTAGTATTTCCAACTATAGTCGGTCTATTCTGTGCCATGTATTGTTGTTTATGATTAAGAAACATCTGTTTTTTTTCAGGGGGGAGATTATTGAATTGTTCTTGTGTAAGATTTGGGGGAGGGGGTACTCTACCATTACTTGCTTGTTGCTGTTGCTGCATAGCTTGCTGTTGCTGTTGCTGCATAGCTTGCGGTTGCTGTTGCTGTTGCTGCATAGCTTGCGGTTGCTGTTGCTGTTGCTGTTGCTGCATAGCTTGCGGTTGCTGCATAGCTTGTGGTTGCTGCATAGCTTGTGGTTGCTGCTGCTGTTGCTGAATAGCTTGTGGTTGCTGCATAGCTTGCGGTTGCTGTTGCTGTTGCTGCATAGCTTGCGGTTGCTGCTGTGGTCTTTGTGGTGGTTGAGTTAAATGTGTCGGTTCTTTTTCATTACTATTCAATTCGTTTAAAATAGAGTCTACAAGTCTAGAATCTTCCTCCGAAATTGTAGAACTCTTTAACATGTCTAAAGATGTTTCCATAAATATAGTAACTATTCATAATTAATTTAATCTTTATAAACGTATATTAAATATTAACTATCCTATTAATACTATTAAAAAATAATGATCCTATAAATAATCCGATTAAGATTGATAGTAATATTCTTAATATCATTTACATATAGATATATATTTTATCATTTTCAAAAACATAATTATAAAAAATTATGAAACATAATGCATAATATACTATTTCAAAATCTATATAATCTTCTATCTTCATACTTTATAACTATAATACATATTAATTTACAATGATTCAATATAGTTTATAATGAATCAATTTAGCTTATAATGATTCAAGATTAGTTTTTTACTTTTTTCAAAAATCTCTCTTATAATATTTTTAACATAATTATAACTTTTATCTTTCAAATGATTATATATCTTAATCAGAACGATATTTAATTCTTTAAGAGTAAATATATCTTTTACACTATTGTTTTTATAAGATAAAATAAAATCCTCATCTTTTATTAAAAGATTTAATATATGAATATGAGGTTCCTTTAATTCTTTTAAGAAAATATTCCTATTGATAGTATGTAAATCTTTCAATAGAATATCAATTGTTTCTTTATTTCTACATAACCATTGTATTTGTGGATAATCTGTTGATATGTATTCATTAGTATCAATTATTTTTTCATCATGAATATAATTTTTATAAATATTTGAAATATTCTTTGTACAACATTTATATCTATTCTTAATACATTTCTGATTTCCACGAATAGATGGATTTTCACTATTCAAAATAGTTTTGTAATCAACATTATAAAATATAGTATTTCCCTTAACATCCAACCCCCTTCTCCCTGCTCTACCACTCATTTGCAAAAAATCATCATTAGAAAAATATGTAGAGTCATTATATCCCATAATACACGTTGTTAGAATTGGTAAATCTATTCCTAAACAAAGAGTTTTATCAGATATAACAATACCTATATCTCTATCAGTCATGAGTTTCTGAAGAATCCATTTGTATTCATCAGGCATATCTTCAGTATAAATACCGATTCCTCTCTTTAAAAGTTGAAATAATGGATGTTCATAAGGAATCTTAATCCCCATAGTTCTCAGGATCTCTTTTCTTATACTACGTACCTTATCACCTGACATAGATTCTTTTGGTGAAAAACAATAATCTGGATGTTTTTGAAAGACATCTATATAACAAAAATCAGGAGTTCTTAAGAAATTATTCTTTTCTTTTACAAGATTCTTTTTACGTTGTTCAAAATATTTATCTTTGTCTAGGTGAACTATTATACTATCATATATAGATAATACTTCTCCAATATATTTAGTTTTTTCCTTTTTATCATAATTTTCTAACTTTTCTCTTTTCTCATTACCAGGATCATTACTCTTTGATAATTTCATCTTATCAGAAAAAATCCTCCTTTGATCAATATACTTCTTAAATAATTCATTCTTTTTTCCAAGTATTTCATTATAATAAGGATAATTTTCTCTTTCATCATTTTCTATAAGATTAAATATATCATAAAAGATATTCATACATGTATTTGTTGAAGTATTAAATATTATCATTGGTAAAAACTTTTTTTGTTTACATTCTTTTAAAAATCTTAAAATATTAGTGTCACATAAATTATTATCGGGACCTTTAAAAGATTTTATTACTTTTTTAATAAGTCCGGGTTCCTTATCCTTTAGAGATACTAATTCTTTTTTTATAATATTCTCATATTCACGTGTATCATCTAGAGTTAATATGCTATCATTTTTAAAAACATTATCGGGAGATAAATGTTCAATAAGATCATCTTTATCTTCTTCTTCAAATACTTCTTCAATCTTTTCCCATAGTAATGCTGAATCTTTGGGTGTGAATTGATGATTCTTTAAAAGAAAATCATCATTCAAATCATTAAACTCAGTTGCACATAGTGGATGAAGAATACTTAGACCATTTTGAGCATACAACCATTTTTGAACATTTATAAATCTTTTATTATAATGAACAATTTCTATACTTTTATTGGGATGAATCTTTAAAAGTTTTTCTTTAAAATCTTCTATATTATTCATTGTAGCACTCAAAGCCAGAAAATTACAATCATAATATTTTAGAAGATTTTCATAAATATGTCCATCATCTTCTTTATTAAGATTATGAATCTCATCAAAAACAGCAAAATCATATTTAATATTCATAGTATTGTAATGATCTTCGATTAATTCGGGTGTGCCAATAAATATATTAGTCTTATCATCATAAGATAATATCTCCCCAGGATTAAGAAGAAAACATACTTTATATCCCATATTTATAAAACATGCTCCAACTTGATAAGCTATGGGTTTTGCAGGACAAACATAGAGAACTCTAGAAAATAAAACACCAGCACAATATCCTACAAAACTTTTTCCCGAAGATGTGGGTGCTTTCACTATAACAGATTTATTCTTTTTCATAAGATCAATTGTTTTTAGCTGCCATTCATCCAAAGTTTTCTTTCTCTGATCCCACAAGTTCAATGGAGGTAACATATGACTCAGTTCTTTCATCATGTATAATTTATATTCATAATCATCTAGTTTTTTCTCAAACTTTTTTATAATCTTTTTATACTCTTCATTCTTAGTCTCTACTTTGTGAAGACTAAAATAAAGATTCATAATATGTTGCATATATTTCTTCTTATCAGACCAGAAATATTTTAAAAGACGAAACTTATATTCTACAATTCCCTCTTCAGTTTTAAGATTTGTGATATTCTTGTAAATATTATCATCTACAAGATTATCAATAAAATAATCAATCTTTTTAAAATCATTAGATACAGATTCTTTATACTTCTTTTTCATATTTTCTTCAATTATCAAATCTTTCTTTTTCTTATTAATCTTTTTCTTATTATTCTTTTTTTCAGTATTATTTTTCTTTTCATTTTCATGATCTTCTAACATATGTTTAATATTGTTTTTGTTACTTGATATATCACGTATAAACTTAGCAAAATCATTTCTATCTATTTCTTGCCATTTGAGAATATCCATTCTCTCTTTGTTCAACTATTTATAACAAATATAGATAGTAATGAGTTTTTAAGTATTTGATATATTTTAATATTATGATTATCTAACCCTGAACTGTAGGTCCAAATAATCTTCCTAAAACTGGAGAAACCATATTATAAGTATCAACTATTCTTGAAAATTGATTATCATCTAAAGAAAAAAGTTGACCAAACATACCCATTTCAATATTATATTTTCTGTTCTTATTTACAAGATCATCATATAAGTTTGCAATAATATCACTCTTAATGCTTGTATTACATAAATCTTTCTCTAAATCTTGTACAATTCCTATTATTTTCTCAATAGCTCTAGGAAATAAATCTCCTAAACTATCTATAAAGTTCATAACACTATTGTATTTTACATGATTCGTTTCTATATCACTCAAATCTATATTTACACTTAAAAGGGAAAATAATATAGTGAGAATCTTCAGAGTTTTGTTGTATAAACCCTCAGTGCATAGATTTTGAGTTGAGTTCATATACATCATATCTATACATTCTCTAATTCTTTCATCAGGAGAATGAATAAACATCACTATTTTTCTTCTTAAGTATTGGATTTCTCTATCTCCAAACTTGGTAAAATCTCCTCTCGTCGCTTCTATATTAATCATTATATCTTCTGCTCTATCATCATTTCCAATGATATCATTAATACACTCTTCTATTTGAGGATCTACTGTAGAGAACATACTTGAAAGATCACCATATAAAGTCGCAAGATTTCCTTCTTGTGTGGGTAAGTTTCTTTCAATACTATCAAACTTATTTGCTATCCATACTCTTGCTAACTCAACAGGAATACTCATATAATATGCTTGTCCACCTATTGTCTCACATTTAGAATTTGAGGGATCACTACAAGATATTAATTTTTCAGTAAAGAGTGGTGAATCTCTTTGTAAATCACTTATAGGAGGACTATCTACATCTAAAATACGAATATTATTAATTATAGATTTATTTCCCCCTGGTGTTAACATTTCTCTAGTAATTACATGGTCTCTTAATGTATCCTTGAGTAAACTATTATATTCACGATTAAAAAAATCCATTATATTCATAGGGTTCCCTTGTAATAAATCTGTTGCTCTCCTTGTAGATGTATCTGCGTATTGAATTGATTTTGTATCAAAATCTAATAAATCTCTTCTTCTCCTAGATCTATTTCTACCATGCTGACTAGGAAACCAATCACTTATCAATGGTGAACATTGTTTCTGAACATCAAGAAAAGATTCTCTATCAAGTTTATTATTTGGAACACCATCATAACCGTGCTCTTCATAAATTGTTTTGGCTCTTTCCGTTATTTCATTTCCTTCTTGTAGAACCCCACGTTCAGTAGCCTGTGTTAATTGTTCTTGATTTGCTATACCATAACGATACATAGTATAATCTTGTTCAAAATCTTTTGCCCCTCTCTCTTGTATAGTTCCTAAATTAGTCATTTGCGCATTTTGATCTCCTTCTTCTTGAAGCTCATTAATCTTTAATTCCATCATTCCAGTGAGAGTCGGAAGAGTTACTACATTTGTATTAATATTATAATCTAAGTTCTCTTTACCAGGTGGAGGAGTTCCACAGGGTTGACATTCTTCAATAATCTCACCCGTTGATGGATTTACATCTGTATATATGTATTGTCCTTGACCACAAACATTATTTTGTTCAGTATCTCCTGTTGTTGTAAAATTATGAAGATCTTCAGTCATAGAACTAGTTTTATAAAAATTACCTTGTCTATATAGTTCAGAACTTTCAGTTGAAGTAGTCAAGTTCCCCCGTAAATAACACTCTTCATGTCTTAGTATATTAGGTTGCGCGTCCCCCCCACCAATTAATGGTAGGAGATTCTGCCCATCCTCCGTAACCTGTCCCTCCTTCATAATATTTACATTTACCCATATACTAGCTCTTTCAGCATTTAATAAGTCTTCATCCCCTATAAATCCTAACCCATCATAAAAATCCCCCACAATATTTGCACAATCTCCCATGTTTACTTACTTATATATTAGATAAAAATATTGCTTAATAATATACACAATGAAAACACTTAAAAAAGGTGGTGATTTAATTGGGAAAGGAGCTTATGGATGTGTTTTTAATATTGAGTTTCCATGTAAAACCGATATTCTTAGTAAAAAGAAAAGAAATAATAAATATATCTCAAAAATATTCTTTCATAAGAAAGCAGTAAAAGAAGCAAAGTCTGAGTTTGAACTTAACAAACTTATTTATAAAATAAAAGGACATGATAAATGGTGTGTTCTTTGGACAAGATTATGTAGACCTCATAGTTATAAAGAGATTTATAAACGTGATAAAAAAATAGTCGATTGTTTAAAAAAAAGTGGTTTAACACCAAATGGATTCAATAAAAGAAGTGCGATGTTAATTGGTAAATATGGAGGTAAATCACTTGAAAAACTATTTGAAATAAAAATGATAAAAATAAAAAACAAACAAGATTTTTTATCATTTTTTCTTAAAACTATGAAAAGAATGCTACCTTTGTTTGAAGGAATAAAATCTCTTAAAAATAATAATATAACACATAGCGATATAAAACGAGGAAATATTGTCTTAGATGGAACGAGTTTTAAACTTATAGATTTTGGATTAGCATATAAACTTGATAATAATGATGAGTTTAAAAAAAGATCAAATATACAATATTATGATGATAGAATATATACACCATATCCTATTGATTTCGTTTATACATATACTACCAAAAAACAAGAAAATGTAGATTTAAACTCTTATTCTAATGGAGATATAAAAAAAAACTTCCGTGAATATCTAGATATTCATGAAACATTCTTTAACAGAGAAAATATTACACAAAAAATTATAGATTTTTTAAGAGATGTTAAACTAGATAAAACTAATATATTAAATACTCTGGACGTATATTCTTTAGGATATTTAATCCCTAAAGCATTTTATAATGATTTATATTTATCATCAATAAAATTAGAAAACATAAAAGAATATATAGAAGAACCAATTATTCAACCATTTATAACACTTTTTAAAGATATGACAAGAGAAACATTTTTTAATGAAGGTCCAAGAATATCACAAGAAGAAGCCTGCAATAGATTTAGAGAACTTGTTAAAGATATTAATTATTAATTATCCACGTCCATCAGCAGTAGCATCAGGAGAAGGCTCATGTCCTAAAAATGGCCATGAACCTTGACAATCACCATCTTCTATATATTTATCTATATTATTATATAATTGTCTTGATTCAGGTTCTGAATCATCATCTAAATATAAGGATCTTTTATATTCTGTTATTTTTTTCTTAGAGATAACTTCTTTATCAGTATCTCCAGTATTTGATGGCAAAAATACCTGTGAAGGATCAATATATTTAGCATATTCATACTCTCCAAAGAAATCTTTTTTAACATATCCATTTCCTAAGTCTTGTTCTAAAGGTGATGGAGGACTTATACCTATTTTTGAATTATGTATTGGAGAGTTCTCTACATATTTTCCATTATAACTTCTAGGACCAATATGATATTTATTTAGATTTTGTAATCCTTTATTTTCAGTTCCATTAACTTTGTAATAATTTTCTCTTACTATATAGTCTGAAATAAAGTTAGCACAAGTCTTACCAGCTAATTCAGAGTCCTCATAATTAGCTGGGATTTTACATGATGACAAAGATCCTGTATTCTTAAACGCATTATTTATAATAGTTCTATTGGATTTGAGATCATCATTATTACCTTCCTCATTTAAACCTAAATCTAATATACTATATTGTTTCCCCTCAATCGTATTTCCACTTTCAGATATTTCACTTATACATTGATGTAAATTATTCTTATTTGAACCAGGAATATTTGAAGGTTTTAAATACCAATCTTCACAAGCATGATACAAATCTATATTATCTTGGAATATTTGTGGGGTTATATCGCAGGTTACAGAAATATTGTGATCTGGTGTAAGAGGAGATGCCGGTAACCCATTATAATCATAAACTGCCCCATTACCGTGGAACAGTCTACCTGTAGATGTTTCCTCATTATAATATACACACTTTCCATCACTCGATTTTGTAAAAGGGGGACAATACCCCGGTTTTATAACAGCCATATTTGTTTGTGAAAATATATTATTAAACTTAGGATTATCTCTCCCTATATCAGTATTCCCCTGATTGTTATATTCATTAGGGTCATCATTATCATCATTATTATATCTTTCTATTACCCCACCGGGATCTTCAATGGGCTCACATGTTTCATCTATAGTGCAATATCTGGAACATTTGTATATTTTATCATCATCGCCATTTGTTATTGGCGACAATCTGTTAAAATCTTCTAATTCATTTATATGAATTAGTGAGGGTTCTCCTGAAGGTGTTCCCGAACTGCCTACTGAAGAATCTTCTTCATACTGAATATCTAATGCATTTATATTATCTATATCACAATCTTCAATTGTTCTACATAAGTGGGAATTATATGAATGAATATTTGTAAACATATTTTTAGATACATCATAATTTTTATATTTAGTAAAATCATTTTCATCAATTACATAATCTGTATTAGTATAATCTATATATGTTAATTTCTTGTTTTCATAATACTCATGATCCGGATATTTATTCAAAGAAAAATCAGAATTTTCCGAATCAATACCCGGTTTTATAATATGACAATTTTCCTTACAATATTTTTTTATCTTATCATCTGTACTATCAGAAATAGAATCCACTGGCAAATTATCTAAACCAGTATTAATTTTTGATGATTCATAAACAAAATCAAAAATATTATAAACTACATTATTAACTTTTTTAGATATATCATCCAGACCTGTAAAAATATAAAATTTTTCATTTTCATTCGTGTTAGTTGGATTACCTCTATATTTTTTATCTATATCAGAGGTATTAGAATCTTCAATACTATGAAACTCACATTTTTTTGGTTGAGTCTCTGAATTACTCGTTGAACATTGTGGATCTATTATCTGACAATAATCGTATAATTCTGATTGATGGACTTCATCGGATAATTCTGATTGATGGACTTCATCGGATAATGTATTATACATATCTCCTAATCTTACACATTCTAAATCATTTTTTGAAATATTTGAAAAATATTTACCTTTATCTGTTTTAAAATTATTCTTATCAAAGAAATTATGCAATAATCCCGTGTTTTTAGATGGATTTATAGGATTTAAATTAGCATTAGGTGTAGGATGAGGATCACTTGGACTATTACATATCTCAACCATTTTATTAAGGATTGATGTCTTAGTATAATAATCTCTTTGTGGATCATCACTATCTGGTGAAGTCTCGGGAGATAATGTGCCTAACTGAAATGGAATACCATAATATAATGAAATCAACGTTATAATAGTACTTTTTCTTATAGTATATACGGGCACGTCGTCGATTCTCACGCCGATATATTTAGTACTAATAATATTACTATATTTAGTAGTAATATCATCAGTATCGGGTAAGCTAATATCACGATTAGGAATATATATTGAAGGATATATGGGAGATGTAGGTGTTAAATAATCTTCAAGACCTCCTTCGTCCAGCCCAGAACTTTGTAATGAGCTATTTAACAAAGTAAAATTAGGTATATTTTTAAATGGGAAAGTATTAGCTAAGGTTGATGAAATATATTCTGACCGAACTTCCACATCAATCTGCGATGCCGGAATAGAAACAAGATTGGGCAAAAGTGGACGATGGTAATCTACGTTGGAGTCAATTTGATAAAAAGTCATAGTTATATCCTCTATATAAATATTTTCACCACTTTTCACGACAACCCAGTCACTCCCCCCGTTTGGCACGTAACCTGTACGTTTACTATCTAAGAAAACTGTTTTCATATATTTATCTACATATTGAACCTCGTAATAAGCCCGAACCCCCGATGAAAATCGTTTTCTAAAAGAATCCCCTTCAAAAATTATATTATTATCAGTATTTATAAATACTGCTTGTTTTAATCTTTTTTTTATCAAATCATTAAAGTTCCGATAATTATTTTCTAAATCATTTATATTTAAACCAGTATAACCACTGATGTCTGTCTTTCTGCCATGCACTTCCCCATATGAGAATAAATCATTTATATTTCCTACTCTGAATATATTAATTATTTGTGAGTTTGTAATGTTAGTTGGAGAATCTAAGTTTTTGTTTTTTATTAATAAAAATACTTTAGAATATGGTAAGAATTGATCTATCGATCGACGAGGATCACTCATATATGTAACATCTAATTGTATAATCAAATGTTTATTTTCTGGAATAGTATAAGAATTTTCATTTATTTCTGGTATAGGGTAATGTAATGGTGTATAGTTTTTAATGTTATTCCTAAAATCCTTTAAAATATCCTTTACATATTCATTCATAAAAGTACTTAGTATTAATCCATTCTCCCCATAAATAGTATCTTCTTTCATTATTTCTATAAAACTTCTATTTGTATATAATTTTTCTCTTCTATATGGAATAATTTGATAAAAATATCTATCACAACCAACAATGCTATTCCCCTTTTTTAAACAAGTAGGTTTTTCTGACCCTTGAGTTCCAATGCGACTTTTGTCTCCTATATAAACACATGCTTCTAAATATTCAGATAATATTTCGAATGTATAATCTATAAGTTGATCTACATAGTAATTTATTTCCCTATTATTAAATGCTTCTTTCCTTATAAATGGTTTAATCCGCGAAGATCTACAAAAACCCATAGAATCAGATTCACATTTTTTTATAATTATCTCATCTAATATTTCCTCTGCCCTATTCCCAATCAAAAAATCTAAAAATCCATAATTAATTATAAAACTAGAAATCATTGACCATAATTCTAATTGAGAATTATTATTACTATCTTGAGCATTGTTATTACCATCTTGAGCATTATTATTGCCATCACCGATCCAGCTACTCCAAAAAGTTTGATAACTGGAAGGGGGTGTTGTATTATAAATAAAATAATCAATTGCATTATTTGGATTCGAATTACCCTCATAACTTAAATTATTGAAGGGGTTTTCGGTGAATTTAAAACTTGAGTCATCATCACCATCACTAGTACCCACCCAATATGGCGTTTCATTTTCACCATATCCATTGCGATCTATAATATGCTTCATAAATAAATAACTTGAAAAATATAATCCCAATGAATCTTTATATACTTTATATACTTCATCACCACTGTTCCATGTCTGCTCGGTCCAGCCAGTGGTAGACGATAATATAGTTGAATATATTTTAAACAAATTAATAAGCTCCGGATAAAAATCATAAGCTTTTATATTCCATCTTGAGACACCTGGTAATTTAGATAATGGTGTATAGTTTAATATTACATCAAATACTGTTCTATAATGTATGTATTTTTTTTTATTATCTTCTAGAGTGAGCTTATCAGCTTCAGGACTAAGATTTAAATCTTGAACCTCATTCAATAGAATAAATCTTTCATTCATAATGGGAGTAACTTCTCGGGGTTGCCCATCAGGTAGAGAATCTGAATCTATCTGGGCACTATCATAATCAGGTAAGGGATCCTTTTCAAAATACTTTTTATCTGGATCTTCATTTTGAACCGAATCACTCAAAAAATTAAATAAAATGCTCGATTCATCATAATATGATATCGTATTATTTAACATGGGATATATATAATCATCACTCCCCTTAGATAATCTCCTTCTATCTATATATTTTATATCTTTCAAAAGAGTTCGTTCATCACCGAAATCTTGTATTATTTTGTTTCCATATTCATCTACATCATTATTATTGTCATCGCCCCTATTGTGATCATCTATATAATAAATTATATCTACTTCAGGATGATAAAATAAAGTGGGGCTTGCTTGTACAAGGATACCAATATCCCCGGATGTAGGTTTTAAAGCTGGTTGTATTAATTTATTCGTTTCTCCAGGGTCTGTTAATGAAAACCAATGCCACCATGTTGCATCACCGACCGCATTCAAAAAATCATGAGTCAGAGATTCATCTTCGGGATAAGAATTAAGCCAATATAAATTTTTTAGATTATCTGGATAATAATACGAATATATATTCGTTTCTTCGGGTATGTTAATTTCTTTTTGAGATATTAGAACGGGTAATCCCTGTAAATCAATACTTTCAGGGTCGTCTTCATAGGGTAGAACAGGATCACCTAGATCTGGAGTGGTTGCATAATACTCATCATATTGAGTTTCACTTTTACGAAAAGATGTGAAATTATATGATGAACGTACATTTTCAAAATTTTCGGAGTTGTTTGAGTTTGTTACTGTGCACATACCCCCTTGGTATGAAATATCTCTAGAATTGTATTTACCGTAGGTTTCATAACCTCGTCCAAGAGCATCTGAATGCGTATCTATTGACCCTCCCCACGATTTATATCTATAAAAATTATAGGGTTTAGTTGTGAGAAATTCAGTAAGTGATTTTGGACTCTCACCTGACATATTTATTCGACACAGATTATCTTTCAGATAATCTAGTGCTGAAAAATATGTACCAGTATTTAAGTAAGAGTTTTCAGTTGCTGGTTCTCCCGGTTGTGGTAGTGGAGCAGGTTGAGATTTACTAATTGTGGGATAATCTCGTCTGTAATATCCGAAGTTTCCATCTCCTATTGCGTCTTGGTCGCCGTCGCCTGTAACCTGAGTTTCTGTAGTTTCCTGAGTCCCACCTGTACCCTGACCGTCGTGGTCATCAATGTAATTGTACAGACCGTCTTGGCCCTGAACTTCTTGGTCAAGGGGTCGTATATTCAAACTTTTTAACATTTCATCATCTAAAATTTTATATATTGCACATTTTTGATCATTACTATATTGAACCATATTACAATTATCATCTCTATTACATTCTTCAAAACACGAATCAATGGTACTCGCGGGAGTTCTTATCGTGAGGTCGTCGAGGGAGGAAGGTACATCAACTGGAGTGTAATAATTTTTTTCGCTTGGAAATGATAAATTATTAAAATAATTATTATTATTATCCAGTGTTTGGAGAGTGTTATTCAATAGGTTGATTTCATTATAGGGTGAAGGATAGACACCTTCGGGTAAACCATCACTGAAGCCACGCTTAGGGTTACGAATCCCCATTTTTAATATTCTTCCATCTTTTTGCTGCCACGGTATACGGATCTTTTTATTTTGGCCAACATAAAGTTTTTTATCTATATCTCCATCATTATCTCCACCAAGTATTACATGAGGAAGATATTCTCTTTCAAATTGTCTTATAAGATCTATAAATGCGTTATTTGTTTTTATATCCATAAATATTTTATATTGTTTACTCTCCCCATCCAATTCTTCATCATTTATAATATTGAGTTCTTTTTTACCTTCACCTCTTTTAACTGAAGGCCAATATTTATCATTTATGTTTTTTTCACGATTTTTACCCCAAGCAGTACATTTATTTGTTACACTTTTATATGGGATATTTACCATTGTACCTTTATCTTGATTAATTCCATCATTCGGACCACAACTGGGATTACATTCTTTTCCATTATCTTTTCGAGTATTTTTTACCATAGTTTCTTCATCATAGCACGTTTGACATGTTCCATGAGAACCATTATAATCACATAAATCTTTTCTATCTTTTATTTTAATTTTATTGGAGGGTGAATCACTATCTGATTTTGGATAAAATAAATCCTTGAAAGCTTC
>Ga0233432_10002475_pt1 | contig 17146 bp, 17 predicted proteins | sample SI_122_August201_6_FD_179870 | JGI IMG/M metagenome (GOLD analysis project Ga0233432, IMG submission 179870) | Seawater microbial communities from Saanich Inlet, British Columbia, Canada - SI_122_August2016_10_MG | ecosystem: Environmental > Aquatic > Marine > Inlet | place: Canada: British...
GCGCGCGGGATTGAACATGCCTGGGGTATGGCATTTCTTCCCAGTGGCAATATTCTGATTGCAGAAAAGCCAGGCCAATTCAGGTTAATCCGGGATGGAGAGCTTGATCCTCGACCATTGCCTGGATCCCCAAAAGTACAGGTTGCTTCTGGAGGTGGATTGATGGATGTGGTGATTCATCCGAATTTCGCCAGTAATCGTCTGGTCTATTTTACCTATGTGAAAAATGCACAAGCTCCTGCAGGAGCTGATTATTACGCAACCACTGTTATGGCAGCAGGACGTCTGAATGAAGCTGAAACGGCAATTGAAGATGTTAAGGATATTTTTGTGGCGGATGCCTGGGATACAACCCCGGGTGGCCATGGTTCGCGCTTGCGTTTTGCATCGGATAACACTGTTTTTATGTCGTCACCGTTCCGCAGAAATTTTGAAAAGCCTCAGGATACGATGAGTGATATCAGTAAATTATTGCGCCTGAATGACGACGGCTCTATTCCGGCGGACAACCCGTTTGTAGGTCGGGAAGGCTATCTGCCGGAGATCTGGAGTATTGGTCACCGCGCCATGGAAGGACTGGACTTTCATCCCTTGACCGGAGAGCTCTGGGCTAGTGAACATGGGCCCCAGGGTGGTGATGAAGTCAATATCGTGCAGAAAGGAGAAAATTATGGCTGGCCTCTGGTTAGTTATGGTCGCGACTATGATGGCTCGCGAGTCTCTTCCCAGCCATGGCTGGCTGATTTAATTCAGCCGGAAATATTTTGGGTGCCTTCCATCGCTACGTCCGGATTAATGTTTTATACCGGAGATGAATTTCCCCAGTGGCAGAATGACCTTTTCGTTGGAGCTTTAATGACAGCACGCATGCCTGGCACGGGTCACGTAGAACGTATCAATTTCAATGAGAACGGTGAGCAAAGAAGAGAATGGCTGCTTGCAGATCTGAAACAGCGGATTCGTGATGTGCAGCAAGGCCCTGATGGATTGATTTACGTATTGACTGAAGAAGCAGATGGGGCGCTGCTGGTGATTGAGCCAGTCGATTAGAGTATTCACTTTCAGCAGAAGGTGAATTTTCTGAATCAGTTTGACTGGAATGTTTCAATATCAAGGTTCAGCAGCTCGGTAATGCGGGAGATATTACCAATATAAAATGCTCCCATTATCTCTCCCTGTAACTGTTGTATATTGCCGCCATTTTCCGGGCTAATTGAAAGCTTAAGTGTTTTTTCTCCATCAAGAAATTCGGTAAAGCTACCAAGAAAATCCTGAGCCAGGGTTTGCAATTGTTGTGGCACAAATAGCGCAGCAGTCTGCAGTTGTACCAGTAGCTGTTGACGGTATTCTTCAGGACTGATCCCCAGTGCATCGCCCTGAATTTTCAGCATGGCATCTACCATGCCAAGATCCTCCAGTGCCATTGATGCGTTGGGAATATCAGCATTTTGTAGCATTGTCGACATATTGGATGAGTTAGCCGAAGCGCTTGCAGGGTTTTGATTAAGTGCTTCCATGGGGACGTTTGTCATCACCAGATTTGATGTCAGGTTAAATGAGCCTGGCAGAGTTACCCTGAAGACATTTTGCAAACGCGATTCATCTTCGGGGTGATACTCATAACGATAGGATAGTTCCAGTGGTAATGTTTCCTCCACCATAATAGCGGTTAGATAGTTATTCAGCGAATTACCAGATGAGTTGCCAGAAGAGTTGGAAAATATAGGAAGGTCAGCCGGAAATCGCAAGCCCTTGGCTGTTAGGTTCAAGTGACCGGGAACAGGATTGAAGTAATCATAATCTGAAATGCGGATGTCCAATAAAGTATATTCATTACTATTAAGGTCGGTAACGTGGAGATTGTTCATGACAATATCCCCATTTGGTTTTATTCCAACAGAAGCATATTCCAGCGCAAGGTAATCGCCGTTTTCAATCATTTCCGTAATTCTGGTATCCACCGCCGTTTTTACCTTGTAGTTGGCAAATGTATATAGAGCACCGGCACAGAGAAGCAAGGCGCATGGAATGATTATTAACAGTTTTTTTGTCATGATTTTGAATTAGATAACAGAATTAGGCGTATTAAAGTCTTAATACTTGTTTAAAATTAATGAAATTAAAAGTCACAGTAAGAGAGAAAGACAAGATAGGGTGCACAGGCTGGATTGTCCAAACTTATTGTAAAATAGCAGCAATAATTTTGAGAATTTACAGGCTGGCAAGTAACCCTGGGCAGGGTGCTGAAAATCTGGAAAATTGATCGGGAATAATCTGCATATGAATATCAAATTACAGAGTATCGCCAGACGAAAAATTGATGCTGAGGCCAGGGAAGAGTTGTTTTCAGGAGAGGTTACTGTGACAGAAGGGCTGCAGGGAGACTGCAGGACCACTATTGTGGCAGGGGAAGTTAGCGTCTTGAGCAAGGAGTCCTGGGTAAAAGTGTGCCATGAAATTGGCACAGAGCTTCCCTGGCTCGCCCATGGATCAAACCTGTTGATCAAAGGCTTTGAATTTTTACCCACCGACCTGGGTAAAACAATCTGCATCGGTGAGGCGCAATTTGAAATTACCGGTGAACTGGATCCTGGCCTGGAACTGAAAAGCCGGGAACCTGAACTCTATGAGGCATTACAGCAAGGATGGCGTGGTGGTGTCGTGTGCAAGGTACTGCGCAGTGGCAATATCCAAAGCGGGGATGATGTAGATATAAGCGGCTAGTGAGCCACTTTATAAAGTGCTGTCTTGTTGATATTTTTTCGGCTTCGCTTTTTCAGGTTCAACTTTCCCGGTTCAGCGCTGCCTCGGCGACCTGTTCCAGTCCGGTTTTGAATTCATTGTCGGGGAGGCAATCAAGGCATTTGAGCGCCTTCTCAATGGCTTTACGCGCTTTTTCCCGGGTGTAATCCAGTGCACCTGAATGCACCACCGTGGTAATGATCGCATCCAGTTGATCCTTTCCGCCTGTTTTGATGGCGTTTTCAATCAAGGTCTTGTCACTATCAGAAGAGTTTTTCATGGCATAGATAAGTGGCAGGGTAGGTTTTCCTTCAGCCAGGTCATCGCCGATATTTTTCCCCATGGTTTCACTGGATCCCGAATAATCCAGCACATCATCCACCAGCTGGAAGGCAATACCTACCTGTAGACCAAATTCATGAAGATTTTCACAAATGGTGCTGTTGGCACCCGCCAGAATAGCGGCAGACTTGCAGGCAGCGGCAAAAAGGATGGCCGTTTTATTATGAATCACTTGCAGGTAATCTGCTTCTGTGGCTTGCGGATTATGTTGATTGACGAGTTGCAGCACCTCACCTTCTGAAATTTTATTGGTGGTGCTGGCCATTACATCCATGATTTGCATGTCGCCGATATTCACCAGCAATTCAAATGCACGGGAATAGATGAAATCGCCAACTAGCACACTGGAAGGGTTATCCCAGCGGGTATTTGCGGTAGGTCGTCCCCTGCGCATTTCTGACATATCTACGACGTCGTCGTGCAGTAAAGTCGCGGTATGCAGGAATTCTATAACGGTGGCCAGTTGTATATGATCTTTGCCTTTATAGCCCAGATTCTGGCTGCACAGCAATACCAGTACCGGACGCATACGCTTGCCTCCGGCCTCAATAATGTAATGCCCGATGCTTTCGATAAGGGGGACTTCAGAATGAAGCTGCGCAACGACTGTCTGGTTTAGCGCGGCAAAATCTTCAGCCACGATCTGTTGAATTCGTGAAACCATAGTCTGCTCTGAAAAAGAGAGTGGAATGCTAGTTTTGGTGCAGAGTAATGTCAAGGATTACGGGCTTTTCAGGAAGCCTCAGCGATACAGATCAAGCCCTGCCAGTATGGGCAAAAAAACCCCTGATTTTGTTGCGAAAGCAGGGTTGTTCCCGTACAATTCCGGCCCTCGTAAAGACCAGCCCTTGTCCAAGGCTCATATTAAGCACTCTTTACCGTCAGGTTGCTATCCGCAATACAGAAGATAGTTGCAGGATAGTTGCAGGATAGTATCCATTAGGAGTGAGTGTAGGCTAGTTAAAATCGGGTGTTTTAATACAACACAGGTTGGTCAGATAGAATAATAATCCTTAAATAGCACTTAAGCTATTGGAGAAAGATATGTACGCGGTAATTGAAAGTGGCGGCAAGCAGCACCGGGTAAGCGAAGGTGAAGTGCTTAAACTTGAAAAAATCGAAGCCAGCACTGGCGACAAAATTGATTTTGACAAGGTGCTCATGGTTGGTGAAGGCGCTGATGTTAAAATTGGCACTCCCTATGTCGAAGGTAATGTGACTGCTGAAGTAATCAGTCATGGCCGCGGTGACAAAGTGAAAATCATCAAATTTCACCGTCGCAAGCATCACAAAAAGCAGATGGGCCATCGTCAATGGTTCACTGAAGTGAAAATCACTGAAATTTCTACTGGCACCAAAGCAAAGGCCGCTCCTAAAAAGGAAGCTGCGCCTAAAAAGGAAGCAGCCCCTAAAAAGGAAGCTCCGGCCAAGAAGGCGGCCCCTAAAGCTAAAGCTAAAGCTAAAGTAGCTGCAAAGAAAGAAGATTAAGCCAGCGAACTATTGAACTATATAGAACAGACTCTATAGTCAGAAAGCTGAATTACGCATTGAACGATAAACAGATTTAAAGGGAGTGCAGCATGGCTCATAAGAAAGCAGGTGGTAGTACTAATAACGGTAGAGATTCCAATTCCAAGCGACTTGGTGTGAAACGTTATGGTGGTGAACAGGTTCTTGCAGGTAATATAATTGTGAGACAGCGTGGTACACATTTCCATCCCGGAACAAATGTGGGTTGTGGAAAAGATCACACGCTGTTTGCCAAAGCTGATGGTGTTGTTAAATTTCAGGTCAAAGGCCCGAAAAACCGTCGTTTTGTTAATATTGAGACGGCTACTGCCTGATTTTTACCAGGTTCAGTTTGAATGTGAAAAAGCCCTGTCTCTGACAGGGTTTTTTTTTACCGTAAATCGGGCTATTTCAGGACGATTTTTTAGGAAAAATTATGAAATTTGTGGATGAAGCAGAAATTCAGGTTGAGGCCGGCAAAGGCGGCAACGGCTGCATGAGTTTTCTTCGGGAAAAATTCATAGAAAAGGGTGGGCCCGATGGCGGCGACGGCGGCGATGGCGGCAGTATTTATCTGGTCACAGATGAGTCACTCAATACTCTGGTGGATTTCCGCTTTCAGCCCCGATATAGAGCTAAATCAGGCCAGCAGGGTCGTGGCAGGCAATGTACAGGCGCCAGTGGTGAAGATCTTGAAGTGCGTGTACCAGTAGGCACAAGTATCTATGCGGTTGAAACAGATGAATTGCTTGGTGATCTTCTCAAACCCGGTGAACGTTTGCTGGTGGCCCGGGGTGGCAAGCACGGGCAGGGCAATACCCGATTTAAAACAAGCACCAACCGTGCGCCACGGCAAACAACCAATGGCACACCAGGTGAATCCAGGCAACTATTGCTGCAAATGAAAGTGGTCGCGGATGTCGGACTGTTGGGTCTTCCCAATGCGGGGAAATCCACACTGATTCGTGCCGTATCATCAGCCACTCCCAAAGTCGCTGATTACCCTTTTACAACGCTGATTCCCAATCTGGGCGTAGTGAGGGCAGGTGAAGACAATAGTTTTGTGATGGCTGACATCCCTGGACTGATCGAAGGAGCTTCAGAAGGCGCTGGACTGGGCATACGCTTTCTGAAACATTTGGCACGTACCAGAGTGCTCTTGCACCTTTTGGATATTGCCCCCCTGGATAGCGCTGATCCTGCAGATGCAGCAATTGCTATTATCAGGGAATTGGAAAATTTCAGTACTGCACTTTCAGAAAAAGAGCGCTGGCTGGTGCTCAACAAGACTGATCTGTTGCCGAAAGAAGAAGCTGATGCTGTCTGCGACGCTATATTAGAAAAACTAGGCTGGCAGGGACCTGTTTTTAAAATCTCGGCGGTAACCGGACAGGGTACGAAGGTGTTGGCCGAGGCACTGATGCAAAGTATTAATGAAGCAGACCTGAGGCTGGAAGATGATGAAGAATATCGCCAGCAGCAGTTGGAGCAGGACCAAAAAATGGCTTATGAAATCAGGCAGAGTATTGAGGCTGCAAAAATCAGCTGGAAAGATAAACGGGATCATCACGATGATGAGCTGGATGACGACCATGATGTTGAAGTGGAATATGTAAGGGACTGAATGTGAGTAAGCGCGAATCACTGACAAAAGCCAGAACCTGGGTCGTGAAGATCGGTAGCTCTCTGCTCACCGATGACGGTAAGGGCCTGAACAGAGAAAGTATGGCTGCCTGGGTTCAACAGATTGCCGGCTTCCAGGAAGACGGCCTGTCCGTTGTGTTGGTGTCATCTGGTGCTGTTGCTGAAGGTGTTTTGCGTCTTGGCCTGAAAGGCAGGCCTAGCGCCATTCACGAACAGCAGGCTGCTGCCGCTGTAGGTCAGATGGGACTCATTCAGGCCTATGAGTCTGAATTCCAGAAATTTGGACTGCATACTGCGCAGGTACTGCTGACACATGACGATTTGTCCAACAGAAAGCGGTATCTGAATGCTCGCTCTACTTTAAAGACACTGCTGAACCTGGGAGTGGTGCCTGTAGTGAATGAAAATGACACGGTAGTCACCGATGAAATTTGTTTTGGCGATAACGATACTCTTGCCGGGCTTGTTGCCAACCTGATTAATGCCGATGCCATGGTAATTCTCACCGATCAGGATGGCTTATACGAAAGTGATCCGCGCAATAATCCTGATGCAAAACTGGTCAGCGAAGCCCAAAGTAACAATGATGAATTATTCGATTTCGCGGGCACCGGTCATGGCGACCTTGGCCGTGGCGGTATGCTCACCAAGGTCAAGGCGGCCCGGCTTGCTGCCCGATCAGGCACACTCACCTGCATAGTCAATGGCAGGCAGGATTCTATCCTGGAAAAACTTAGGGCAGGGGAAAATGTAGGTACCCTGCTTAAGCCTGAGAGCGAGCCTCTCGCAGCGCGCAAACAGTGGCTGGCAAGTCATTTAAAAGTGAAAGGAATTTTTGAACTGGATGCCGGTGCCGTCAGAGTACTTAAGGAATCCGGAAAAAGCCTCTTGCCTGTCGGTATCAAAGCCAGTTCCGGAAAATTCCAGCGCGGAGATGTTGTCAGTTGTGTTGATGAGAAAGGTAATCCCATTGCCCGCGGCCTGGTGAATTATAATTCTGATGAAGCTGAAAAAATTGTTGGCCACTCCAGTGAAGAGATTTTTTCCTTACTGGGTTATGAAGGCGATCATGAAATTATTCATCGGGATAATCTGGTGTTGTTGTAGTTGGTGCTGGTTTTTTATTCACTCATACTTTATCTCTTTATCTCTTTAATCTTTCTGTTACCTCTTTTGCATGCCCAAAAGAAGTAACCAAGAAAAGGGCACCCGACGTGTCCTGGCCTGCGGCTTCCTTCGTCACCCTGCAACAGCATGGCTCCTCAGCAGGCCACACGTAAAGTCCATGCTGATCTGCTTTTTCCAAAATATTCTATTGTTGATACTTCAACTGGATTCAGAACAAGGCGGGCGCCCCTGAAGCCAGCCGAATGGAGCGAATTTTATTGGGGTGAAATGGCCATGGACGGCCATTTCAGGCGTCTCGTGGCAGGAAGCCACGTAAAGCCGGCCACGATAAAAGCCGTGTAATGAGGGAAGCCACAGGCCTGGCGACCGGGGAATACTTTCTTTGGTTACTTTCTTTGAAAAGAAAGTAACAAGAACCTTTTCAGCAAACAAAAAGCCCTGTGCAGCAGATAAGAATTAGGAAAATCGCTTTGCCAGAATAAGGTCTGAAAAAGGGAAATTTCTCCCAGGTTTAAATAGTCATAGTATTTGACAGAATACCCCGCCATCGTTATGTTAGCTGGGTTTTAATTCGAAGTATTTACAGTCAGATTTAACATCCTTTGGGGGCAGTTCATGGGCAGAATCTATTGCCGGATTTCATTATTACTTATATTTTCCATGGCCAGTTTTTCTGCTGCCGCAGAAAAAAACTTTTCTGGCGTGTGGGTAGGAAATTACAGTGAAGATTTTCCTGACCGTCTGCCTGGTCCAGAGCTTGGCGACTATGCGGGGCTTCCTATTAATGATGCTGACAGATTGCGGGCACAGAGCTGGAGCGCATCACTGATAGCCCTTCCCGAATACCAGTGTCGTGTTCATCCCTCAGATTATGCCAGCAGCTTCGCCAATATCCGGATTTGGGAAGAACGTGAGCCGATTTCTGAAGAGCTGATCGCCATTCGAGTACAGCATTTTGCCTGGCAAACCCGGCGTACCATATGGATGGATGGCCGTGAGCATCCGCCTGAGTATGCACAACACACCTCTATGGGCTTTTCTACCGGCGAATGGGTAGGGCACCAGCTAAAAGTTAAAACAACGCATCTCAAGGAAGGCTGGCTACGACGCAACGGCGTTACTCGCAGTGATCAGGCCACAGTTACAGAATATTTTATTCGACACGACGATCTTTTGACCTGGACAGTGATTATTGATGATCCTGTCTATCTGGATGAGCCTTTCATCAGGAACCGGGATTATATTTATTCCATCGACAACCAGATTGGTAATTATCCTTGTGACCCGGTCATCGAAATGGTGAGAGAACCTGGCTATATTCCCCATCATTTGCCGGGAACCAATACTGATATGTTGATTTATTCCGAACGCCATGATATTCCGCTGGAAGGCGCCATGGGGGGAGCGAATACCATGTATCCCGAATATATGGAGCGATTGCAGGAACTACCCAGACCCAGTGAATTAGCGGGAGGTCAGGAGTAAAGCAATGAAAAATAATATGATTAAGCAATTTATAGCGCTGGTAATTTTACTGGCAAGCCCTCTTGTAATGGCACAGCAAAATTTCGATGACATTGAAATTCAGGCCTTAAAAGTGCGGGACAATATTTATATGCTAGTGGGTTCCGGTGGCAATATCACGGTGCAGATCGGCGCGGAAGGGGTACTGGTGATTGATACCCAGTATGCCGAGTTGTCGGATAAAATCCTGGCCAAAATTCGCGAGTTGTCCGACAAACCCCTGCGCTACATTATTAATACGCATCATCATGGCGATCATGTTGGTGGTAATGAAAATATAAAGAATGCAGGATTTACCCTGAGTGGCGGAAATGTTGGCGCAGCCTTGTCAACTGCCGGTCAAGGGGCGACCATTCTGGCCCACGAAAACGTGTTATTAAACCTGGCTTCTGATGAAAATGTGTCCACTGAACTATGGCCAACCTTGACCTACTTCAGTGATAAAAAAGATATCTTTTTCAATGGTGAGGGGGTGCGGATTATCCATCAACCCAATGCCCATACCAATGGCGACAGTATCATCTTTTTCCGCAAATCAGATGTAATCACTACCGGTGATGCATATATCACCAGCTTTTATCCTTTCATTGATATGTCTTCTGGCGGTACCTTGCAGGGTTTTATTGATGCGTCCAATGCCATTATTGACCTGATAATTCCCGAGTATGGTCAGGATGGTGGCACCCTGGTAATCCCGGGTCACGGCAGGCTTAGTGATATTGGTGATGTTATCAACTGGCGGGAAATGCTGACCATTGTCAGGGACCGTATAAAAGATATGAAAGATCGGGGCATGAGCCTGGAGGAAGTACTGGCAGCCAAGCCAACCCGGGACTATGACCCACGCTGGGCAGGTCAGGGAATATTCTCTACCGAGAATTTTGTCACAGCAGCCTACATGACACTGGAAGATTAAGGAGCGACACATGAAAACTAGTATTATCAGAACAATATTGTCGACTCTGGTGTTGCTGACGTCTATGGCCAGTACATCAACACTATTTGCACAACCAGGTGGACAACAGCAATCTGCACAAGAGCAGTCGGCTTTTGATATAAGCGGCAACTGGGTAGCTTTGGTTACAGAGGACTGGCGTTTCAGAATGGTTGTTGCTGAACCTGGTGACTACGAAGGCATAGGATTGACAGCACATGGAAGGGAAGTAGCTGATGCCTGGGATCCTGAGGCTGATATTGCTTCAGGGAATACCTGTAAAGCCTATGGCGCTGGTGGCCTGATGCGTATCCCTACACGCTTGAATATTAGCTGGAGCGATGGCAATGTTTTGCGTATCGACACCGATGCCGGCATGCAGACCCGTTTGCTGAAATTCGGTGATGCTCAGGACAATGTTGGCGCGGGTAGTCTTCAAGGTGTTACCCATGCCAGCTGGGATCTGGAAAGGGCAGGTGCTTTTGGTGGGCCGGTAGTTGGTGGATCAATTGCTGCAGTAACAACACAGATGGCACCCGGGTACTTACGTCGAAACGGGGTGCCCTATGGCACTAATGCTGTTCTGACCGAGCATTATGAGTTGTTGGTAGGAGGAGATGGTACTGAATATCTGGCCGTATTTTCTGTGCTCGAGGATCCTGAACATCTAACGCAGTTGTATACTACTAGTACGAATTTCAAGAGAGAACCTGATGGTTCTAAATGGAATCCTGCGGAGTGTATGGCTAAATAATTTTTAACTGTAGCCCTTTTTTCTTGTTCGTTATTTTCTTCGCCTGTGAAAACTTTCTGTTACTTCTTTTGCATGCCCAAAACAAGTAACCAAGAAAAAGGCACCCGACGTGCCCTGGCCTGCGGCTCCCTTCGTCCCCATACCATTGCGAGGGGTCGTCGAGACAAAACGTCCCTGTTTTGACTCGACTCAACTGGCCACTCATGGCCAGTTGATCCTGCAATAGCATGGCTCCTCAGCAGGCTACACCGGAAGTCCACGTCGATCTACTTTTTCCCAAATAATGCTTTCCTGATACTTCGACTGGATTCAGAACAAGGCGGGGGCCCCTAAAGCCAGCCGAACGCAGCGGATTTTTGTGGGGTGAAAAGGCCATGGACGGCCTTTTCAGGTGTCTCGTGACAGGATGTCACCTAGTCTGCTTGGGTGCGCCGGCCCCGGAAAAAACCGCGGAGTGAAGGAAGCCGCAGGCCTGGCGACTGGGGAATGCTTTCTTTGGTTACTTTCTTTGAAAAGAAAGTGACAAGAGGCTTTTGGGCATGCAAAAGAAGTAACAGAAAGTTTATACAGGCAAAAAAAGAAATAAAAAAAGGCCGCTATTGCGGCCCTTTTAGTAATGCTTGTTTCATGTAGCGTATCAGCTACCAAAACACCTTAATCAAATGTCTGATCTTCATCAAAGCCCCAGCCAAATCCATCTGCAGGTCTGAGAATGCTCTCCATTCTCATCCGGAAATCGCTTCTGTCTCTTGAGGGTTGCCCGGTAATGATCACTTCATCGCCAGGCTTAAAAGATGTTCTGGTTAAGCCCTGACGCATCAGCAAGGTAGCACCACCCCATTCAACACCCCAGCGCTGCATATTGCCATCTTCATCTGGTGCCATGACCATAATAGAGGCATGGGGATTACGGAAATTCATCTGTATTAATTTGCCTTTGATTTCTATCATTGAGTCCATGTCGTACGTGGCCTGGAATGAATGATGGGCAAACGCTGAAGGAATCAGGATTAAACTGGCAAACAGACTGAATATTTTAATTAATTTCATACAAACTTCCCCTAACTGTTATTACTGGTCAGGCAAACCATTGCTAAATCATAGCTAAACCAGATATCGGGATTATAACCGAAGGTTTGCCGCCTTTGCATTTATTTAGCAGTGCTTGTTCAGCAGGCATTAAAAAACCGGCACGAGCCGGTTTTTTAATAAAATCAATAAGATACTACTTAACCATCAAGCTTTAAGGGCTTTGATTGCCGTATTCATTCGACTTTTATGTCGGGAAGCTTTATTGGCATGAATAATTCCCTTGTCTGCCAAACGATCTATGACAGGCACTGCATTATTGTATGCAGAAGTGGCCTGTTCGTAGTCTTTGCTTTCAATGGCAGCAGTCACTTTCTTGATATAAGTACGCACCATGGAACGTGCGCTTGCGTTGTGCTTGCGTCGATTTTCTGACTGTCTTGCCCGTTTGCGAGCTTGTGGAGAATTAGCCAAAGGGGGCTCCTTATCTTTTAATTCTGTTTTGCCCAGAGTTTAGTCTGGCTGGATTAATTTTGCTTACTGAAAAAAGACGCGAATCATGCAGTTTTAAAGGGTATTTGTCAACTCCCAGACCATAGTATTGAGTAACTAATGCTGTGTTAAGATGCCGATTCAGGTGTGTATCCGGAGAATCAAACAGCGTGCAGGCAGCCGAAAATAGGCCGGAAGAGACAGGAGTAGCGAAGTCCAGCCTGGTTGTCGCCATGATGACCTTTATTTCGCGAATACTCGGGCTGGCCCGAGAAATAGTCTTTGCCGCTGTTTTTGGCGACGGACCGGCAGCAGATGCATTTTTTGTCGCCTTCAAAATCCCTAATTTTCTGCGCCGTTTATTTGCAGAAGGTGCGTTTTCACAGGCTTTTGTTCCTGTTCTTTCTGAATATAGAAAAAAACATTCCTTTGCCGAGATCAAGGCACTGGTTGACCATGTGTCTGGCCGATTATCCCTGATTCTCGTGCTGGTGGCGCTAATAGGTATTGTTGCTGCCCCGGTGGTTGCCGGAATATTCGCCTTTGGCTATCGGGATTCGCCCGATAAATTTGCGCTGCTGGTAGATATGTTGCGCATTACATTTCCTTATATATTACTAATTTCACTGACAGGATTTGCCGGTTCCATCCTGAATTCCTATGGTCGTTTTGCCGTTCCGGCCATGACTCCGATATTTCTGAATATTACCCTGATCAGCTGTGCCCTGTTTTTAAGCCCTTACATGGCCGAGCCCATTCTGGCTTTGGCCTGGGGTGTCCTCATAGCAGGAATGATTCAGTTGATGTTCCAGTTGCCATTTCTGCATCACCTGAAACTCATGCCCAGCCCGAAAATCAGTCCCAGGCATGAAGGGGTAAGCAAAGTGATTTCCCTTATGATACCTGTGATGTTCAGCGTCTCTGTGGGACAGATTAATTTGATGCTGGATACTATTCTGGCTACGGCTCTGGAAGGTGACGGCGCCGTGAGTTGGCTGTATTACTCAGACCGCCTGATGGAGTTACCTCTGGGTATTTTTGCGATAGCCATTGCAACGGTCATCCTGCCGACACTGTCCAGAATTCATGCCGCCGCCGATACGGAAAAATTTCAGGAAACGCTGGACTGGAGCTTGCGTACAATATTATTGCTGGGTTTGCCTGCAACATTGGCCTTGATAGTTCTGGCAGAACCCCTGATTGTCACTATTTACCAGCGTGGTGCTTTTGGTATTGCTTCAGTGGCTCCAACAGCAATGAGTCTGAAAGCTTATGCTGTGGGTTTGCTGGGTTTTATGAGTATTAAGGTGCTGGCCACCGCCTATTTCTCCCGACATGATACCCGCACGCCGGTGCGTTATGCGGTGATTTCCATGGTGAGTAATATGGTCTTTAACCTGCTGTTAATTATTCCTCTGGCTCATGTCGGGCTGGCACTGGCCACCTCAATATCGGCTTTTGTGAATGGCGGTTTACTGCTCTATGGGCTATTGAAGGCACAGGTTTTTAGCTTCCGGGCACACTGGATTATTTATCTGTTCCAGGCGGGTGCTGCGAATCTGGTGATGGTGTTGGTGTTGAATTTCTTCCTCTCAGACAGTAGTCCTGAATTTTGGTTTGCAGCTGATAGCTGGTCTCGTGTGCTTAATTTAGGAATACTGTGTATTGCCGGAGTTTGCAGTTATTCACTGACATTATTACTGTGCGGCGTGCGACCTTCTCATTTCAGGCATAGTGCCTGATATAGTGCCTGAATAGTGCTAAGGGTAGTTTCTGAAGAGTTCGATCTTAACTGGCGTAGTAGCAGTTGATGATGTATCCGCCACGCTCACTGACATATAATAGCCGGCTAAGCCAAAACAAGCAGATTCGATGAGCGTATATTCAGATTTTCCCTCTTTCCAGGCAGTCCATAAGCGCTGTGTGGCTACAATTGGCAAGTACGATGGGCTCCATTCAGGTCACCAGCATGTGCTGGCTACTTTATGTCGCACAGCAAAAGCCAGAGGACTGCCTGCAGTAGTCATACTCAGTGAACCCCATCCAGAAGAATTTTTCTCTGGCGGCAAAGCAGCACCGCGGCTGACCCAATTTCAAGACAAAGTGGATTACTTGCTCGCCTATGGTGTCGATGCTGTTTATATGATGACTTTTGATAAGGCTCTTTGTGAACTTGGCGCGAAAGACTTTATTGTTCAGTATCTTGTGGAAGGTTTGCGGGTTAGTGCCTTGATTGTTGGTGATGATTTCCGTTTCGGGAAGAACCGTAACGGGGATTTCCAAATGCTCAAGGAAAAAGGCAGTGAACACGGATTTGAAGTAATTCGTGAAATTCCTTTTAAACAGGAAGGGCATCGGGTGAGCAGCACACTGGTAAGGAGCTTTCTCGAACAGGGAGAATGTGAAAAAGTGCGTTCTCTGCTCGGTCGATACTACAGCATAGGTGGCATGGTTGAGGAAGGCAAAAAGCTTGGACGTGAACTTGGCACACCAACTGCCAATATAGCATTGAGCGTCAATAGCTTGCCTTTACATGGTATTTTCAGTGTTCTCGTGGAGTACAAAGGCCAGACTTTACCAGGCGTGGCCAGCGTAGGTTTTAACCCTACGGTTGAAAACAGTGAAACGCCAAAGCTGGAAGTCCATATCTTTGATTTTAACGAAGATATATATGGAGAGCATCTGGTAGTTTCCTTTATTAACAAAATTCGGGATGAGTTTACCTTTACCGATCTGAATGCCTTAAAAATACAAATGAACATAGATATAGAGCAGGCAAGGAAGACCTTGCAAAGCCTGTAAGCCAGATATGAATAAAGATAAAGAAAAAAATAGTGAGTCAGCAGGCACCTGGAGTATATACAGTCTATTCGGGATTTCAGCACTGATTGTCATTCTTGATCGTCTGTCTAAATATCTGAGTGACACGAATCTGACCGAAGGTGTCGCAGTCAATGTTTTCCCTGGCTTTGATTTATTACTCGCATACAACAGAGGCGCATCTTTTAGTTTTCTTGATGATGCTGGTGGTTGGCAACGCTGGCTGTTAACCGGGATCTCCCTTGGCGTAAGTGCGCTGATAACTGTCTGGCTGATCCGTTTACCTAAAGCGCAAAAATTACAAGCTCTGGCATTGGCGCTTATTCTTGGCGGCGCATTGGGGAATCTCTACGATAGAATGATGGCGGGATATGTTATTGATTTTATAAGTGTTTATTTTATGGATGCGCGCTTTGCTATTTTTAATATTGCTGATGCGGCGATCAGTGTTGGTGCTGGAATGATGATTCTGGATATATTTTTGGACTATAAACGCGGCACTGCTGAAAGGACAGCCTCCTGAAACCGGGTTAACTATTTATGGATAAAATTGAACTCAATGACATCACGCTTAAGCAGGCTTCCTCTCCTGAAGCTGTGACTGTCACGGACTATGCACAAGACCAGATAAGCCCTGGCAAGAAAGTGCTTTTGCATTTCGAGCTGGCTCTTGATGAAAACCAAATCATTGACAGTAATTTTTCCAAAGCGCCTGTTGAGTTTTCAGTCGGTGATGGCAATCTAATGCCTGGTTTTGAAGTGGCATTATTCGGCTTGAGAGTCGGTGAGGAAAAATCCATGACAATTCCTTCTGACCAGGCTTTTGGCAACGCGCGCGAGGAAAATATCCAGACTTTTCCCCGTTACCGGTTTCCTGCAGACCTGGCGATGGAGAAGGGGCTGATGATAAACTTTAGCGATGCTGGTGGTAGTGAGCAGCCCGGCATAATCAAAAGTTTTGACTCAGAACGAGTAGAAATTGATTTTAACCATCCCCTTGCTGACAGGGACATCCTGTTCAAAGTGAAAATACATTCTGTAACACCAGTATCATCCTGAACCTAAAAGAATTTCGATAATTAAGCACAATGACAATATGAATTCACCAAATATGGCCCTGCAAATAAAATTAGCTAACCCTCGGGGATTTTGTGCTGGTGTCGATCGCGCTATAGACATTGTTAATCGAGCTCTGGATATCTATGGTCCACCAATCTATGTGCGACATGAAGTAGTTCATAACAAAACGGTGGTTGAATCCCTGCGCAAACGTGGTGCTGTTTTTGTCGATGAGCTTTCCGATGTACCGTCCAATGATGGCAAGGGAAAATCGTCAATTGTCATCTTCAGTGCTCATGGTGTTTCGCAGCAGGTAAAAGACGAGGCAGTAGAATTAGGATTGCAAGTTTTTGATGCAACCTGTCCGCTGGTTACCAAAGTTCATCTGGAAGTCATCAAGTATAGTGCTGCGGGCAGGGAATGTATTCTGATAGGGCATGCCTTTCATCCTGAAGTAGAAGGCACTATGGGCCAATACGATACCAGTAATGGCGGACGGATTTTTCTGGTGGAGTCCGAAGATGATGTGCAAACCCTGGAGGTGCATGATGTAGATAATCTTGCCTTCGTGACACAGACGACACTTTCCATGGATGATACTGCGCGGATTATTGATGCACTGCGTAAGCGCTTTCCTAATATCCAGGGGCCCCGTAAAAAAGATATTTGCTACGCCACGCAAAATCGTCAGGATGCCGTGAAACAGCTGGCATTGGAAAATGACCTGGTGCTTGTTGTTGGTTCTCCTAACTCATCCAATTCGAATCGTTTGAAAGAGCTGGCCGAGCGCATGGGCAGTGAAGCCTACTTGATTGATCATGCCGGGGAGATCAAGGAGAGCTGGTTCCAGGGTAAGCATTCAATAGGTCTTACTGCGGGGGCTTCAGCACCTGAAATCCTGGTACAGGAAGTGATTAAGAAACTTGTCAGTATGGGAGCAAAAGCCTCCATTGAGATGGATGGTGTGGAGGAAAATATTGTGTTTGCCATGCCCAGAGAACTCAGGCTATAGTCAGAGTTCTGGATTTCAGTTTTATAAATATTGCACAGTAATCATGGAAACACTGCCAGTGTTTTTCAATAATAAATTGAGTGTTTGAAGCCCGCTCATTGATCAATATTATCAAGTCCCAGCTTTTTCAGTCGATAACGAAAAGAACGGAAAGTCA
>Ga0233432_10002480_pt1 | contig 17131 bp, 4 predicted proteins | sample SI_122_August201_6_FD_179870 | JGI IMG/M metagenome (GOLD analysis project Ga0233432, IMG submission 179870) | Seawater microbial communities from Saanich Inlet, British Columbia, Canada - SI_122_August2016_10_MG | ecosystem: Environmental > Aquatic > Marine > Inlet | place: Canada: British...
GTGCAAATTCCTGTTGTTGCAGTAGACCAAGCTAAGTAAACAAAAACCCAGTAAACAAAAACCCAGTAAACAAAAACCCAGTAAACAAAAACCCAGTAAACAAAAACTCAGTAAACAAAAATCTAGTAGACCAAAGCCTAAGAAGAGCGTGATGATAAAAAGTCAATTATGTACACAACGATTGTGTTGGATCTGGTTTGCTCTGGCGCTACCACAGATAACTGTGTGGGCGCAGCAGCCACCGTTTGATGTCTATCCACCAGCTGAACCGCCCTATTTCCGTGTTCGGTATGAGGCATCGATAGAGCCAGGCGAGTTGATCTTTCCAGTCAACTACACCATCTGGATTCCACCCAAGGTGAAAACGCTACGAGGGATCATTGTCCATCAGCATGGGTGTGGTGAAGGGTCATGTTCCTCTGGTCTTTCCGGAGCCTATGACCTTCACTGGCAGGCCTTGGCACGGGCACATGACTGTGCTCTTTTTGCACCGGCTTATGAACAGCCACAAAAAGCGGATTGCCAGATGTGGTGTGATCCTCGAAATGGGTCGGCAAAAGCTTTTCAGCGAGGGCTCGAGGATCTGGGTACTCTTGCTGGCCATCCGGAACTTGGTCAGTTGCCATGGGCACTCTGGGGCCACAGTGGTGGTGGCCATTGGGCTGGTGGTATGACCCTTCTGTTTCCTGAACGAACAATTGCTTCGTGGTTGCGTTCTGGTGTTCCACTTCTGGAAGAAAATCCTAAGCGACCACAGATCAAACCACACGATCTGCCAGCAACGGCACTATTAGTACCAATGATGTGTAATCCTGGAACACAAGAAGGAGTCACGGTCACCACAGGAAAATTCAAAGGCACGTGGCCAGCGAACCTTGCCTTCGTCGAGGCCGTTCGGAAACGAGATGGATTACTCGGTGTTGCGGTTGATCCCCTCACAAGTCATGAGTGCGGCAATCAGCGCTACATGGCCATTCCATGGCTCGATGCCTGCCTTCGTGCACGACTTCCCAAAGAAAATGGAACGCCGCTTAAAGCCATGCCACGTTCAGATGCATGGCTGGCAGAGATTGCTGGTTTCAAAGCGTGGCCTGCTCACGACGCAGCAGATCCAGGAACTCTTGCCTGGCTACCGAACGAAACCATTGCCAAAAAATGGATGCAGTATGTGAAAGACACAGCCGTTGCTGATACCACACCACCACCATCTCCAACAAACGTGTTTCGAAAAGGAAACCGAATCGTCTGGTCGTGTGAGGCTGATCTCGAAAGTGGTGTCTCACACTTCATCGTAAAGTGTGTCGGAAAACGATTCGCACGTGTCGCGGAAAAATCAGAAAACAAATTTGGTCGACCACTTTTTCAAAATCTGTTGTACAGCGATACACCGACGCAGCCACTTGTAAAAATGGAATACGTGATTCCAAAAGGTGCACCACTTTCGGGGTATCAGATCATTGCGGTGAATACGGTTGGCCTTGAATCAAAACCAACCCGAATGACATCTCAGCGGTGAGACTGTTAAGAGCAAGCTTTTACTAAGAGCAGGATTTTACCAGCGAGACTCGAGACCGAGGTTCGCACCATGAAGGAAGACCCCGCCACCACCAACAAGTGTTGTGCCACTTGTTGTAGGATTATTCGTGAAATCCCATTGGTCTGGCGCAAGTGCCACACCAGAAAGCCAAATCATATTGTAGCCAAGGCGTAACCACCATGTATCGTTCAGCCGTCGTGTCACGGTGTAATTCAGATCACCGAGAAATCCGACACCGGTATCAATAAGCCGACGCGGACCTCGAAAGGGTTGATTAGGAGGTGACGGTGCAAGTGATGAAAAAATTGGGTCGGCATTTGAACTCAGCAGTGTTCCAGCCAACATTGCCTTTGCCCAACCTTCAACTGCCCAGTTCTTCCACTGTCGCCGTCCCCGAAAACCAACCTGAGGGCCGAGCATCTGCGAACTTGTTCGCACTGAATAGGAAGTAAATTCATCACTCGAACTACGGCAGCACAGCACGTTGAGATCCGCCTGCTCTTCCAGACCGGCCCATCGCAAACCAACTAACCAGTTACTACAGTGGCACACCGGTTTGTTGCCCAAGTGTGACCATAGGAGGGTGTCGCTACTGCATTCACGGCAGCACCGATATGTGAAAATGTTGGCCTCTACGGTATTCAAACTTGAGGCATAGGTTGGTCGGACTTCATCTGCAGTCAACCACCCTGGTACGTTAATTCCTGGAATGATCAATGAGTCTGTTAATGAAGAGCGATCAACCGCTCCAAACATTCCATAGACACCGAGATATCCAACTTCCCATCCCATACAGTCGGGACCGAGTGCTCCATAAAACAGTCGCACACCAGGAGCCGTTGCAGCTTGCATCGAACGAGTCGTGAACAGTGGGACCACTTGGCCACCAACTCTCTCTTCGGTAATGACCGTACCACTGGTGGCGTTGTCACGCTGAAGAAACATGAAATCAAAGATGCCGTAGTGAGACCAATCAGGACAGCATGAATCACAGAGATTCTCAATCACCGGGTGCAGAGGAAGAGATTCATCCTGCCACGCACTAGGAGGCTCCCACTGGTTTACGCTTGTTTGATCGATACTGATATCAGTAGTAGTGACCGTCCCTTGGCCCCACACGTACGAACCAGTGATCGCCTCCCCACAAAACAATGCACACCCGAATCCAAGAATGAAACGTTGAAGAAATTGATAACGCATCGAGTGGCCCAAGAAGCTGAATTCGTTGTAACTCCTTCTTTCGTTTCGACCTTTACGACCGGAGCATCCAGTTCGACACACTACAATCACTAGAAATCTGCTAGAAAACCAAAGTTCTGCAGCTTGCCGCGTTGACCACAGAGAGTCACCACAAAACAACCCCAGAAAGTATTCACCGGGAACGAAGAAAAGTACGTTTTTTCAGCATTTTCCGTGCTTTGTGTGGACTTAAAGGGTAGTTTTAACAGGGTGGTGGTTTGTTCAGAGTGGGGAACCCGTAACGGCCGCTTTGATCATCCTCGCACCTCAAAATATTCAATTTTGATCTCCCGGAAGTCTGTTCCTGCACGACACATCATGCACACAACACTGAAAAATATTTTCTCTCGAGCCGCGCAGCAACCACTGAATTCAAGAACACCAGCACTTTCAAAAAGGCAGCGCCCGCTTTTTGCAGAACAGCTTGAAGCGAGGCGGCTCCTTGCTGCAGATGCAACAGTGAATCTCACGGGCGCATCCCAAAGCCTTCTTGGTGAAGACGTCAATTTTGTCGTGACCTTCGATAATACATCGACTGATCCGACTGACAATATTGGCTACTCGCCATTTGTTGACATCGTTATGCCCCTCACAGGAGATGCACCGCCATTACCGAATAATGGTATTTCATTTCCTTCTGGATCAAGTGCAAGCTACAACGGCTTGAATCTTTCAACCACTGAAGTGATCTTTGATGCTAATGGTGAGGCAATTCATCCTTTTGCAAAAGATTCTGCTGGACAGCCTGTCATCGTTTCGGGCAAACCTGGTGACCAACTCATCGTTGTCGAACTACCATTTGGAAGCTACGGCCCAACCCAACCGCCAATCGACATTCATTTCACAGGCTCAATTAGCCCTGACGCACAGCCCAATCATGCCTATGACATAACAGCGACTGGTGGGTATCGATACCAGGTCGATGCAGTTGGTAATCCGACAGACGACAATGCTGCATTTGGTACCACTATTGTCGATCCAGTACAGCCACAACTCTTTCGACTCAAAAAAACATCAAATACACCGGAACACGAAACCGCGACTGGCCCAAATTTTCAACATTCTTACACCGTAAGTATGGCAGTAGCACCCGGGCAGACTGTCGACAATCTTGAGTTAACAGATACCCTGCCGGATGAAGTCCAGTATGTATCGGTCGTTACTATTTCCGGCAATAGCTCGACGACGCAGACGCAGACCTCGGCACCATCAACAACAAGCCCAGGTGGAACCTTGTCGTATGCATTTGATCAGGTCATCGGGACAGGGAGTGACAATGATGTGCAACTGGTTTTCGACTATTACGTCGCCCAACAGGACGCAAATGGCCAAGATGTGATTCCCCTAGGCACCGGTGGAACGAAGACCATCACCAATAATTCCTCTGCTACTGGCCTCTGGACAAGTTCAAATCCCAATTTCCCAACTCAGCAGACCGTATCGAGTAACGCGAGTGACCCGAACTCACAATACGCCCTAACAGCACGAACTGTCGCGCTCCAAAAAGGCTTTACGAACCTGACAAATCCCGGATCTCCCAAAGCTGGTGATACCATTGAGTATCGACTGAATATTCAGGTAAGTGATTTCTTTGCTCTTGATGCCGCAGTTCTTGAGGACGTTCTGTCAGACGGCCAAGAATTTGATGCTTCATTCACACCGACTCTCACATTTCGACAACAGGCGGGAAATAACAACTACGCGAATGAGCCATTCGATCCGGCTAACGTCTCTACAACACTCAATCCTCTTGGCACGCAAACAGTGTCATTCGATCTCTCGGAACAGCTCAAAGCACTCCGGGGACCAATAGCATCTGGGAGTATTCTCGGTGCTTCCATTCCTCTTCTTGGCACGGGTGGCTCAGTCCCACCCACAAATCCAGGAGGTCCTGGTACGACTGGCACCATCGTCTTTCAGGCCAAAGTCCTCAATGATTATCGCCAGACTCCTTCACCTGGAGCTGATGTTGTTGAAGGCGATGTGATGACCGACAACGCGGATATTGCAGCCACGGTACTGAATTACAGTGACCTCACACCCACCAGCTCGGTGGTCACAAACGGTTCACAAAAATCATTCACGCTTGCCAACGGTGGTTCAGATAAAACCCTGTTTGCAATTAATGGGACCACCCCGACGCCAAACCAACGGGTTGTACCGGGTGATGAGGTGACCTTTCGGCTGGAATACACCCTCCCATTTTCCAGTATCAAAGATTATGAAATCGTTGACTATCTGCCGCTTCCCATTTTTGATCCAACAGGCGACCTCGTGTGGAATGGGCAGCCACCATCCTCAGCGGCACCACAAGCCGGTCAATGGAGTTTTGGTCCAACCGATACGTTTTCACAGGCACCAATTAATGGGCCCAATCCTGGCAATGCAACGCTCAAAGCCAATGCCAATAGCCTGACCTGGGATTTTGGAACGTTTGCTGACCCTGTTGATCGTTCAGGGAAAACCGACATTCTGTTCACGGTAACCGCGACCAATAAACCGTTTGGTGACGGCTTACTTCTCACCAATCAGGGGCAACAGAGTGAAGTAAACCAGCAAGGCACAGTGATCACGTCTTCGCCGGGTATTGCCCAAATTACAGTTGCTGAACCTGAACTCACCATTACAAAAGGTGTTGTCTCGACAGATAATGCAAACGGTCAGTTCACACAGAATACAGTCACTGGAACAACTCCTCCTCTACCTGCTGGAGTCACTTTTACACAGCCGGGATTCACTGGGGCATCCTTCTCTGGAACAGTTACATCCGGCCCACCAGATGGTCTCGCCACGACACCTATTGATGCAACACTTGCCAATGTTGCCGGCAATGACCTGGTGAAATTCGCAATCATTGTTGAAAACACTGGAAGTAGTCCAAATGGTGCATTCGATGTCACAATCAGTGATACATACGACACATCAAAGTTTCAGATTCCTACAAGTACCGGGCTGAATCTCCAGGTCACCGATGGAGCCGGAACAACGCTCGCTTATAGCGGTACAGATACAGACCTGTTTAGTGCAACTGGCATAGAGCTGGTTGATCCGGGAGCAACGGCTGGCAGTCTCAAAGAGGGAAGTCAGCTTGATGGCACAGTTATCAATAATGGTGAGAATATTGCAGTGATCACGTATGACCTGCAAATCCTTCCAACCGTTGCACCTCTTGATGTCATTCCTAACACCGGCACCATCAAAAACTACGCATCGACTGAAGGTGGACCGAATTTTGCGAACGGTCTTACAGATGATACCGATGTGACTATTCAAGGCCCAGAAATTGCCAAGTCTCTCGTTGGCACGTCAATTATTGATGCGTTCAACAGTAACACACAGGCTGTCATCGGTGAGATCGCAACCTTCAAACTTGATGTCAAAATTCCACGGGGCACCACTCCTGACGCGGTCGTTGTTGATAGTCTTCCGGCTGGTCTTGCGTTTCAGCAACTGGTCGGAACACCCTCGATTGATGCAGGTGTTTCATTTACCGGTTCACTGACGCCGGTCTTGTCCAACGATGGCAAGACGGTCACGTTTAATCTTGGAGACGTCACCAATACAAACGTGTCCGACGACCTCAAAGGCTTTACCGTTGAGTATGAGGCCGTTGTACTCAATGTTCGAAGTAATCAACAAAACACAAAACTCACGAACAATGCCAAACTCGATTGGCTCAATCATCCAGAGTTACCGGCCGTCACGTCGAGCGCCGTCACGGTGATCGAGCCAACAATCACGGTCAATAAAACTGTCATCCCATCAACGGCACAGGCCGGTGACACGGCAACATTCACCATCGACATATCTGCAGGGACGACCACAGCATACGACGTCGTTCTCAAAGATATTTTCCCAGCAAATATTACACCCGTAGCCAATTCACTCAGGGCTGTGAGTGGTGTTGCACCAAACTCACTTGTCTCTTCAGGTGGTGGAAATGCATTTGAAGCCGCCTGGAACACACTCACACCTGGTCAAACAAGTAGGCTCTCGTTTGAGGTCACCGTTGATGCCAACGTGATTAGCGGCACATCAATAACCAATAGTGCAAAGGCAACGTGGACGAGCCTTGGAAATCCTGCCCAGATAACAACCAACAACCCAGACGCATTTCAGCGAACAGGTACGGGTTCCACCACACAAGGCCAGCTCAATGATTACAAGACATCAAACTCCGCAACACTAAACGTTGCCAACCCAATTGTCACAAAGACGCTTGTTTCAACATCCATCGTCAATGCAAATAATTCGAATACTCAGGCAGTTATTGGTGAAAAAGCAACATACGAGATAGTCGTGACAATTCCTCAAGGACGGACTCCGGCGGCTCGGCTCATCGATACGATGCGACATAAACAGCTTGCGTATGTCAGCAGTACCACACCGGTCGTGAGCGATCCGGGTTCAGTAACAGTCCCTGGTCTCACAAATACACCAACATTTTCAGGAAATGCCAACCATAATATTGTGACCTGGGATTTTGGTGATATTGTCAACACGGACACCGATAGTACAAAACCTGAAACACTGACGTTTCAAATTGAAACACTTGTTCTCAATGTCAATTATAACCATCAGGGTGTTCGTGTTCGCAATGACGCGCAGCTCCACTGGTCCAACAACTCGCGATCGAACAATGCAAAGAATCAAAGCGTCCACATCATTGAACCAAAACTGACAACTACAAAATCAGTTGTTGTCGGCGGCTTGGGTGGAAATCCTGGTGATCCTGTTACCTATACCATTGAAATCCAGCAAGATGGTTCCAGCGCCACGGATGCGTTTGATACCACGCTCCGTGATCTTATCCCATCGACAATTGCATCACCGACTCTCACATCAGTAGCTGACACAGCAGGAGTTGTTACAACAAATAACTTTCAAATAACAGGAAATACACTGACGACAGTGACGGCTTTTGATGTCGAAAAGAATTCATCCGGTCGTACGATCACACTCACGATCGATGGGATATTACAAGGTCCTTTTACTGCCAATCAAAGCATTACCAATACCAATACAATTGAATGGACCAGTCTCCCTGGTGACCCTGGCCCAATCACTCCAAATCCAAGTAACACTCCTTTTAACTATGAGCGAACCGGATCTAATTCAACCACACTTGGCCAACTCAACAACTATAAGACAAACGATTCTGCCACGTTCACAGTAAACACGGCTGACTTGCGAGTTTCAAAGACTGTCAGTGACCCCACACCCAATGTTGGTGACACCATCACATTTACAGTGACGGTGACGAATGCTGGACCAAACGTGGCAACAGGTATTGAACTGACCGACACTTTCCCAACATCCGGGTTATCACTTGATACTGCTGGCATCGCACCATCACAAGGATCGTATGACCCGGGCACAGGAATTTGGACGATTGGAACACTGCAACCAAATGCGAGTGTGACACTTGATCTGCCAGCTACAGTTCTTACACCCGCAGCTGGAACCATTCCATCACCACAGACAAATACAGCAGAGATTACGGCTGTTGTTGAACCCGATCCCACACCAGGTAACAACAAGGCAACTGCAACAGAGACACCAAAATATGCAGATCTTGAGGTCATCAAACAAACGAGTAATCCAACACCAAATGATGGTGACACCGTCACGTATACCATTACGCTTACCAACAACGGGAAAGACACAGCGACGAACGTTGAACTGACTGATACATTGCCCAGCCCCGTGACCTACCTACCAGGCTCTGAAACGGCAACTCCGGGAACAACCTTCATACCCAATGGCCCTGTAGTTTCAGGCGGAACTTGGAACGTTCCGTCGATTGATCCCGGTGATGTATTCACACTCGAGTTTAAAGTCATCGCAAACGCCGGCGGGCTTTCATATAACGAGATCGAGATCACCAAAACAGATACCTGGGATCCTGATCTCGGTAACAATTCGTCACGAACACCGATAAATCCACAAGATGCCGATGTCAGTGTGCAGAAAGTGGTCGACAATCCGACGCCGCAAGTTGGTGACGATGTAACATTTACAATCACTGTAAAAAATAATGGGCCTGACACGGCCAAAAATGTTCAAGCCACTGACAACCTACCGCCTCTCGGCTTTCAGATCGTCGGCACACCGACGCCAACCAAAGGCACGTACGATTTCGGCACAGGCTTATGGACAATCGGTGACATGCTTGACGGTGAGACTGAGACTCTTGACATTGTTGCCACAGTGCTCGCACCATCTACATCCACAGGACCAGGTAGCAGCTTCACGAACACGGCCGACGCAGACTCAATAGGTCCTCCACCAACACCAGATCCAAATCCTGGAAATAACACAGATAGCGCATTCGTGACTCCCCTGCAGAGTGATCTCGCAATCGCCAAGGGTGTCACAGACGCAACACCAAATGTTGGTGACACAATTCAATTTGTTATTGGGGCTGCCAACTATGGTCCAGCCAATGCAACAAATGTTGTGGTGACAGACGTTATTCCAGTTGGTCTTACGTATGGCGGTCCGACATCAGGGATTGGACAAAATCCAACTGATGGGCTTGCGACCTACGACGCAAGCACAAGGACGCTGACCTGGAATATTGGTCCTATGAGTACAGGTTCTACAATCGCTGGAGCACTTCCTTTTTTCACTTATGATGTGAGGGTTGATGAACCAAGCCCCGCGGGTATTCCACAGACGCTTGCCAATTCCGCGAGCATAGCGGGCAATGAGTACGATCCAGATCTTACAAACAATACCGATAGTGTTAGCGAAACACCGCAATATGCCGATCTTGAAGTCGACAAGCAGGTGTCGAATACAACGCCGAATATTGGTGACGTCATTACCTACACCGTCACCGTCACAAATAGCGGAAAAGATAATGCTGAAAACGTTGAACTGACAGACACCTTGCCAACGCTCACCGAGCTTTCAATTGTTGGCACACCAGTTACCAGTGCCGGCACATTTGACACAAGCACAGGCATTTGGGACATCGGGACAGTCTATATTGGTTCTCCTGCCACCCTTGTGGTGCAAGCAGAAGTGCTCGTGCCAGTAACAGGGAACCCTCTGCCGCAGACCAATACAGCGACCATCACTGCAGTCACTCAATACGATCCCGACCCAACGAATGATTTCGATACAGCAACAGAAACACCACAGTATGCAGATCTTCGCGTCGTAAAAAATGTAAATGATCCTGCTCCAAACGTTGGAGATAATGTTTTCTTTGGTATCACGGTTGAAAACCTTGGTGCCAATCAGGCAACAAACGTTACCATCGATGACGTATTACCAGCAGGACTTTCCTTTGTCTCGGCATCATCAACAGACTATGACCCGGGCACAGGCGTCTGGAATGTTGGGACAGTCGACGTTGGAACTTCCAACACAAAAGCACTGCAGATCACTGCTACAGTTGCAGCTTCAGGAAGTTTCACCAATGAGGCTGAAATCAGCACAAGCAATCCTCCTGATCAATTTGATCCAGACCTGACAAATAACAAAGGGTCTGCCACGGTTGTGACCCGTGAAGCTGATCTCCTGGTAAAGAAGTCTGTGAATGATGCAGCGCCGAATGTCGGTGACATCATTACCTTTACCATTGACGTTACAAACTATGGTCCTGATGTTGCAAACAATGTTGAGATTACTGATCAGCTGCCAGCAGCCGGCCTTGCGTTTCTTTCTTCAACTGAAACACAAGGAAGCTATGACAGTGGAACAGGCATCTGGACTGTAGGCACGATTGATGTCGGTGTTTTGAACACTCAGACACTCACCATTGATGCACGTGTCCTTGCTCCTGCCCGCACAACGGCGTTTACGATTCCACCCGCACAGACAAACGTTGCTGAAGTAACGAACGTCGATGAACATGACCGATACCCACTGAATAATCGGAGTGAAGTCACCGAAACACCGAAATATGCTGACTTACAGGTCGAAAAAATCACCACAAACGTCCAGCCAAATGTTGGTGATACGTTCATCTACACCGTCACGCTGAAAAATAATGGCGTTGATACTGCAACAAATGTTGAAATCACAGAACTCTTTCCAAATAACATTTCTGTTATTTCAGTAACGCCAACCGACACACACACAACTACGCGTTTTAATCAGACAGCAACCGGTGGTATCTGGTCTGTGCCAACCATTGCACCCGCTGATTTTGAAGTCCTTACGATTCTTGCTGAAGCCACCTCAGCGAGTGTTGCCTACAACGTGGTCACGATTAATCACAGTGACGTCTGGGATCCAAACCTCGACAACAACCAGGCCCGTACACCAACTGACCCTCAACAGGCAGATCTTGTTGTCACCAAAACAGTTGATACGCCGCGGCCAGAAGTAAATGATAATGTGACATTTACGATTACTGTGGAGAATCTCGGTCCAACAACTGCACAAAATGTGACGGTTGCTGATCCCTTGCCAACAGGTCTTTCGTTTGTCTCTGCAGTTCCACCAGCAGATTATGATGAGACAACTGGTATATGGACCGTTGGAACGCTTGCGGATCCTTCTTCACCTCCGAATACAAGAACACTCACCATCACCGCAAAAGTGCTAGAGCCGGCCTCAGGCTCTGGACTTGTATCGCAATCTATTAACACCGCAACGGCTGCATCAACCACCGTTGATCCAAATCCTGGGAATAATTCTGGCACGGCTACAGTGAATCCTCTTCAGGCTGATCTGGTGATCACAAAGACAGCTAGCAATCTCAAGCCACAAATAGGGAGTACGTTCAACTACACGATTGAGGTTTCAAACCGTGGACCAGACACTGCGTCGAATGTCGTTGTCAATGACCTCCTGCAGGCAGGAGTGCAGTACCAATCAGACACAAGTGGTGGCGCGTACGTGTCTGGAACCGGAGTCTGGACGATTGGACCAATGAACACGGGTGATCGCCAGACTCTGACGATCACGGCTTTGGTGACCATTGGCAACAGTGGCGGTGCTATTACTAATACGGCGACAGTTGGATCCGGCACATGGGACCCTGATCTATCGAATAATACTGCCACGATCATCGTGGTCGTCCCTCCACGTGGTGTCATCGTCGGAACAGATATTGGTTGTGTAACGGGGCCCTTCGTCCGCGTCATTGATCCCGATACAGGGGCCGACAGAATCACACCATTCTTTGCCTATGAACCAGACTTCAGAGGTGGCGCGCGGGTCTATGGTGCGGACGTTACAGGTGACGGTGAACCTGACATCATCACTGCTCCCGGGCCAGGGCGACCCGGTGAAGTCAAAGTCTGGGAAATCAAGAACGGTACTGCAGTAGAAAATACAGACTATAGCTTTTTTCCTTTTGGACCCAGCTACACCGGTGGTGTCGAAATATCAGAGGGTTCAATCACAGCTGTTGGTGCTGTTGAGATTGTGGCAGCTCAAAATTTTGGTGGGCTTGTCAGTGTCTTTGAAGTGACACCTGGCTCCGCTAGTCCTGTCAACACAACTCCAGTGCGTCAGCTACGACCTTTTGGAACGAACTACTTTGGTGGTGTCACAATTGATACGGCTGACGTCGGCACCGTGAATGGAAGCACGGTAACATCACAAACACCTGATGGCATTACAGAACTTTTTGTGGGCAGTGGCTTTGGCATTCAAGCACAGGTCAAAGGATATAACGGTACCACTGCATCACCAACACTATTTAATTCCTTCAATGTTATGAGTGCCGGATACAGCCGGGGTGTATCAGTGGCTCGTCTCCCTTCGAGCATAACTGGTTCTGCCGACAGGATTCTTGTGTCCAGCGGTATTGATGGAAATGCACAGGTTGAAACATATAACGGAGCGACTTCGAGTCGCGATGCCGTTTTCCAGGCATATGGAAACGGTCAGACACAGGTATTCAGTGCTGCCATTGATGACGATGCACTGTTCAATGTGCAAGGTGTACTTGGAACAGCAAATGGCGTTCAAAAAAGTCTGGATCCAGACGGTGCAGGGAAATCAACTCTGCAACAATCAACAGTAAGTTACCCCCCGTTGCGTGTTGCTATTCTGAGAAATTAAAAACTGAAAACCTTTCAAACGTTTTCTCCACATATGGAATCAGGAATTTCTTCTGATAGTGGGTCTGAATACATGCACTCATGCATTCACATGATGCGATTCTTTCATTCCGTTCTGAGAATATCCGTTTCAGGTACTTTTGAGTCATCTTCCGGTATTTTTAGCGCATCATGATTGCTTATTTTTTGGGAGTGAAGATTCGTATTGCCTATTATTAAAGATGTGAGTGTGGTTGATATATGGATATTCCACCTTTGGTCTGAATCTATAGAACAGCACGTACACAAAACATCAAACCATTTGTCATTGTAGGAAATCGTTATGACGTCACGAAGTTTCCAAAGATACTTTCCTGCCTTCTTCTGTTTTTGTCTTTGCTTACGTAGTCACGATGCTCACGCAGCTGATCAGACATGGAAGCAGAACCGTGAGGTCATGCCGGCTGTCACAGCAGGACAACCAGATGATGGTAAGCAAGACGCATTCCATGTGCTTGATGGATATCAGGTTGAAAAACTTTTCGACGTTCCCCGAGATGCACTCGGCTCGTGGGTTTCACTCACAAGTGATCCACAAGGCCGACTCTACGCATGTGACCAACAGGACAAAGGGATTGTTCGGATTACTCCTGCCACACTTGATGGATCAACTAAAACTGTTGTCGAAAAAGTACCAGCTGCACTTTCTGGTGCCCAAGGTCTGCTTTGGGCATTTGATAGTCTCTACGCCGTCTGCAATGGTGGTGGTTTTCACGGTTTGTTCCGCCTTACTGACTCCGACAGTGACAGCCTGCCCGATCATGTTGAAAAGTTGCATGACATAGCAGCAGGTGGTGAACATGGTGCCCATAACATCCTGCTCTCACCGGATGGAAAAAAACTATTCATCATCTGCGGCAACCATACAAAACTGCCATTTGCTGTAACTGATGTAACTGAGCCCCAGACAATGGCCGGTATTCGAACCAACCAACGTCGTGTATCAGTGGCTGCTGACGGATCAAGCCGATTGCCAGCCAACTGGGATGAAGATCAGATCATTCCACGCATGTGGGATGGGAATGGTCATGCAACGGGCAGACTCGCACCCGGTGGTTATATCGTGAGCACGGACCCCGATGGAAAGACATGGGAACTCTGGAGTGCGGGTTACCGCAACCCGTATGACTTCGGATTTAACGCGGATGGAGAAATTTTTGCCTACGACGCCGATATGGAATGGGACTTCGGTATGCCGTGGTACCGACCAACACGAGTCAACCACGCAACAAGTGGGAGTGAACTTGGATGGCGCAGTGGAACAGCCAAGTGGCCAGCCGCCTATCCCGATAGCCTCCCGGCAATGGTCGATATTGGTCCCGGTTCACCAGTTGGTGCTGCATTTGGATACGGTGCAAAGATTCCTGCAAAGTATCAGAAAGCTTTTTATATCTGCGACTGGACTTTTGGGACCATGTACGCAATTCACCTAACGCCATCTGGATCAACCTATACAGCAGAGAAAGAAGAATTTGTTGGGCGGAACGCACTTCCACTTACGGACATGACAATCGGTACGGATGGTGCGATCTACTTTGCCGTTGGTGGTCGTGGTGGACAGAGTGAACTGTACCGTGTCACGTATATAGGAAAAGAACCAACTCATCCAGTCGATGCAAAAAATGCAATCGGCACTGCTGAACGACAGCTGCGACGACAGCTTGAAGCTTTTCATGTCACGCAGAAAAATCCAACGAGTGCTGTTGCATTCGCGCTAAAGCACCTTAGCCACGCTGACCGCTTTATACGGTATGCAGCCCGCATTGCACTTGAGCATCAACCAATTGATACATGGCAGACAAAAGCTCTTGCATCGTCCGACTCAGTAGCTCGTATCAACGGAGCAATCGCGGTCGCACGACAGGCAGAACAGTCAGCACAGCCCGCTGTTCTTGCTACCCTCAATGCCGTTGATATAAAGCGCCTGAACAAAGACACGCTGCTTGATCTTGTGAGAGCGTATGAGCTAACGCTTATACGTCTCGGCCAACCAACAGAAAACGTCAAACAACAGCTAGCAAAAAAATTCATGCCGCTTTTTCCAGCGGAAATGACAGCGAACAAATCACGTTTACACCAACCCTCAAACGCACGGTGGATCTGGTCGAACGAGCAGGCACAATCTTCAGTCGGTGAAGAACTAACCTTTCAAAAAATATTTTCTCTCACTGAACCGATTGCCTCTGCACATCTTGTCGCATCCACTGACAATGGTGGTGATATTTTTCTTAATGGAGAAAAAATAACGTCGTGTAAGGACTGGATGTACCCAGTAAGTGAACCCGTAAAGAAATCGTTCAACGAAGGATCAAATACGATACGGATTGCACTAAAAAATATTGGTGGTCCAGCTGCGATGAAGGTGAGCCTTCGAATACGACATGATGACGGTCGTGAAACTGTGATCGACTCCGATGATTCCTGGGAATGGACTTCAGGCCGAATCGAAGAAGCAGCATCAGATGATCGCCAGTGGAAACACGCAGTAGTTACACGGTCACAGAATACATGGTCTCAAACAGATTCTGCTTTTACAAAAAATATTCAATTTGCAGAAGTGAAAGATGACTCTCGAGAACTCAATAGAGCGCTATCGAGTTTGCTTGTTGCTGTTCGAGCACCCGGGATTGTTTCAAAATTGACTGAGCTTTTATCAACGCAGACCTCGGGCGAAACAAACCTCGCGCTCAATGAGGCTGACTTTGAGCGTATTGCAAAGCGAAATGCTGGATATGGTCGTGCAGTGACGGGAGTACTCAAAAACCGAACGAATCTTCTACAGATTCATTACGCCTACATTTTGCGAACAATCAATGAAAAAGAACTCTGGACAGTTGCAGATCGCAAAGCCTATTTCACGTGGCTGAATCGGGCACAAACATGGACAGGTGGCAATAGCTATAGAAAGTTCCTTGCCAATATCGAAGCAGAAAGTCTCAAAGGATTTACCGAGAACGAAAAGCTCGCTCTTGAGACGCTTGGGGTACGCAAACCGTATATCGCACCGCCACTCCCAAAACCTGAAGGTCCGGGCCAAAAGTGGACTGTTGATACTGTTCTTGCATCAACGGCCACAGGCATGAAGCAACGACGTAATTTTGCGCATGGAAAACGCACATTTGAGGCGGCCCGGTGTATTGTCTGTCATCGTTTTGATGGTGACGGCGGTGCCACTGGACCTGACCTCACACAGGCGGCCGGCCGTTTCAAAATGAAGGATCTTGTTGAAGCCATTGTTCTTCCAAGCAAGGCCGTGAGTGATCAATATCAGGCACATGTGATTCAGACAGTGCAGGGCAAGGTTTATACAGGCCGCCTTATTAGTGAGAGTGAAAATGACGTGACTGTTGTCACCGATCCTGAAGATGCCACCAAGTTTGCTGTAATACAGAGGGACGATATTGAAGAAATGTTTGCTGCAAACCAGTCCCTCATGCCAGCCGGACTTCTTGATCAGTTAAATGAAGAAGAGGTTCTCGATCTCCTCGCCTACACACTTTCACGTGGCAAGGGGAATAGTCCTCTGTTCAGGAAAAAGTAGACCTATTTATCTCACTCATTAAACAAGAATAAGACAGAGCACCCCCGTGTCTGCCTATCGTGGCAGCACAACAGATTCCGCGTAAACCATTTTGCCAGTCCGTCCTTCGTGGTACTGAAAAATCACCTGTGGATGAGGATATGCAACCAGCCGCTCACCTCCTAATTGTTGTGGCATATTGAACACATTGTTGATCTGCACAACCAGATAGTGTGGATAGAGACGCTGTAATCGTGGGAGGTCTTCTAGAACATAAGTCGACCAACGAATATCACATGGCTGACCACCAGAGTTATAAATACCAGTCGCCGGCCTATTGTCTTCATCGAGGCTCGGCACATGATTGACTGAGTTGTGTGGTCCGGAACAGAACTCCCAGACACGATCAGTAATCTGAATGGCAAAACTGTTATGAAGGTCACCTGTCATGACGAAGACAGGTCGTTTGAGCGTATCCCAGAATGCTATGAGCTTTTCGCGCTCATCGAGAAAAGCAGTCCAGGCTTCTTCTTTATTCGAAGCGGCCTCAAAACCACCAGCACCTCTGTGAGGAATCATAAAGGGAACTGACGACACAACAAAAAAGAAGTCGGCATCACTCTTGTCCATGCTCTCCATGATCCACTTTCGCTGGTCCATTCCAAGCATGGTAAGATTTGGTTGGTGCGGACGGCTTGTATCATGCATTTGCCTAGCACCGCGAGTATCAAGCAGAAAAAACTCACAATTTGCGACTCGAAAGCTCCC
>Ga0233432_10002482_pt1 | contig 17128 bp, 9 predicted proteins | sample SI_122_August201_6_FD_179870 | JGI IMG/M metagenome (GOLD analysis project Ga0233432, IMG submission 179870) | Seawater microbial communities from Saanich Inlet, British Columbia, Canada - SI_122_August2016_10_MG | ecosystem: Environmental > Aquatic > Marine > Inlet | place: Canada: British...
GTAGCAATCCATCACGGGGCCCAGGTCAACGCGGCGTCGCCTCATCATTCCAGTTTTCTTCGTCTGTTGCGGGATACCTTGGTCTTCTTCAGGATGCCCAGAAAATTCGTAACCAAGAGGCTAATGTTGTAAAATTAAAGGACAGTCTCGCACAGTTTGAGGCTGCCTTCGAGGCTGGTAGAATTGGTAATCGTTTGCAGGTTGACCAGGCAAGGCAGGCTTTGTTTGGGGGGCAGAGTAGCCTACTTGCTTCCAAGGCGAGCTTTGAGAGTCGATTGGATACTTTTAAGCGCAGCATGGGTTTACCCCCTGACTTACCCGTTCAGGTGGATGAAGGATATGTAGAGCAATTCAGGCTCACCGATGTAGAATTGGTGGCGATGCAAGAGTATCTTAGCCGACTTCTTTTGTTTATCAGAAACCCAGAAGAGACACCAGAAAAGGAAGACCTACAGGTATTCGGACAAGAAGCCTTGTCGTTGAAAAATGGGGTTGAAGAAAGCTTAGCAGGTTTTTTACGTGACCGCATAGTACTGAAAGCTGTCATCCCAAGCCGTAAAAAATGGTATGCACATTTGAGGGGAAGGTCAGATTTGCAGGAGTTGGGAATGGGTGCGGGCACTTTTGACGATAATGATCTTGATCGGGTTGTTTCCGATTTAGATGCAACTTACACCCGTTTGGATAGTCAATTCTCAGGTTATTGGGGAAGCCTTAGGGCATTACTATCTTCAACTGATTCTTTACCCCTAGATCAGTTAAGGGGTGGGTTGGCTGAGTCATTGAATAAGTTGACTGGTATGTTTTTGGAACTATCTCTCGCTCGGGCTTCAGCAAGGTTGGAATCGATTGTAATGCAGGAGGTGGAAGTGGACGCTAGGCAGGCTTGGCGAACTGCATCGGCCGAAAGGCTTGACTGGATGAATGCCCGAGCCACCCTGGTTGATGTTTGGCGTGAGGCTGATTTGGCGAGAGACGACTTGAGGACGGATCTTGATTTGGTCTTGTCCGGTGATCTTGGTTCAGACCGACTGGGTTCTGGTCATTTCCAGTCCAGTGAAGGGCGCGTTACAGTTGGACTGGAATTGGATTCTCCTCTATCCAAAATTTTTGAAAGAAATCAATACCAAGCCGTTCTGATTCGTTACCAGCAGGCCAGACGGCAATATTTGTCCTTCGAGGATGATGTGTTGCGCTCTCTTCGGAACTTTAATCGTCTGGCAAAATTAAACCAGCTGAACTTTGAGTTGAGTCGCGCTGCGGTGCGAGGTGCCATCTCTCAAGTCGATCTCGCCCGTTTGCGTTTAAGCGAACCTCCTCAGCCTGGACGCAATAAGCAATTTGGTGCTACCACGGCTCGAGACTTGGTTAACGCTTTGAATGATCTCCTAGAAGCAAGCAATGCCTTTCTTCAGGTTTGGGTCGGATATGAAGCAATGCGAATGAGGCTCGATTATGAATTGGGAACGATGAAATTGAACGGACAAGGCCTTTGGATTGACCCCAAAGCATTCTTGATAGCCAAATAACACCCGAAAGAAAAAAAGATGGAAGTCTTGAATCTCTCTTGCTGAAAAATACTCATTTTTGTAGATTAAAACTACATGGCAACTCAGTTTTCAAAACCAAATGGCTTCGTGTCGACCAAAGCATTAGTTGGTTTGGCCAGTGCGGGTATCCTTTCTTTTGCTTGGTGGGCAATGGAAGATGACGCCTCTGTGGATGGAGACATACAACCTTTGTTTGAGAAGGTTGTGAGAGGTGATTTTAAGTTAGAATTTACCGAACCTGGGGAAATTGAAAGTGCCGAAAATATTGAAATCAATTGCGAGGTTAAGAGTAGGAGTTCCTCCGGTGTAAGTATTTTGGAAATCGTGCGTGAAGGCACGGTTGTGGAGGCGGGTGATTTCCTTGTAAAGTTAGATGATGCGGTTCTCCAAAAAGACCTTCTTACTCAACGTATTTCAGTCCATAAATCTAGGGCTTCCCTTGTCAAGGCTAAGGCAGATGTCGAAGCGGCACAACTTGCACTGGAAGAATACTTATCGGGTTCTTTTCGACAGGAAGTGGAGCAGATGGAGAGCGCTGAGTTCGTGGCCCGCGAAAACCTAAGGAGGTCGGAAGAGTATCTTGCTTACAGCAAAAAGCTCGCCGCCAAGGGATACTTGCCCGAAGCACAGCTTGAAGCCGATCAGTTCGCCGTTGAGAAAGCGAGTAAAGAGCTCGATCTTGCGATGACCAAGCTTGAGGTTCTGAGGGTTCACTCTCACAAAGCCAAAGTAAACGACCTAAATGCTTCGATTCTGACGGCCGAAGCTCAACTCAAATCATCCGAAAATTCTTACGAATTGGAGTCAACGAAAGAAAGAGAAATAAAAGACCAAATCACCAAGTGTCTCATTTTTTCTCCTGCAGCAGGTGAAGTTACTTATGCCAACCGTAGTAAGTCGGGAGCGGATGATAGCATTTTGATTGAGGAGGGAAAACTCGTCAGGGAACGGCAGACCATCATTCGCTTGCCTAACGCATCTTTGATGAGGGTACGGGCCAAAGTGAATGAAAGTAGGGTCGAGCAAGTAAAGCCTGGAATGTTTTGTTCCATTACAATCGATGCTTTTCGTGGGATTTCATTGAATGGGGAAATTGGTTCGGTGAGTGATTACCCGATTGCATCGATTAGTAAATATACTTCCCATATCAAAGAATACGCTACGGAAATAATAATTGAAAATCCACCGGTAGGTATTCGATCCGGAATGTCCGCAAAAGTGACAATCCTATCCGAAGAGTGTGAAGATGTTCTTCAAATCCCTTTGACCGCTGTTATCCGTAAGGATGGTAACTCTTATTGCATTGTGAAAAATGGGGAGAGTGGACTGAAAGTACGATCAATTGAAATCGGCACCGCGAATCTTACTCATGCCCTGCTCGTAAGCGGTTTGCACGAGGGCGAAGAAGTAGTGCTTAATCCGTACTCTTTCACCGATCTTTTTAACGAAGTATCAAATCCTTCTCTTGCCTCCCGCTAGCTAAATTGGATCCCCGTTCGCTTACTTTTCTTAGGTCGTATGAGCGTGGCATTTTCCATCAGATCGTTATCTAAGGTTTACGAAATGGGGGAGGAAGACGTCGTTGCCCTCGATGCGGTTGACCTTGAAGTTCCCATTGGAGACTATGTTGCGATTATGGGTCCGTCGGGCTCAGGTAAGAGTACACTGCTCAATCTTCTTGGTTGTCTTGATTGTCCGACTAGCGGGAGCTATCGACTAAAGGGGGAGGAGGTCACAGGCTTGTCGGATGAGCAGTTATCTGAGGTGCGTTGCGATTCGATAGGATTTGTTTTCCAATCCTACAATCTAATTCCTTATCTTGATGTACTCGATAATGTCCGAATGCCACGAGCCTATTCCAGAGAAAAAACGGTTTTTGAGACTGAGGCTAGACGTTTAGTAGCTTTGGTTGGTTTGTCAGACAGGGTAAATCACAAACCACAGCAACTCTCAGGTGGACAGCAACAACGCGTTGGGATTGCTCGGGCTCTTTCGAATGATCCCGATTTCATTTTGGCTGATGAGCCTACGGGAAATCTTGATAGTAAGACAACCAATGAAGTTTTGAACCTTTTGGACGAATTGAATTCTAAAGGAAAGACAATTGTCTTGGTGACACACGAGAAGGAGGTGGCAGCCCGAGCTCGGCGGATTATTGTCATGAAAGATGGAACGATCGAACAAGAGGAGTGCCTGAGACCCTTATCTGAATCCTTTTGCACAAAAAGCCCATCAACCCCAGGAACCAATGGGAAAGGGGGGGCACTAGGGAAGAGGCTAAAGAGCGTGTGCCGAAACTTAGGGAAGGCTGCAATACTCAGTATTGTTACTCATCCGATGAGGTCTTTTTTAACAGCTATTGGTGTTTTTATTGGGGTTGCCAGTGTAATATGGTTGCTTGCTATTGGTGAGGGCATTGCGACCCAAGCAGAAGGGGAAATTATGGCTTTAGGAGCAAATAACCTTATTATTTCCAGTAAACGTCCATCGGATGAGGATCGCTTAAGCAAAGGAAAATACTTTTATTCTTATGGGTTGACGAAAAACGATTTTATTAAAATCAGTAAAGTGGTACCCCACCTTTCTGCAGCTTATCCGACTCGAGAAATTAACAACAGGCCTGTATTGAGCAAGCATGCTAAGACCCGTGCTGAACTTTTGGGTTGCCTGCCTAACTTTCAAAACCTGCACAAACTTAAAGTGACCAAGGGTAGGTTCCTGACCCATGAAGATAATTTGATTCAATCTGAGACCTGCGTTATCTCTACAGCATTGTCCCGTACTTTGTTTCCTTTTGGTGATGCATTGGGTCAATCCGTTAACATCGGAGGCAACCTCTATGAAGTCGTGGGAGAAGTTGCACCTCGATTTGAGCTCAAGGATGAATCAAATATGGGCTTTAAGGAATTATTCGATGACAATATTTACTTACCCATTGAGACCTTGTGGTCCAAAGTGTTTGATTATTATTACAGGGGATATGATGGATCTCCTTTAGTCTCTAAGATAACCCTTACCGTCGATGATGCCGGGAAACTAATAACGATTGCCCAAATGATCAGGGATATCTTGTCGGAAGATCACAGTATAGAAGATTATTTGGTTACCGTGCCTCTTGAACTGATGGAGCAGGCTGAGAAGGCCAAAATGACCTTTGTTGCCCTAATGGGGCTCGTTGCGGGTATTTCTCTTTTGGTCGGTGGGGTTGGGATCATGAATATCATGCTGGCAACAGTTACGGAAAGAACCCGTGAGATAGGAATACGCAGAGCTCTCGGAGCTCGCCGTTCCGACATCGTAATGCAGTTCCTTCTTGAAACCATGGCCTTGACAGGACTCGGGGGTATCCTAGGTATTTTGATAGGGCTACTTTGCGAACCCGCTTACCATTCTTTAATCGATTTAATGGAGAGCTTTACCCCCAGTATATACGAATCTCTTCCTCCATCAATGAAGGGAATGACTCCGGAAGTCGTTTACTGGTCCTTACCAGTGGTTTTTGCTGTAGCGGTTTTCACGGGTGTTATCTTTGGAATCTACCCGGCTCGTAAGGCAGCTCAAATGAAACCTGTAGACGCTCTTCGTCATGTCGCTTAAGTAAGCCATTTAAGAGGGGAGGCCTTGCCGGCAGACAGGACGGACAAAGCGACGATAGGCAAATAATCCTATTGAAGTATGCCTTGAATCGGTGGCGGCAGGCCATGGTCCACCATGATGAGTGGCAATACTAGGAATGACCCCAGGGGGGAATCCCCCCCAAAGAATGCGACCAACTAGAGATTCCATAACGGGGATCATTTTTTGAGCCAATTCTCTGTCCCCAGGTAGGGCGTGAATTGTTCCGGTCAGGCTTCCTTCCATAGCACTTGTCACAGCGAGCAACTCATCTTCATCCTTGCATCGAACCAAGATGGATGAGGGGCCGAATACTTCGGCGTGCAATTTTCGTTCGTTTAGGAAATTATTTCCTTTTGTTTCGAAAACCTGACAAGGAGCTTGGTTTGTATCCTCCTGAGAATCTGATCGATTTGAAGCTATAAGCGAATAAGTTGATTCAAGTGTTCGATTACAACTTTGGAAATTTTCAAAGACTGTACGATTTAGCATATTCGAAGGTTCTATGTCATTGACTGCCGTTTTGATTTCATCCCTAAATTGATTTACACCTTCTCCTTCCATAACGATCAACATTCCCGGCTTGGTACACATTTGACCGGCAAACAAGTTGACTGCGGCGATATACCCTCTGGCCAGTTCAATACCGGAATGCTTGAGGGCATGAGGAAGAATGATAACCGGGTTTAAGCTGCCCATTTCTGCATGGAAGGGGATGGGGATCTTGCGTTGGCTGGCCAATTTGTGCAGAGCCTTTCCTCCTTGGAAGGAACCTGTGAAGGCCGCACATGCTGTCCTTCGATGATCGACCAGTGCCCTAGTAACTGAGTGATCTGAGCCGTGAACCAGTTGGAAAGCATTAGGAGGCATCCTCGTTTCCTCCAAGGCATGTTCTACTAAGACGGCCAGAGATTGACAAGTTCTTGCATGGTCTGGATGAGCTTTCACTATTACCGGGCAACCGACTGCCAATGCTGATGCAGTGTCCGTTCCCACGACCGATATGGCAAAAGGGAAATTACATGCCCCGATCACCACTACTGGGCCAAGGGGAACATTGCTCTTTAGCATACCCGGCTTCGGAATGGGTTGACGGTCAGGTTTCGATTCTTCCTTCTTATGCTCTTTCCACTTCTCACTTTCGGCGAGGTCTGCGAACAATTCGAGTTCAGAAATAGCCCTTTTGAGCTCAGTATGAAGACGCTCAGGTCCCAACGAAGTTTCGGAATCCGCTATTAGGACTAGGTTATCCTTCCTCGTTGTCAGATGAGTTGCGATCGAACGCAGAAACATACCTCTGTCCTTTCCAGGTAGTTTGCGGAAGGTCGAAAAGCAAGACCAGGCACTTTCCATCACCCCGTCAACTTCTTGAAGAGAGGCATCTGGGTGTTCTTTTTTTTGCATACCCTTCGCTTTTATAAATGCATGCTCTCGTAGATGTCGGCGATCTTTCGAATTGCTAAGGCATAAGCGGCCATCCTTCTGTCCTTGATTTTATCATTGGTCAGAAACTGTTCTTTGATTTCGCCGTATGACTCGCACATCGTATCTTCGAGCCCAGAGCGCACAAGATTGATTTCGTCAGGTCCAGTCAAGAGCTGTTTTCTCGACTTTTCATCTAATTTTTTACCAATACCACTTTCAATGGCATCGATGACTTTTTGGCCTTGGGCTTCGGCGAGTCGCCGATCCATACGTCCGAATCGGACATGAGATAAATTCTTGAGCCACTCGAAGTAGGAAACCGTAACCCCACCGGCGTTCAGGTAGGCATCGGGGAGAATGAAAGTTCCTTTTTCGCAAAGAATTCGGTCCGCTTCATAGGTCAGGGGTCCATTGGCTGCTTCCGCAATTACCTTAGCTTGAATTCGCTCCGCATTTAGGTGATCAATCACACCCTCCATAGCTGCCGGAATTAGTATGTCACAGGGATGTTCAAGCAAATGATTACCATTCTCAAAAAATTCAGCTTCCGGAAAGCCTTCTACTTTTCCATGCTCTTTCTTATAGTCAGACACCTCTTCCACATTGAGTCCATTTTCATTCAGTAGGGCACCGTCCCTTTCCAAAATCGCTATAATTTTGGCACCATCTTCTTCTTGGAGGAATTTGGTGGCATGATAACCGACATTACCCAGACCCTGTACGATGATTTTCTTGTCTTCAAGTGTACCACTTAGTTTCGCCAGCACAAGGTCGTCAGCATTTCTGAAAAACTCTTGTAGCCCATATTGAACGCCCCGGCCTGTTGCTTCAACTCGCCCTGCTACACCACCAAAATGTACCGGTTTACCCGTTACGCATCCTCTTGCATTGATGTCGGAAGGATGAAGTTTTTGGTACTCGTCCGCAATCCATGACATTATCCTTTGTCCTGTACCCATGTCTGGTGCTGGAACATTGAGTCCGGGGCCGAGCAAACCTCTCTTGTCCAATTCTTGAGCGAAACGGCGAGTGATGTGCTCAAGTTCACCAATAGTGTATTTCTTTGGATTTATTTTGAGTGCACCCTTGGACCCTGCGTAAGGGATATTTACAATTGCACATTTGTAAGTCATCAAGGCGGCCAACGCTTCAACTTCTTGTTGGTCGACGAAAGGTGCATATCGGATGCCGCCTTTTGCAGGTAGGGCATGTTCGCTGTGGGTAGCCCGCCAACCCGTGAAAATTTCGTAACCACTATCCAGTTCTACCCCAAATTTCATTTCGCATATTGCGTTGCAAGTCCGAATTTGCCGGGCCAAGCCCTTTGGTAACTTAAGGGCTTCCGCAGCTTTGTTGAAGCAAAGGTCTACGCTTTCTAAAAAAGTGGTTGTTTCAATATCATTCATCCTCTTTTCCTTAAGGAATATTCAACTTGAATCAAACCAGAAGATAGCGACTGATCTAAAGAAGCCAAAAAAAAAGTCCGCCAACGGCGGACTTTTAGAAAGTGAATTACAATGGTATGCTTACCAATCGGATTGCCTGGGTGGGCGATCTTCGCGGGGGCGAGCTTCGTTAACCTTAAGGTTACGTCCACCCATTTCACTGCCATTCATTGCTTCGATTGCCTTGTTTGCTTCATCGTCGTCATTCATAGTTACGAAGCCGAAGCCTTTTGAGCGACCCGAATGACGATCAGATATGATCGATGCCTTTTCTACATTTCCGTATGCGCCAAACGCATCCGCTAATTCCTGATCACTAATTGACCAAGGGAGATTACCCACATATATTTCCATTATACTAATTTTATGATTATCCTAGATCGTTTGTTAGGTGATGGGGTCGAAACCTCAAACCCAACAATCGAATAAAAAGCATATTATGACATGAAAGCCTTGTAAATCAACAGCAAAAGACAAAAAATCCATCCGTTGGAAAATGTCATGGATCACGAGTATTTGTTTCTTTCTTAATTCAACTTAACGATTCAAGAATGTTGTGAAGATTAGCTCATAAAGAATGGGCAAAAAGAAAAATTAATTTGCATACTAGGTGCCTTCCATTTGGCCAGGTTTAGTTTCTGTAAAATTAGGGAAACTCTTGTATTTTGATGGCACTAATTTAAAATTTTGAATTTTTCTGAATTAATTGTTTTAGGGATTTTCATTAAAGAGGCTCGATTTGGCTTGCGGGGGGAATTTAAGTATGAGTGAAGGGTTTGAATGGAATTGATTTTTTTTCAGCACCTTGTCCAATAAATATATCAAGTTTGTTATGATAAGATTGCTCCTTACACTATTTTTTTTAATTGGGTTTTTGGGAAATCTGCTTGGTTCAAAATCTAATGAAATTGATTTCGCTCGTGAGGTTCTACCCGTTCTTTCTAACAAGTGTTTTGCATGCCATGGTCCCGACACCAAGAAGAAAGACTTGGTGAGACTCGATTCCGAGGAGGCTGCCAAAAGAGACTTGGGCGGCTTTCATGCAGTGGATGAGAAATCCCCTGAAGATTCCGAACTCATTTTCCGGATTTTCGATGAAGACGAACCCATGCCTCCAAAAGATTTCGAGAAAAGTCTTACGAAAAAGGAAAAGGAAATTTTGAAGAAATGGGTTTTGGCGGGCGGGGGATATGCCAAGCATTGGGCCTTTGTGAAACCTGCGAGAGAAAAGCTAAAGGGAAACCCGGTTGATCATTACATCGAGGCTGCTTTGAAGCTCGAGGGGAAATCCTTTGCCCCCGAAGCGAAACTCGAAGTTCTTGCCAGGCGGGCTTCTCTTACTTTGACCGGTTTGCCTCCCGGACCTGATCGATTGAAGGCTTTCCTCGAAGATGGGAAAGATGATGCCTATGAACGTTTTGTCGACCTGTTGCTCACTGATTCTAATTATGGAGAACATCAGGCCCGATACTGGTTGGATGCGGTTCGTTATGGTGACACTCACGGTTTGCACTTGGATAACAAAAGGGGGATTTATCCCTATCGTGATTGGGTGGTACGCGCTTTGAACGACAACCTTCCCTTTGATGAATTCATTACATGGCAGTTAGCTGGGGATTTGCAGCCGGAGCCCACTCTGGACCAAAAAATTGCCACGGGTTTTGTCAGGATGAACCCCTCCACGGCAGAGGGGGGAGCTATTCCAGCTGAATTCCAGGCAAAGAACAATTTCGACCGGGTGGAAAGCCTGGGCACTTCCCTGCTCGGAATGTCCATGCTTTGCGCGAGGTGTCATACTCACAAGTACGACCCGATCACCCACACCGAGTATTTTCAACTGCTGGCCTTCTTCAATAGCACGGCAGAATCGCCTATGGACGGGAATCGCTATGAATACGGAGATCATCTCAAGGTTCCTGCTGATCAAAAGGCGTGGCTTGAGTGGAGCGAACTTCTTGAAAAAGAGAAGGAGTTTCTGGCCCGTGTTCGGACAACAGACAAATATTCCGAGAGTCATGAAAGTTTGGAAAAGCTGGCTAGCCTTGTAGATTCGAATGACCTGACTCGGAAGGGAAACAAGGTTCGCTCGATTTCAGGCACCTTTCCCAAGCATCAATCACCTGCTCAGGCAATTGACGACGACCCGAAGACCAAGTATCTCAATTTTGAAGGGAATGGGAGTGGCTTGATTATTGAGACGCGAAAGGGCGTCGTAGATAAAATTGCTCTGACTGCGGGGGAGGATGCTCCTTATCGCGACCCGACTAGTTATATGCTGTTCGGTTCGAAGGATGGAAAAAAGTTTCAGCAAATTTCAAAGGGGACAGTTCCGTCTTTTTCCAAACGAAGTGAGAGAATCGAACTACCGATCAAGAACTCCAATGCCTTTTCAATATATAAGCTGATCTTTCCCAGTGTTGCTTCATCCAAGGCGGATGCCATGCAAATTAGTGAAGTCGAATTGTTGACCAAGGGAGCCAATGAGCCGGACGAATGGTTGCTTCAGGCGTCCGAGCTTTACCAAAAGAAGGAGAAAGCCCGTAAGTCTTTTACCACTACTTTGATCGCCCGCGAATTGCCCAAGCCACGGGTCACTAAATTGCTGGACCGGGGGGAATATGATATGCCCGTGGGCGAACCTTTGCTCCCTGGTGTTCCTGCTTCGCTTGGTTCTTTGCCCGAGGGTGCTCCGGCCAACCGTCTCGGGCTTGCCAGTTGGTTGGTGTCTCGCGATCAGCCATTGGTTTCCAGGGTTTTGGTTAATCGGATTTGGCAACGCGTCTTTGGGGAAGGTTTGGTTCGTACACCGGATGATTTTGGCTTGCAAGGCCAGCAACCGACTCACCCCGAGCTGCTCGACTGGTTGGCCGTTGAGTTCCAAGAGGGAGGTTGGAACCTAAAAAAAACCTTACGACTTCTGGTGACGAGCAAAACCTTTCGGCAAAGCTCAACCTATCGGGATGATCTGTCTGATCCGGCAAACCTTCTTTACGGTCGCGGTCCCAGCTACCGGTTGGATGCCGAGGTGCTTAGGGACATGGCCTTGTGGTCATCCGGATTGCTTGATCCCACTATGGGAGGGGAGGGCGTGAAGCCTTACCAACCTCCCGGGATGTGGAAGGAGTTGATGCATCCCGCGAGTAATACCAAAAACTATGTTGCGGACAAAGGGAGTCGCCTCTACAGGCGGAGCCTTTACGTGTACTGGAAGCGCACCAGCCCTCACCCCATGATGACACTGTTCGACGCACCCAGTCGGGAGGCTTCTTGCGTTAGGCGTTCCCGTACCAATACTCCCTTGCAATCCCTTGCCCTGTTCAATGAACCACAACGCGTGGAGGCGGCGCGCAAGTTGGCGGAACGGTTGATCAAGGAGCGTACAAAAAATGACGCAAGGCTCGATCTTCTCTTTGCTTTAGTTGCTTCACGGAAGCCTTCCGAAACCGAGCGGGAGGCATGCTTTAAGCTGCTCCAAAGACAAACAGATCGTTATGCGGAGAATGCGGAGGAAGCCAGGTCTTTGTCAAAAGTCGGAAACGCTCCCCATGATCCAGATCTTGACCCCAAGCAGGTAGCCGCTTGGGCTCAGGTTTCAGGGACTGTGCTGGCGAGTGATCTCTCCATCCTCCTCTATTAATCAACACTCTTTTATCTTATGAACCACAGTCCACTTCGCGAACGTGAACTTTATCTGACCCGCCGGCAATTGTTCGGCAAAGCGGCTCTTGGCTTGGGAACGGCAGCCATGGCTCAATTGACCCCCAGTTGGGCCTTGGCCAATACTGGCCCATTGAATGGGGGCATTCACCATCCTGCCAAGGCAAAAAGGGTAATCTACCTCTTCATGAGTGGAGGTCCGAGCCACCTTGACCTTTGGGATTACAAGCCCAAGCTCGTGGAGGAATTCGGCAAGGATTTGCCGGATCATGTTCGGGACGGTCAGAGAATCACTGGTATGACTTCCCGCCAAAGCAACTTGCCCCTGGCTCCCAGTAAGTACGAGTTCACTAAGCACGATAATAATGATCAGGGTGTCTGGGTCAGTTCTCTGCTCCCTCATACAGCCAAAGTGGTGAAGGATTTGTGCGTGATTCACAGTACTTTCACCGAGGCGATCAATCATGACCCGGCTGTCACTTACATACAGACTGGAAGCCAAGTTCCTGGTCGTCCAAGCCTGGGTTCTTGGCTGAGTTATGGGCTTGGAAGTATGAATGAGGATTTGCCCAATTACGTGGTCATGCATGCCAAGTCAAAGCATGCGGAACAAAGCCTTTTCAGCCGTCTTTGGGGAACTGGTTTCATGCCTTCGGACCATCAGGGTATTTTGCTCCGCAGCCAAGGCGACCCGGTGCTTTACCTGACAAATCCAAAGGGTACTTCGGGTCAAGATCGAAGAGCTCAACTAGATGCCTTGTCCGCACTCAATGGAGTGCATCACAAAAGTTTTGGAGACCCTGAGGTGTTGGCTCGCCTACGGCAACATGAGATGGCATACCGGATGCAAACTTCGGTTCCGGAATTAATGGATCTTTCGAAGGAACCGAACGCCACGTTCGATCTGTACGGAGAGGAGGCGAGAGAAGGTGGATCTTTTGCGGCCTGTTGCCTGAATGCAAGAAGATTGGCCGAGAGAGGGGTAAGGAATATCCAGGTTTTCCACAGAGGCTGGGATGCGCACGGTGGGTTACCCCGCGAGCACGAAAACCAATGCAAGGATGTGGACCAAGGATGCGCAGCCCTCATCAAGGATCTTAAACAACGCGGAATGCTGGAGGATACTCTAGTGATTTGGGGAGGAGAATTTGGCCGAACAACTTATTGCCAAGGCAAGCTGACCAAGGAAAACTATGGCCGGGACCACCATCCGCGCGCTTTTACCACTTGGATGGCGGGCGGAGGAGTAAAACCCGGCATCACTTACGGGCAGTCGGATGACTATGGCTACAACCTGGCGGACAAAGATGGCAATACGATCAAACCTAATAAGGACAAGTGGACTCCGGGAACCATGCATATTCACGATCTCAATGCGACCATCCTTCACTTATTAGGAATAGATCATACCCGTTTGACTTACCGTTATCAGGGGCGCGACTTCCGTCTTACGGATGTGCACGGTCATGTAATCAAGGATCTTATTCTTTGATCTGAGCAAAATTTTGCTTGGGTATAAGAGTTTTATTCAGCTAGTTTCGGGTAATGAAAGCCCTCGCATCTTACCTTTTGGCTGTCTTTGCCGTCTTGTCCTTACATGGAGCAATGCGTCCCAATATCGTTTTTCTTGTTTCTGAGGATAACTCCATTCATTACCTCAAGCATTACGGAGCGAAGTTCGGTTCAATGCCCAATATCGAGAAAATGGCCAAGGAGGGGCTGACTTTTAATCATGCCTTCTCCAACGCACCTGTCTGCTCGGTCGCCCGATCGACCTTGGCCACCGGCATACTTGCTCCCCGGGGAGGCTTCCAGTATCACCGCAAATCTGCCTTGGCCAAGGGAGTGAAACCATGGTCCGCTTTACTCAGAGAGGCAGGGTATTATTGCGGCAACAACAGCAAGACCGATTACAATTTTGCCACCGCGAAAGGTGAGGCGTGGAACGATTCATCCGGCAAGTCATCCTGGCGCAAGCGTGGAGACAAGAAAGCGCCTTTTTTCTACATGCAGTCTTTTGGCGCGTGCCATGAGAGTTCTCTCCATTTTCCGGTCAAGCTCATGCAGTCGGAAAAGACGAAAACACCTGTCAACCAAGTTACCCCTCACCCTTACCACCCCGATACTCCGACCTTCCGCTATACCCATGCCCGTTACTTTGACCGGATGACCCTGGTGGACGGTCAAATGGGAGCAGTCATCGAAAAGCTCAAGGCAGGCGGACTGTTGGAAGATACTTTCGTTTTCTACTTCGGTGATCATGGGGGAGTGCTTCCGCGCGGAAAAGGCTACGCTTATGAATCCGGACTACACGTGCCGCTGGTCGTACGCATTCCCGAGAATTTCAAGCACCTGGCTGACCATGTTCGGGGAACCCGAACCGATGGCTTCGTGAGTTTTATCGATTTCGGGCCCACGGTGCTTACCCTTGCCGGGCTATCCGTTCCGAAAGAAATGGACGGATCGGCCTTCCTCGGAAAAGGGGCTTCGGCCAAGGAACTTGCTTCCAGGGACGAAGCATTCGGTTACGCCGACCGTTTCGATGAAAAATACGATTTGGTCCGAACCCTCCGCAAGGGAAAATGGGAATACATCCGTAATTATCAAGGGTTCTACCCCGACGGTTTGCAGAACAACTACCGTTACAGGATGCTTGCCTTTGCTGAGTGGAGAGAACTGTACAAGGCGGGAAAACTTAACGCCGCCCAACGCCAATTTTTCGAACCCCGCCCCGCGGAGCAACTGTTCGACCTTTCCAAAGACCCGCACGAGGTGAACGACCTTTCGCAAAACCCTGCTCACCGTGAAGTTCTTTTGGACATGCGCCAACGAATGAACGCGAAAGTCAAGGGGATCAATGACCTGAGCTTTTATCCCGAAAGCCATATGGTTGCCCATGCCTTGGAGGATGGGATCGCGTTCGGGAAAAAACATGTCCGTGAGATTGGCGAGCTCGTCGATCTTGCCGATCTTTCCCTGATCTCTTTTTCGAAAGCCGAACGAAAACTTTCAACAGCCATGCAATCCGAGAACCCCTGGAAACGCTATTGGGCCTGCATCAGCGCGACCATGCATGGCGAATCGGCAAAACCCCTCGTTCCCTTGGCTAAGAAGCTGCTTGAGGATAAAAACCTGATGGTTCGGGTGCGGGCCGCGGAATTTCTCGGTAGGATACAGGCACACGATCCGATGCCCATCCTTTTGAAAGTAGTGAACCAATCCACCTCTTCGCAGGAAGTGCTGCTCGCATTCAATGCAGTTGTCTACCTTCAAGACTTTTGCGGTTATGACTTTGATACTTCGAAGGTTGCTCTCAGGGTGAAGGCGGGGGAAAGCGCTCGGCGAATCGACTACCTGTCCGGCAAGGCAAAATTATGAAAAACCGAAAGGATCAATCCTTTCGATTCTTCAACTCCCTGCCCGGATAGTTTCCTTTCTTCTGTTCGTCCACCTTGAGGAGCGAGGTAAAGAAAATTCGTTTCTTTACGAAATCGTTACCTTCGATTCATGGAATAGCCAAAAAATTGTCCTATTATGGAACTTTCAAGGTATTGAAACTTGGCTGCCGTTATAAGTAGAAGGGCAAGACACTTGTATTGTCGGTAGTTTCAATCAGGGCATGTGGTTTGGGCAAACCACATGCCCTTTCTTTTGGTCGAAGGAGATCAAGGGAAAGCTTTAGGGACGAGGTGCGGGCCGGTTGCGGTATCTTTCGAATAAACGGGTGTGCCGGCTTTGCAGGCTTGTTTTTCTTCCCGCAATGACCATGTGCTTTACGGAGGATCGAAGGTCGAGCAAGTCCCCTGTAGCAGCGATGAAAGTTGCTTCCTTCCCGACTTCAAGAGTACCGAGTCGCTTGGATACTCCGGCGAGTTTTGTCGGTTCGATTGTGATGGAGGCCAAGGCTTTTTCTCGCGACAGACCGTGAGCGACTGCATGGGCGGCGTGATAGGGGAGGTTGCGCTGGTTGGCTGCCGTCCATCCGCCGAGACGAAAGCCGATGGAAAGAGGAACCCCTGCCCTGGCCAGGATACCGGGAGCCCGGAACTGTTCGTCATGGGGAGAATTACGGTAGCGAGGAGCCGTGAAGATATGATGATAGATAACGGGAATCTTTCGTTCGCCGAGCCAGTCGGCCAATTTCCAAGCATCTTGTCCGCCCGAGAGAATCATTCGGTACTTTCTTTTTTCGGCCCATTCCACTGCAGCTTTGATTTGACGGACTTCGTCGGCATGGATCATAAGGGGAATCATTCCATTGAGAAAAGGTAGCATGGCTTCCCAAGAGGGAATCACTCTGAATTCATTCGCCTGAGAATTTTTGCCTCTTGAGTATGCTTCCGCTTGATCAAAGAATTCATCGATGTCGCGTATCCTATTCGATCTCTCCTTGTCCTGATCCCCAATGGATTTGGGTCTGGGGTCGATAGGAGCATGCGGTTGGGGTAGTCCCAACGAATGCCCGGGCCACCAAAGGTGAAGAGCGACTTTCTTACGGATGGTCATCTCCTCGATGCCCCACCCATCCAGTGCAATGAGACCGGAGGTTCCGGAAATCATCCCACCCATCGGCGAGACAATGGAGTGGGTAACTCCATTTGCCCGGGCAACGGGAATGAGTTCGGAATCCGGATTCACGGCCACCCATGCTTCCACTTCGGGTGTGTGCGAGCCTACTTCCCGTTCGTCCCGAGTGGGACGCAGGGCATTGATTTCCGTTAAGCCCAAAGAGGATCCCGGGCTAATCAAACCGGGGTAAATTTCCATGTCCTTCCAATCGATGATCTTTGTCCCCTTCGGTGCTTTGACTGATTTGCCTATGGCCCGGATCTTTCCATTCTCCACGAGGAGTTCTCCGGGTTGAAAGAATTGGGTCGGGGTCGCCTGAATCTTGGCCGCCCGATAAAGTGTGGCGTTTTGACCACGGAGCGTAAGCGAAAAGGCGGTGATGAGCGCGATCGAGTAAAGTAGCTTTTTCTTCATCGGGCGCCTCCTTTCCCATGTTCACATTCAGAGCGGCAGGAGTGAGGGAAGAGGTCACAGGCCGTTTCCAACGAATAGCGAAAGAACTTCTCCCTCGCTTTCACGGAAGCTCGAGCGGCTCCCCCTTCTCCAAGGGATTTGCGGGCATGAACAACCAACCTTTCCCTTTCCTTCAATCTGCTCTGTTCTCTTTGTTTGCTTCTTTTGATTTCAAAATAGAGATCACCGTCGATCCAAGTTTGCTGGCATACCGTCCGGTAATCGAGGGGATTGGTGGACCAGATGGCGAAATCCGCATCTTTTCCGATTTCGAGGGAGCCCACTGATTTTTCGATGCCCAATTGCTTGGCGGGGTTGAGGGTCACGAATTTGAGAGCCTCCGTCTCGGACAGGTTGCCGTATTTGACCGCCTTGGCCGCTTCCAGGTTCATGCGGCGCGCATGGTCCGGGGAG
>Ga0233432_10002484_pt1 | contig 17126 bp, 18 predicted proteins | sample SI_122_August201_6_FD_179870 | JGI IMG/M metagenome (GOLD analysis project Ga0233432, IMG submission 179870) | Seawater microbial communities from Saanich Inlet, British Columbia, Canada - SI_122_August2016_10_MG | ecosystem: Environmental > Aquatic > Marine > Inlet | place: Canada: British...
CATCATTCTTAAGGTAAGAATCTTCCATGCCAAAACTCTTATCTAGTTGACCTGAACTGATCCTTCTGCCAAGATTAATATAAGTGACTGAAAATCAATAAATTACTATAAAAGAGGGGCAACCGTCAGAGATGGCCGGTTCTGTTGGGGGCATTGTATGACGAGTCGCCTGCAATAATTGTAACTTCGAACTCATGAGCCCGAGAAAAGTCGACAATCGAACCGTGACAAACTTTGGCAGAAAAGTCATTCGTTCCTTTTGCCAAAGTAGCTGTGGGTCGATCATGGAGACATCAAAATAAACGCTATGGATCCCCTTAAAATCGTCCTCGTCGGTAGCTCCATCATTCAGCAGTGGGGTCAACCCAAGGGGCTTCCCTCATCTATCCAAGTGGTCAATCGTGGCCGAGGAGGCACCACTGCCAAGGAATGGATACGATGGCTCGGAGATCTTCTCGAAGAAGAACAGCCCGATGCCCTTCTTCTCTACTTCGGAAGCAATGACATCAATCAGGGACACACGGTCGACGAAATAAAACACCACATCGCAGAGTGCATTCACCTCCTCCATCATCACTCCCATGGCTGCCCATTGGCATGGTTCGACATTATCAAAGCCCCTCAAAAAGCCGACAAGTTTGAAATGGTCGACGACATCAATAGTGAGGTCTCCCAGTACCTCTATCGGGGTGACCTACGAATTCTGACCAACGATGTCTTCCTCAAAGGTGACGACCCTATCGCCTTCTACTTCGTCGAAGATCAACTCCACCTAACTCCGGGAGCCTACGAGGCACTCTCCCTCCACGCCGTTCCTCGACTCGTCACTTGGCTAGAAGGCGGAAATGAATCACCTATCCAGAGACTGGGCTCCCCTGATAAAGGGAGCGAACCCCTATAGAGGGGGCAGCTTTCTCAGGATCGAGTCAGGAGGATCTTGAGCGTAAAGGTCGGGAGCCAATTCCGGAAGAAGCGAGCCCTCTGCATAGAAAAACCAGACTCCATCCCGTCCGGCCCCCGTCCATTCTCTTGCCAGAGCTGTCACGTCTTCAAAAGGGTCGGAGCCCTCAATCATTGGATTCAGCTCTTCACCTGTTCCAAGAGCTCTTCCTGGTTCGAAGAGTCTTCCAAGACCCAACCAACCATGACTGCCCTGTACCGTTTCTCCATCGGGGACATCGACTCTAAGATAGAGAAACTGGGCGACCATTCCCTCTACCTTGAATGTTCCGATATAAGCTTCTTTCCAATCTTCCTCAATATCAACGACAAGAGATATCTCTTTCTGAGCTCGTAAGTCATGACGATTAACAGAAAAACCTGGTTTAAGAAACTTCCGATAAATTCGGTCTCCGTGACGATATCCGTCTAATCCTACCGAGTCTGGTTCCAGATGATTCTGTGCCTTCGTTCTAACCCAACCATGGGAGTCCTGACAGTACTTCTTGAGCAGCACCTCTAGTTTAGGACGATGGTCTGGCATCTCGAGGTACGCCCCTGCTAAGTCTACCACGGATTCTGTTGCCACAGGGGTCAGGCGCCCCGTTTCCTCAATCCATTCCACCAATCTTGACGGGTCTGGTTTTAACAATTCTTTCAGCTGATTTTCAATCGCCAGGACCTCTTCTTTTCCCTGAGCAAGACTGATGTCAGCCAAAGCTTTTTCGAATTTTTCTAGCATAGCATTCCCTTCATCAGCCAGATATTCGAGAAGATCCGTCAAAGTCCCAACAGAGGCTCAAGAAGCATCTCCCGGCATAGACAGTTTGGCCATCGTTTCAGCGCCCTCACGACTCACAGCACCACCACAGAAAAGGCCGGGGTGAACAAATGTGGCGTCAGGCACTCCACTCGTTTTTCTAAGGTCATCCTCTCTTAATCCTCCCCAGCTCTCTGGAAAACTAGCTCGGCCCTCTCGACTGCCTTTTTCAACGGGCACTTGAAAGATTTTCCAACTATCGTCACTAGGGAAAAGAACCCAAGTGAAGGGTTTTTCCACCTCAAGCTCGATCTCTAACCGATGTAAGTGAGATTTCCAGGGGCAATATTCTTGAAGGACAAGAAGAGAAGAACCTCGATTTGCCTCGATCGCCTCGAGAACTCTTTCTCTCGCGACCCTCTTGCCCTTGGCTCTGTTCCAGGAAGCCAAGAAAAGCTTTTCGATGATGATACAAGCATCAGTGAAAGAAGCATCGAAATCACCGTCCTCGTCATCCCAACGTGGGTTCAAGTCAGACACGATAGATGAGACGTGCCTAACATTCTTTGGCAATTCAGGAAGCCAACCGTTGTCATCCGCATCGATGGGCTGGATCCAGTTTCCTTGTAAAGAGAGGTACTCAACGGAGTCTGGAACCAGCTCCTCTCCATAAGCCTTCCACACTAGGCCCGCTGAACTCAAGGGTGTGCCGTCTTCCCAGCACTCACCACTTCTACCTCTTTGGTGGTGGTCAAACCTTCCTTTGGACGGATCATACTCTCCTCCGACATCGAAGACAATATCAGCCACCTCAAACCGTGAGGTATCTCGGGTACGCTCCAATTTGTCGTAGCCCTCGAGCTTTCCGAGTAACTTTAGAAGCACAGCCGAAAGAACGTCATCGGCGTGAAAGGTCCCACTATGGGTTAGGCAGTGTTGAGGCATGAGAAGAACAGGAAAAAACCTAAGGTCGACAGGATCTCGCCCTAGCACCATCCTTCAAGTTCAAATTCAGATAATAGTCCGCTCGACATTTATGAGGGAGAACTCACTCTGGAGCGTTCTCAGGCCCCGGTGTTCTCCCGACTTTCCTCTTGCTGAGGAACAAGATCACCCTCCACTCTTTCACGCTCTTCTTCTCTTTTGAGACTGCGTTCTAGATCATTCAGGTCAATCAATGGAAACTTCTCCTCCCGCAACCATCGTTCGACCCAAGAAGCTTTCCTGAGCAGAGAATCTTTTCGACTCAACCAATGACGCTTTCCACGTCGAGTGATCACCTGCACTCGGTCACCTTCAACCTGAATCACCGTCCAATATTTCTTAATCGTGTATCGGTAACTCTCCCCACTGGGCTCCGCCCAAAGGTTGATCGCATTCGGTGAAGGGGCATCGGACTTCTTCGACTTCCGAAAGACCACCTGGTCACCAACCTTGTAGTTTCTATAAGATAAAAACATAGGCTCTAATTATGTGGGAAAGTAATATTTTTAAAATGATGCCATGACGTCAATTGATTTTTTAAGAATGGCCGTCAGCAATGACTCTGGAGACTTTTATGTGGCCCGGATCAAGACATCCCAAAGGACAGATTTGGACCGTTTCCAAATTTTCCACTACATTTGCAGAGTGCTTCTCTATACTCCGTGCCTATGGAACTGAGAAACGCATCCTCTTCAAGTTACATCGTTGTTCTACGACACGGTCATTCCGAACAGCCCGAAGGTGTTCCAAGCGCACTTCTTCCTCACCCTCTCACCGCCAAAGGTCGTCGACAGTCAGAAGGTGCCATTCTTACGTTGCGAGCCATACTCAAGGGCCACAACCTCACGCTCCACCCATCCATCGATACCTCGCCCTCCCTTCGGGCATGGGAAACAGCCGAAATCATCCGTCAGGGGCTTGCGAAGTCAGGAAAAGCCTCTCCCCTTCTCAGCGAAGTGGACAATCTGACTGAACGCTCTCTCGGAGCCATGGCAAACCTCTCTATCGATGAAATCGAAGCTGTCATGGAGCGTGACCCTCGCTACCAAGTTCCTTCAGAAGGCTGGAAGTCCAACAGCTGGTACCGGCTCCCTTTCACAGGTTCAGAGTCTCTTATGGAGTCCGGCATTAGGGTCGCCAGTCATCTACAGCTGGTCGCTACTGAAATCAAGGGGACGGGGAAACTCAAGATCATCGTGGGCCACGGAGCTTCATTGCGTCATGCAGCCCTATGCCTAGGCATTCTCAAGCCTTCCGAAGTACCTGCTCTCTCCATGCACCACGGCTCCCCCCTACTTCTCGAAAAGCGAGATGACGGGAAATGGACTCGCATTAAGGGAGAGTGGAAGCTTCGCCTGCCTCTTTCCGAAGGAATGGAATAATCCTGAACTAACTTAGTACCGGGCCCCTGCCCTTTGCGATTGAGTTATTTCTTGAGCATCTCGACTAAACAATTCGTCGGGTTTTCCCAACGAGTGTCAGTCGAACCGGGAAAAAATAGGCCACATTCAATTCCTAGGTCTTCACAGCGATCTTTGAGCCCCAGACCAAAATTTGAAGTGTGAGTCGGATCCGTTTTCTCTACCCCCATATCTGGACAATCATCATAAAAGAGAAATACCGGAGAACCTCCCTTTGATGCTAGCGCATAGGGTGAATATTCAGAAATCCAAGGTAGAATTTCCTCTCGGTCATTCAGGAAATCCTCAAAACTAGACTTACCGAAAGCATGAGCTCCATATCGGCTATTAGGTGTCCACTCCTTCATTTGTTTAGGATCTAAGGATGTTTGAGCTCCTCTAACTGCAGCACAGAAAAGACGAGTCGACTGGCGAGAGATGAGATCTTCACTTTCTGGTTCAGCCAGATCAGCATGAAAAGCCAACCACAAGCTGGAACAGGCTCCCGCAGATCCACCTGCGGCACCAATTCTTAGGGAGTTGATGTTCCATTTTTTTGCTTTACTACGAATGAACTGAAGAGCCCGCGCGGCATCATGAAGAGGAGCCTTCACCGGAGGGACAACATCTTGAGACTGTGGAATAAGTCGGTAGTTGATAGCCGCTACCGATATCCCTTCACTCAACAGTGTTTTGGCATGAACAAAACGACTTAACCTTTCCTTGCGTCCATCATTCCACCCACCGCCATGAATAACCAAGACGAGAGGAGTCGGACTTGAGGAGTCTGCTTTCCAAAAGTCCAAGATCTGTCGTTCGTGCTCTCCGTAAGCAACTTTCTTGAAGGTTGGTTGAGGCACATCTCCTTCGTAGCTAGCTTTATCTTTCTTGGCCGCCCGACTATTTCCTTCATCCGCTGATGTTGCTTCACTCATGCCCAACCTCAATAGAAATGGCATTTCTCCGACATCTTTGTGATGTCAGCGTAGCCAAAAAAAATTCTGTTCTCATGACGAACAGCCTTTGGGATAGATATTGTTGTCGAGCACAACGAAAAGAGGACCAAGAAAGGCATTTTTCTCTAGTGAGGACTTGTTGGTAAAAAATTAACTCCATAAGAGGACATGGATCAGAACTCAAGGCACCAAAAAATGAATTTTTTAGCCCACTCTCTCATACGTAGCTTTTCAATCCTTCTGCTTCTGGGAGGCGCCCTTTTTTCTGAAGATAAGCCTAAAGCGGCTCTGGAGACACCCAAGGAAAAACTCCACATCTACCTTCTTATTGGGCAATCAAATATGGCTGGGCGAGCACCCATTGGAAAAGAAGATGTCGGCGTCGTCGACAATTGCTTGCTGCTAAACAACAAAGACCAATGGGAACCAGCCCAAAACCCCCTCAATCGCTACTCGACCATCCGCAAAGGTTTGGGGATGCAGAAATTGGGCCCAGGCTACAGCTTCGCAAAACATATGCTCTCCAAGCAGAGTGGCATCTCCATTGGGCTGATCGTCAACGCCAAAGGTGGCAGCAAGATTGATCAGTGGGCGAAAAACACCAAGTTTTACAAAGAAGCCATCAGAAGAACTCAAATTGCCATGAAATCGGGCACCCTGAAAGGTGTCGTCTGGCACCAGGGAGAGTCTAACGCCAAGGACGAAGAATACCTCAAAAAGCTTAAAGGTCTCGTTGAAAACTTGCGAACCGATCTAGGCAATTCCAAACTTCCTTTTGTTGCAGGTCAGGTCAACAATGTGCCTCTGGTCAATGACCAAATTGCCAAGCTTCCCGCCACGGTTAAACATACTTCATTCGTCAAATCTGAAGGACTCAAAGCGTCGGACCGCTGGCATTTCGATGCCAAGAGTATAAAGCTCCTTGGTGAAAGGTATGCCACCGAGACTCTAAAGCTTCTAAACCTCTAAACCTTGGGTCTAATCATGTGCGATCTCTTCAGGCGCTCCACGATTCTTGTCGCCATTTCTTTTCTGCTTTTTTTTCCAGCTTGCCAGTCGAGCCAAAAAAGTCTGGCAACAGAAGAGAAGGTCAACTCAGAACCACGAGAAGGAAAGCACCTTCTGATCCTCTCAGGACAATCGAATATGGTCGGATTGGATGCCAATCGTTCCTTCACCCCTTTAATTGAAAAGGCATTTGGGAAAGAAAAGATCATTGTCGTCAAAGACGCCCATGGTGGCCAGTCCATTCGCAGTTGGTGCAAAGAAAACCATGAGTTTCCCCCTCCAACAGCCGGTCGAATTCCAAAGGTCCGTGGAGATCTATACCGGAGGCTGATCAATAAGGTTCAGTCTGCGATGGAGGACCACAACATCAGCACCTATACCTTCATCTGGATGCAAGGAGAATCAGATCTCAGAAATAAGGCCTACCACATTTATTTAAAAGAACTCCTCTCACAGCTCCAAAAAGACCTTGGCACAGATTCGATCAATGTCGTGATCGGCCGAATCAGTGACCACGGCCTCAATTCTCCCAAGCGCCTTGAGGGGCGAAAATATATCAGAAAAACTCAGGCCGAGTTTGCCGAAGCACTTTCCAGAGGGGACTGGGTCAACACGGATGACCTAAACCAACGATTCATCAATGGGAAACTCATCGATGATCTTCACTATACCAAAGAAGGTTATCACACCCTCGGTCAACGGTTCGCCGAAAAATCCATCTCCCTCATCGTCAAACACGACAGTGGGAAAGTTCTCAAATAACGCCAGACAACAAACTCTCATATTTTTTAATACATCCAACTCACTGTAATCCACATGAAACTGCTCTTCTCTCCTATTTATAGAATACTTCCCCTACTGTTCACCCTCTTGGTCAGTTCATCAAGTCTCTGCGGGGCAGAAAAAGAAGACCAACCCGACCAAAGCCCAAAGCTCTTAGCAGAGATGGGCCTCCCTTTCAAGGACAACGCGGTTCTTCAACGTGAGATGATGCTTCCCATCTGGGGAAGCTCTCTCCCCGAAGCAGAAGTTACCGTCACCTTTAATGGCCAAACAGTAACAGCTTCAGCCGATGCCAAAGGCGATTGGAATCTCAAACTTTCACCGATGAAGGCCGTGAAACTCAAATCCGTGAATACATCTCCCGAAGGCAAAACGATGACCATCACCTGCGAGAAAGATGGCAAGAAAGAGGTTCGAACCATCAGCAATCTGATCATGGGAGATGTCTGGCTCTGTGCAGGTCAATCCAACATGGCCGGAAGAATGAAGAGAGCTGGCCACCCCAAAAATTACCCACCCAACAGCATTAACGACTCCAACTACCCAGCCTTACGACACTTTGTCTCTGACAGAGACACTTGGGATGTTTGCACTCCAGAATCTGCCGTTTGGATTTCCAGAGTTTCCTATTTCTTTGCTCGAAGAGTTCAACGAGACGCCTTGGTGCCCATGGGCCTCATCGTCACAGCGGTAGGAGGGTCGAGTATTGAAAGCTGGCTGAATCAGGAGCCCTACCCGACAGGAAAAAACTACACTAAGCTACTTAAACCTCATGTTGGTTACGGCATAAAAGGAGCCATCTGGTATCAGGGAGAGTCCAACGAAAAAGACAAGAGAGGTTACCACCCCAAGCTAAAATCCCTTATTCTAGGTTGGAGAGCTGCTTGGGGGCAAGATGACTTTCCCCTTCACTTTGTGCAACTCCCCGGCATTCGCAACTCCACCTTGGATAATCCAGCCGGTGGAGATGGTCGTGCAGAAATTCGCCAGGCGTACGTTGAGACTCTTTCCATCAAAAACACTGGTATGGCTGTCACCCTCGACATCGGGACTCAAGGCGAACACCCTCCAAACAAGTATGATACTGGCGATCGCCTTGCCCGCTCCGTGCTAAACAAGGTCTATGAACTTAAACATGTCACCGGCTGCCCCCTTTATAAGCAACAAAGGATCGAAGGCAGCACCATTCGTATTTCTTTCACAGACGATGCCAATGTCGGACTCATGGTCGCAAAAAAGGAAGGCTTTCCGCTTCCCCAACCAACGCCCAACGCCAAGATTGATTGGCTCTCAATTCAGGCGAAGGATGGCTCCTGGCACTGGGCCACAGGGAAGATTGATGGCCCTGATCTGCTCGTCACCGCCGATGGCATAAAAGACCCCATCAACGTCCGATATGCTTATACAACCCAACCCTTAGGTCATCTTCTCTACAACAAGGATGGAATACCTGTCGGTCCATTCACAACTTGTGGATACGACGACGAGGTGTCGAAATAGAAATTTACACTAAAGGGCCAACGTTACCCTAAATCTTGTTTCCCTCTCAAAGACTCTTTCTTCATGACAGACCATCTTGAACAAAAAATGAAATGGTGGCGTGATGCCAAGTTTGGCATGTTCATTCATTGGGGATGCTACAGTGTTCTGGGCCGCGGAGAACAGATCATGGCCAGAGACTGGATGCCCTTTGATGAATACCGTGAGTTGGCCGATAATTTTCACCCCGCCGAAGACTGGGCCGATCAAGTTGCTGATCAGGCTGCTCGCGCTGGAGCTAAGTACGTTGTTCTCACCGCCATGCATCATGACGGATACTGCCTTTTTAAGACCGAGACAGACCCTTTCAATTCCGTTGAAACTGGGCCGGGCCGCGACCTAGTTGCTGAATACGTCGACGCCCTGAGAAAAAGAGGGCTCAGGGTGGGGCTTTACTACTCCGTCCTCAATTGGAGGTGGAAAGGATACTGGGCTCCGGAAAAGCATCACGATGACCTTAAAAACATGGTCGACAATATCCACGCCCAAGTCCGTGAACTGATGACCAATTACGGAAAAATAGATATTCTTTGGTACGATGCACCTCGGGTCCCAGGCAGTGTTACACCAGGGAGCATTGGTTATCAGGCAAGAAGCAATGATCAGTCTCACGCTGTGGAATTCTTCAAGACCCACGAGCTCAACGCCATGGCTAGGGAACTACAACCTGACATCATTATCAATAATCGAGCCGGAGGAGATATTGGAGATTTTGGCACCCCAGAACAACATGTCACCGTTGACGCAGAACGCCCCTGGGAAGCCTGCATGACCCTCAACAACTCACCTGGATGGGGTAACATTCGACACTCTATTGCCGATAAGACCCCCGGAGAAGTTCTCTACAACATGATGGAAGCCGTCCGACTTGGCGGCAACTTTCTCTTTAACATTGGCCCCGATGCCAAGGGTCAGGTCACCCCGCGTGATTCTGAAGCCCTTGATCGAATCGGCAAATGGCTGAACGTCCACGGAGAAGCCGTTTTCGGCATGTACCCAGGAGAGATTTACACTGGCCCAACTCAGGGCCCATGCTACCAGTACGGCATGTTCACAACGCAGGACAACATCGCCTACCTCACTATTTTTTACTACCCCGGTGAGTACATCATCATCTCTAAACTTGGACCGGCTATTCGAGAAGCCACCTTACTCACGACCGGGGAAAAACTGAAGGTCGAACCCATGCGGAATGCTCGCTGGAAAATCTCCGGACTCCCCGAGGAGCCGCCCTGTGATCTTGCTCCGGTCATCAAGATTGAGTTTGAGAGTGCTCCCTATCTCCTCAAACACGATGATGGCAGCTGGCTAGATGGAACCTACGAGGCTAAAAGTTCTTAATTAGAAGCTAACCGACCTGTGGTGAGGGCCAAGCCCAAAAGTGAGGATGGTCCGGCTCCATGGGTTTTGAACTCACTTCGTCGTAGTGTCCAACACCATACTTCTCAGTCAGAACCTTACCGGACTCAAAAGGGTCATCAATTTCATCTAAGCGCTTCAATAAGAGTGTCTCCATCTTTGTTTGAAGTTCAGCGTGAGAGTCCAAACCAAAAAGATTCTCCAGTTGGTAAGGATCTTTAACCAGGTCGTAAAGAAGACCTCTGCCATCTTCAAGCCGAACGTAGGTATGTCGAGCCGTTCGAACCCCTCGATAGGCAGAGAAGCCCATTCTATTGAGCCAAGCGTAAGCAATCGGGGCATTCAGGATCGCACAAGCATCAGCCTCTACAGGTTCATCGCCTCTCAAAACCGAGCTATAGTCCCTTCCCTGCACCCCCTCTGTCTGAGGAAGTCCACAAAGACCTTGCAAGGTCGGCATCAGGTCTGGAGCGTCCAGTGGAAGAGCTAGTTCACGACCATCACGTCCCCATCCCAGTGGCCACCGACATAGAAAAGGAACACCGATAGATTCTTCGAAGGGATAGAGCTTATGGGGTAACCCATGACTCTGGCTCATGTCACCATGGTCTGCCGTAAAAACAACCATCGTGTTCTCTGGATCGTGAGCATCAACGGCCTCCAAGAGTAAGCCCAAAGCATCGTCCAAAGCTTCGATATGGGCATAGTAACCTCTCAGTTCTTCTGTAGCCTGTTCACGCTTCGACTCAGGAACATTCTCTCTGAGAATGATCTCTCTGTTCTCAAATCGTTTCCGGTACTCGTCGGGCGCAGTGTGTAGAGGGAAATGAGGAGGCCCCCATGAGAGAATCATGAAATAAGGTTCGGATTCGGTCTTTCTATTCTTGATGTAATCAATGGCTTGGTCTGTCTGAGCAAAAGGTTCGTACCCTTCCCATGTTTTGGCTTCCGTTCCGCCGTCTTCAAAATAACTCGCGTCCCAGTAATCGTGATTGCACTCAAAACCTCGCCAAGACTTGAACCCAAGTAAATGTGTCGGTGGGACCGGTTGGGTTCTTCTCGTATACTTTCCATCTGGGCTGCCGTAAATGTGCCATTTGCCAATGTAGGCTGTGTCATACCCACCTTCAGAAAAAGACATTCCGAGATTGGGAAGGCTAGGGTCTAACTCCATGTCGTTAACCACCACACCATGACCGATGGGGTAACGCCCTGTCATCAAACTCGCACGGTAAGGGCAACATACTGGCAAGCCAGAGACCGCGTGGGATACATTCAACGACTCTTTAGCTAGTTGATCGAGATGGGGGGTTTTCAGATTGGGGTCGCCGGAGTAGCCCGTGGCCTGGGCCCGCCACTCATCAGCTAAAATAAAAAGGACATTGGGCTTCTGATTCGTGCTCATGGTCTCAATTATCCTTTTGCATAAGAGAGTTCCAACTATTTATTTAGGAAACCGCCTATAGCTTCAGGGCCCCGACAGGAGATTGAAAATCAATACTGCCTCGATGAAGAAACTTAAGGTCTCTCACCTTAGCATCCCTCACCTTTTGATGCGGCCGCCCTTCTTTCATTGAAAAAGTACGATGATATTTAGGCAGATAGATTCCCTTCACCCACTCTTGATGATCAAGGGTCAGGAGTTTTTCTTTGGCAGCTGTCCTCTCTGTCAGTTGTGGACTGGTTAAGGTATAGCGAACGCCACCAATGTACTTTTTCTGAGGATGAACAAGGAGAATATAAATATCGTCTGGAGCATCGACCAATTCTGAGGAGAAGGTGATTTTAATCTGACGCCAAACCACTCCTTCAAATTCAAAGTCATCTAGAAGCTTTGCCTGTGTCCCGACATCAGCAAAGACAAAAGGCATCCCCACAAAATAAATGGGAGTCAGAGCCCAAAACCTTGCTGGAATGACTGAAGATGCCTCTGGAGGGTCAATCCAAGCGCCGCCTTCTGTCCAACCAAATCGAATGTCTGTATCAGGAACCTTATGAACCACCTCCATGGAAGACAGATCTACTTTCTGATGTGTATCAACCATGGCTTCTGGGCCGAGATCTCTCATAAAATAAGTCCAGCGAAAAGATAGAATGCCGTTGGCATACCACTGCTCCAATCCCCCGTGGGCTTCCATCGCCTCAAGAAGAAGCTGACCTCCAGGTGTCATTTCGTGATGAAGGCGAACCTTGCTCTCCCAGTCCAAACTCAAACTACTGGTGCTCTGACAACCTTGAACAAAAATCAGAAGCGTCAGGGAAAAGAGAACCTTCACCCTTCCTGATGAGCTTCTCTGAACTCCAACCATTTTAGGAGTGGTCCTTTCCCTCTCCTACGTCCATGGTCGTCTGCTCGAAGACAAGATCCAGTTCCTCGACCATTTCTTCGATACTGCAGGACTTCGCCAAAAAGCTGTTCATCCCAGCTTCGTAACATTTATCGCGATTGTAGTTATCAGAGTTCGAAGTTAGAGCGATAATGGGCGTTGCCATATTTGGCCCCTTAGCATGCCGAATCAGCTGAGTGGACTCTACACCACCCATGGTTGGCATGTTCATGTCCATCAGTATCAGGTCATATCTTTTTTCCTGTGCTGTCTGAAAGGCAACCTTCCCATTCTGGGCCGTGTCGACATCCAATCCCATGTTCTTAAGCAAAAGGATGGTCACTTGTTGATAATCCTTGTTGTCCTCGACCAGGAGTACATGCCGGTCGTAATCTCGACCTCCTATCGACCCAAGATTGAGCTCAACTTTCTGAGATTCTTCTTCTGAAGGTTTCTTTTCTCTCTCTTCACTCCCTTCAGAAGATTTCACTGTCTCCGATAGAACAGTCGCCCCTGAATCTTCTACATTTGCCTTAAAAAAGGTCCATACTTGAGGTGCAATGATCACGGCCAAAAGAACAGGGAAATACCAAGCTAAATCATTGAGGAGCACCAGAACCAGAAGAATCACAAAAGCGAGGCCTGACACAGTAATCAGCCCCAGATTCTTAGATGATCGTCCTCCCATGTCTCCACGATAAGGCTATCTGTTTCTGGGCAATGCAAATCGCCACGAGGAAGTTTATCGCATTTCCCCTGTGTAGTTCCTTGGCCAATCTTCATTCACGAAAGAGTTGGTCATTCCTTTGGGAAAGAAATCGAGTTCAGAAAGCGTCTCTAGGGAAATCCACTCCAACCCCACCTGATTTTCATCGGGCTCAACCATTCTCAGGTCTGATTCAGCAGGAAGCGCAGAGCGAAAGTATAGTTCAACCTGATGAAAACCTTTAGGCAGGTTGGTTTCATGACGATCGGCCATGATCTCTCTCACAAAAAGTAACTCCCCCATTTCCAAAACTTGGCCACATTCCTCTCGAGTTTCACGACCAAAAGCTTCGGGAATCGTTTCCCCTTCTTCGACTCCTCCCCCTGGAACAACATACCACTCTTGCCCTCCTCCTCGGTAGTGAGCCAGAAGAATCTGGCGATCCTCAATGAGCACAGAACGTACCGCCAGGCGTGGAAGCATAGAGTATTTGGAATAGATTTTGATCAGATGAAAGTGTAGGCCTTACATCCGAATCCCAAGCCAGACCGTAGCATCTGGGCCTCAGGAATTCGAGTTGTTACATTGTCAACAAAGATCTAGAACTAACCTCAATAACCTCAAGAATTATTACCCATGCGCCTTCTCATTTTATTCGTCTTCCTGCTGGCTCCTCTTAAAGCAGACTTACCTGAACTCGGCTCATCTCTGACTAGAATTTATCGGAATCTTGGTGAACCCGATAGGACGAGAGAGGACGAAAAGGGCTTTATTCTTCTCGACTATTTCTCAGAAGGTCTTGTCCTCGTTCTCGGCAACAATCACCTCCAACACATAGTCATTCAGAAAAATAGTGAAAACAGAAGCACTGAAGGCCTAGCCTTGGGCGATAAAATGTCAGACCTTATAAGCCTCTACGGCCCCCTTAAGGATGAAAAAGAAGTCGAGCCTTGGTTCGGCGGAACAGAAGCCGGAGTTCCCTACCGACATAAGACAACAAAGCACCTCAAGGTCAACCTTCCCCAGAAAAACTTGGTCGTCTTTTTAAACCCAAAAGGTATCGTCACCTCTATGGTCTTGGGTTACTTGCCACCCTCTTCCAAGAAGTGATTGACGACAACCTTAGGAGTCGCCCTAAAAATCCGTTTAGCCCAGACTAGCTAGGAGGTTGCCTACAGTCCGGTGCTTCTCCACAGGGTGGCGAAGTTGAACCTTGGAGTGCAAAGTGTAAACATTGCGGCGACCGTCCCGCTTGCGCTCGACAACGCCTCCCTCCTCTAAATCTTTGATGATTTTCTGAACCGCTCTTTCCGTGATCCCTACGAGCGTCGCGACTTCCCTGAGCATGATATTAGGGTTCTGATGCAGAGAAATTAAAACGTGCGCATGGTTAGACAGAAAGGTCCAGTGATTGGTTGTTGAGTCGATGGGCATGGTCTTGTTAAATCTTTATACGAAGTATTTTTCGCGTATAGGTATTCATGCAATATTTTTCACGATAATATTATCATATCTCATGTCAAACGACAAGTCCTCAATATCTTTCTCCATCCAAGACGTCTTCTCAACTTCCCTTCACTCACAGGTGAAATGAGTCTTATTCCAATAAAGGAAAAGACGAATGCACTTACCGTTCTGTGTGCGTTCTACGCATTAAGATGATTCCATGCTAGGCATGTTCACCTCTCTACCCCAAAGGTTCTCTACTCCCCCGAAAAAAGTGGACCTGATGGGCGGAGTAACAACTGCCATCGTCTCTCTACCTCTTGCTCTGGCCTTTGGAGTGGCATCAGGAGCAGGAGCATCTGCAGGGCTATATGGCGCCGTGTGCGTCGGGCTCTTTGCTTCCCTTTTTGGAAGCAGCAAACCTCTCATCTCAGAACCCACTGGGCCCATGACGGTGATCATGACGACGGTCTTCGCCTCTCTCACCGCCCAATACCCCGAGCAAGGGTTAGCGATGGGCTTTACCGTCGTCATGGTCGCTGGTGTTTTCCAATACATGCTCGGAAAACTCCGACTTGGACAGTTCATCACCCTAATGCCCTACGGAGTGATCTCGGGCTTCATGTCAGGCATTGGCCTCATTCTCATCATCCTCCAGCTCCCCCTCCTCATCGGTTCTGTGGCTCCACCCGGAGGTGTCCTGTCAGTTATCAGCGGGCTCCCAGACATTCTCGCCTCAATGAAAGCATGGGATGTCGTTCTAGGCGTTGCCGCCGTAGCCCTTCTCCTCACCTACCCAAAGAAATGGCGTTCCATCGTCCCCTCCCAACTGGTTCTCCTCACCCTCGGGACACTCCTCTCCATGGTCCTTATCGATCCTGATGGCATCCGACGCATCGGCACCATTCCCATGGGACTCCCAGATCTGCACTGGCCTGTCTTTGAGCTCGATGTTGTGACACGAATCCTTCTCGATGGGATGGTCCTCGGAATTCTTGGTGCCCTTGATACCGTTATCACAGCACTGATTTCAGACAACCTCACCCATGAAAACCACGACAGCGACCGAGAACTCATGGGACAGGGCATCGGCAATCTTATCGCGGGCATCTGTGGAGGCCTACCTGGCGCGGGAGCCACCATGGGCACCGTCGTCAACATTCAGAATGGCACCCGAACCCCCTGGGGTGGAGTCTTTCGAGCTCTTATTCTCTTAGGGATACTCCTAGGAGCTGGGACCCTCTTATCTCCCATTCCCATGTGCATCTTGGCCGCCATCGCCATCAAAGTGGGAATGGATATTCTCGACTGGAGTTTCATGAAACGAGCTCACAAGGTCTCACGATCCAGCACTCTGATCATGTACGGAGTTATGATCCTCACGGTATTTGTCGACCTTGTGGTAGCGGTGGGGGTTGGCGTCTTCATCGCCAACATGCTCACCATTCAAAAACTTTCAAAACTCCACTCCGGAGACATCCGCTCATACAGCGATCACGAGGAATTAGATGAATTGAATGCAGAAGAGCGTTCCATCTTGGAAGAATGTAAGGGCAGAATTGCCCTATTGATGCTCGACGGCCCCATGATTTTTGGGGTTTCCAAAGCCATCTCAAACCAGAGAAGCTCTATCGGTTGGTCGCGAGCTCTTGTTCTCGACCTTCACAACGTCCCCTATTTAGGACTAACAGCCAGCCTCTCTCTCGAAACTCTGATTACCGAACTTCACGACGATGGAGGACGCGTGTTAATTGTCGGAGCGTCATCTGCCATCAGGGAACGCTTCGAGAGCCTTGGCATCATGAGCATGTCCAGAGTTAAAGAAGTCGATAGTAGGAAGGAGGGGCTTGATGACGCTAGAGATTTTCTCCAGAGGGAAGAAAGGCACCAACTACCCTCATCCACGAGCTGAGCCCATATCTACTGTTCCTAGGTTGGACTAGCCCCCTTCCTTCCCATGATGTTTCAAAATAGCTAAAACGTTTGATGATCGCCCTCTCCTCTGGACTCCTTGCTGGCACCACCCATGTGCTCACCGGCCCCGACCACCTTGCCGCCCTCGCGCCTGTGGCGACCCGAAACCCTAGAGCGGGCTTTAGACTAGGCGTCATTTGGGGAATAGGTCACGGATTTGGCGTTCTGATACTAGCTATCCTCGGAGCTCTTCTCCGCCCAACCCTCGATCTCGAGTCGTTGTCTGGAACCGCGGAAGTCATCGTAGGGGTTTCGCTGATACTGCTCGGCATCTGGTCATTTTATCGGGCCAAAGGCATGGCCATCCATGCCCACCCCCACGACCACGAAGAACACACACACCATAGCGACAACCAACACAAACACCTTCATGTGCACGACGACCTCAAAGCCCATCATCAATCCAGTTCCCATAAAGGGCACAGTCACGCTACCCTCGCAATTGGCTTCCTCCATGGAATCGCAGGCGCAGGTCACCTTTTTGGTGCCTTACCCGCTCTCGCCTTAAGTGGAGCCCAGGGCTTCCTTTATCTAGGAGCCTACCTTGCCGCAGCCATCCTCTCCATGGGTTGCTTCGGACTTTTCATTGGACGTTTTCTAAAAGGGCAACAAGTTGCGTCCCTACGACCCATCGTCGCGACAGCATCGTGCCTTACCATCGCCGTCGGTTGCTTTTGGACCTTCAACTCTCTGGCCTAGCTCTGAACGTCGTGGATTAAAGTAGACGACCACCTAAATCCCTAGCCGACTTACTCAAAGGTTGGCCCAAAAATAGCTTTCGATTCCTCTGTCCCCCAACATCAGGAACAAGGAATAGCAAAAAAAAAAAGGGGAGCCCCAAGGCCCCCCTTCTTTAAATGATTTTCTTTTTCTCTTTCAGCCTAGATTTGAAGCTGCAAAATCCCAGTTGACCAGTTCACCAAGGAAAGTCTCGATGTACTTGGG
>Ga0233432_10002487_pt1 | contig 17120 bp, 35 predicted proteins | sample SI_122_August201_6_FD_179870 | JGI IMG/M metagenome (GOLD analysis project Ga0233432, IMG submission 179870) | Seawater microbial communities from Saanich Inlet, British Columbia, Canada - SI_122_August2016_10_MG | ecosystem: Environmental > Aquatic > Marine > Inlet | place: Canada: British...
AATTTGTACTCTTTTAATAGAAGATGCTAAAATTCTTGGTGTCGAAATAGAAACAATATTAGCAGTTGCTTGGGAAGAGTCAAGGTTTACTTCACAAGAAAAACCTACAAGATACAAGTGCATTGGACCGTTGCAAATAAAGTATCAATATTGGTGTCCAAATAAAAACAATAAAGTATCTGTTACTAAAAAAGACGGGTTAATAAGTAAATGTGATGTTTTTTATCATGGCGTAAAAGCTGTTAAATATTATATTAAAAAGTTTAAGCCAGAAAACAAAGCTTTGTGTTATTACAATAACTCTAAAAAATGCAGTGCTAAAAACAATTATGAGTCAGGTTACGTTAGAAATGTTAATAGATTTAAAAAAAGAATTAAAAGATTTATAAAGCACAAAAAACACTTTAATCTTTAAAAACTTCATACGTGTAATATATTAATTATTAATATTATTATATTGTAAAAGGAATAAAATGCTACCGTCAACATATAAAAAATATTACAATATATTAACATCACATCTAATCGAAACATACAACGTAGGTATTATTGAAAAGGCGTATGCCGAAGATGCTTGGTACCCAAACTTAAACTTGATTTATATCAATAAGAACCTTAAATATCAACAAAGACTGTATTCTTTACTGCATGAAGGTGGACATGCTATTATCGATAATTCAATAAGGCAAAAAAACGTATTATGCTTTAATAAAAACACACCTCATAATGTTAGGTCTAAGAAAAATTATGTTCATACACTTAATGAAGAGATATTGGCGTGGAACTATGGTAAGCAGTTAGTTAAAAGTTTAGGCTTTAAGATTGATGAAGCAAAGTTAGATGAATATATGACTGATTGTATTATGTCATATGTGAAAAGTGGTTTAGAGTCTGTGTATGGTAAAGAAATCAATGTTAGAGCTATAAGAAGTAAGTATGTGTAAATATATAATTAAATTTATATAATATAACATATAGGAGGTGATAATGTCGTTATCAAAAAAAGAGCTTAGAGAACTTAAAAGTAAAATGGTTGAGAAAGATCAGGATGCTTTAAAGAGTCTAAGAAGAAATAAGACTCCAACTTTAAAAGCTGCTAAGAAGCTAATCAAAAAAGAAAACTTTGAAAACAAAAAGTCAGTTGTAAGATGGAACTTTAAAGTTAATGACTTAGTAAGAGTAACTTATGGAAATAAAGAAATTGGTTTAATAGTTTCAAACTATGAATATTTTTCTAGGCGTGTTGAGAAGAATTGCTTTTTCATACTAGTTGATAACGCTGTAAAGCAGATTGATGGAAGATACTTACGACAGGTATAACATGTAAGTGTAAATAAGACACATAAATAATTATAATATATAGTAAATCAAATCAACCTTATCACCTTTAAAAAAGGACAAATTAATGAAGCTTAACGTTAAAAGTGACAACATTGTTTTCGGCACAAACATTCTAGATATTACGATTCCGTCAAAGCTTCGTGAACGTCATCCTTGCGGAGTTGATTATATAGATGCAGCTTTTGGAGGCGAAGGTTTTACACCGTCAACAATCTCTTTGTTTACAGGAGAACCAGGCGCAGGCAAAACAACTTTAATGCTGACGTTGGCTAACGCTTTAACAAGTCAAGATTATGTCTGTTTATTTAATACAGCAGAAGAATCTTTGTATCAAGTAAAAATGACATGTGAAAGGTTAGATGTTTCACACGGTTTTGTTGCTGGTCAAGAATCATATGTGCCTAGGTTACTTAAGAATTGTGATGCATTAAGAAAAAGATATTCTAACAAGCCATTCTTTCTTATTGTTGATTCTCTTCAAACTCTTAATGATGGCAAATATGGTGAAGATAGCACAAACAGTCAATCAGCTGTTAGAGCATTGCAAATGTTAACTGATTACGCTAAAGAGCATTATATAAATGTTATTTGTATTGGACAAGTTAACAAGAGCGGAAACATGGCAGGATCTCAAAAACTTAAGCATATGGTTGATGCAATGCTTCATTTATCTATTGAACGTAAAGATGAAGATTTCAAGGGTCTAAGAGTTTTAGAAACTATTAAAAATAGATTTGGAGGAGCCGGTTGGACATTTTTCTTAGACCTTAAAAAAGAAGGTTTTAATGAAGTTGCAAGAGTCGGTGTTAAATAAATGTCAAAAGCCCTAATAGCTTATTTTTTAGGCTCCTCATTTGTGTTTCTACAACATAATCTACAGTTCATTAACGAATACTTCAAAGATAAACAGCATATTCTAATACTTACTATGAGTATTCCTATTTCTTATCTTTATTATTATGCATGGACTTACTTTGTTATTCAAAATGGAGGATCAGTATGGGCTGCGAGGTTTGTATTTTTTGGTCTTTCATATTTTACACACCCAATATTAGCGTACGCTTTCCTCGGCGAAACGCCTTTCTCTTTAAAAACCATACTATGCACACTACTCAGTGTAGTTATCTTGTTAATACAATACAAGTTATAAACACATATGTGTATTTAAGATAAACAACATATTATAATATAAAGTAATCACAATAAATCAACCTTAAAAAAAGGAAATTAAATTGAACATTCAAAGCTTTCTAAAAATTGTTAAAAATCTACCTCCTCATCACGCAGTTCTTATGAGAGCAAGTACTGGTGTTGGTAAATCATCACTTGTCAACTATATTTCAAAAGACATAGGATTACCGCTTATTGATGTAAGAGCATCTATTATGTCTGAAGGTGATGTTCAAGGGTATCCTGATATTGAGGGAATGAAGGAAAAAGGTATTATGACTTTTTGCATGCCTTCTTGGTTTGTTAGAGCTTGCAATGAACCGGTCATATTGTTTCTGGACGAGTTTAATCGAGGATTACCTACTGTTCAACAATCTTTCTTTCAAATAGTATTGGATAGGCAGTTAGGAAACGATGAAAACGGCAACCCATATAATATCCATCCTGAAACACGTATTTTTGGAGCGATTAATCATGGTAACGAGTATGATGTAAATGAAATGGATCCAGCATTGCTAAGAAGATTTTGGACTATTGATTTAGAACCAACAAAAGATGACTGGATTAGTTGGGCAAAAACAAAAGATGTAGATAATCTAATCATTGAATTTCTTAAGACTAGATCAACGCATCTTTTTGTTAATCTTGAAAAAGTTACGCCAGGCAATGTATTCCCAACACCAGCATCTTGGGCAAGGTTTGATGAGGTTTTAAAGTTCTGTAACGTCGATCTTTTTGACGACAAAGATTCTTTTGATATTTTTAATACTGCAATTGGTTTTATTGGACAAGAAGCTGCTGTTGAGTTTACTGACTTTGTTAAGAAATATGAAATAGTAGTTACGCCAGAACAGTTACTTAATAGTTTTGATATGTGTAAAGAAAAGTTAAATGTTATGTCAAACGATAGGATTAACTCACTTATAGAAAGATTAGGTGAACATGGTGCATCTAACGATTGGACAGTTACACAGTCAAAGAATGCTGCGAAGTTAGGAAAGATGATTTCTGAAGAAATGATGATTCATTTCTGGTCATGTATTACTAAGGGAAAAAACATAAACACAATACAGAAGTTCCATAAAGAGATTGGAAGTTATGTTGTTGAAGTTGTAAATAGTAATAGAGACTTACTCGGTAAGTAAATAGATTTGATGTGACTTATACATGTGTATCTTTTATTATGTATGACTATAATATAACATAATGAGACACCACTTAATTATTGAAAAGACTTGATAAGGTTTTAATAATGAATAAAGATAAAAACAACAATAATCTTCTCAAGAAAAGAAAAGCTACAAAAAAACAAATTGAAGAGTTTGACTTGCAAAAGCATCTTGTTGATTTTCTTTGGACAGAACCTTTTTATAGTAGAATATTAAGGTCTTTAAATAAAGAAGAAACAGATACAATACCAACAGCAGGTGTAACGTGTATCGAAGGTGACATTACGCTTTACTGGAACAGAGAGTTTTTGGCTGGACTTTCTAAAAAAGAAGTAACCGGTTTATTAAAGCATGAGTGTCTCCATCTTGTTTTCGGTCATACAACTGAAAGAAGACGTGACCCTCATATTATCTGGAATTACGGAACAGATCTTGCTATTAACTCTACAATTCCTAGCGAAGAACTTCCACAGGGAGGACTAATACCTGGTGTTTGTCTTAAGCTAGAAAAAAGCCAGCTAGATAACATGTCTGATAAAGAAAAAGAAAACTTTGAAAAGTTATCAAGTCTTATTGAAAGTCTTCCAAGAAACAAAACATCAGAATATTATTTTGAAAAGTTAATGTCAGATTCAGATGTTAAAGAGTATCTAGAAGACATGGCAGGAAATAAAGAGTATACGATTGGTTTTGATGACCACGATGGTTGGGATGAAATGTCTGACCAAGAAAAAGAGTTACTTCAAGGTAAGATTAAAGAGCTTGTTAAAGAAGCAGCTAATGAAGCTGATAACAGAAATTGGGGTTCTGTTTCCTCTGAAACAAGGAAAGAAATCTACAAGATGCTTTCTAATAAGATTAAATGGGAATCATTACTCAAGCGGTTTTGTGGATTTACAAGGAAAGATGAACGAAGATCTTCTATTAGAAAGCTAAACAGGAAATATCCTGGAATACACCCAGGTTCTAAAAAGATTTATAGACCAATGATTGCAGTCTATATTGATGAAAGTGGCTCTGTTTCTAATAAGGAGCTATCTGCATTCTATTCAGAACTTGACAATCTTTCAAAGAATACAGACTTCTTTCTATATAAGTTTGATCACAAAGTTGATGATAAAAACGGCTTTCTTTGGAAGAAAAACAAAAGACCTATGCTCAAAAGAGAGTTAACAGGAGGCACTAGCTTTGATGCTGTCGCTAAACACGCATTAAAAAATAAGAAAAAGTTTGATGGCTATGTAATCCTTACAGACGGAGGTGCACCTCAACCTAGAATAACTAGAGGCATGAGAAGGTGTTGGGTTCTAGCTAAAGACTGTGTTCTTGCTTTTGCTCATGATCGAGCTGATATTGTCATAAACATGTAAATAAATTTATAAAAGAGAGAATTATGTTATATAATTTTAATACTGAAACATTTAAGTTGGTTAAAGACAACAATCAAGTTAAACTGTATCATAAAGCACAGAATAAATGGTCCCAAGGTTGGACTTATATTGGTAAGTATAAAACAACACAGCTTGCAGAAAATGCTGCAAGACTTTACACTAGATAAGAGGAAATAGATATTATGATGCGCTACAAGATTACAATCGATCGACATGGTTTAGGTGAATACGAAAAGAGCATTGTCGATTATGTTTTTGAGTCTACATCACCAAAGGATGCTATTAAAAGAGTTAAGGCTGTTTATGATAGATGTGAAAGAACAAGAAAGAGAATTCCTTATAACTCAAGGTTATTCCTTGAAGCAGTAGCCATTTCAGCTGACGTTGATCTGGCAAAAATTAAATAATGTAGTATGCTATATTACATCGGCGTTTTTTTCATATTAATTTTAAACGCAGGAATACTTTTTGATCAAGCTCATCATAATAAAGAACTTAATGAGGAAAACCCTTATGTCTTTTTTATTGTGATGGGCTTGTTTGCTTCTGTTGAAATAATATTCTTTACAGCTATATACTTTCTTACAATTAAAGTGACAGGTCTTATTTAATGATCAATGAAATTAATAACTTTATTACTCAAATGAATTCATCAACTTCTACAAATGATAAAGTCGATATTATGAGGCTTTCTTCAAGAGATGTAAGAAGAGTATTATACTATACATATAATAGTTTTATGCAGTATAATGTTACAACTAAAGTGTTAGAAAAAAAGAAAGAACTATGTAACGCTAATACAAAATTTGTTTCTATTTTTGGTCTGTTAGATTCTTTAAACGAAAGACTAATAACAGGACATAAAGCTATAGAAGAAACAAACGGATTCATTCTTAACAACCCAGAATACTCTTCTTTATTACATTTGATTCTTGATAGAAATCTTAAGATCAGAGTGTCTGTAAAGTTGATTAACAAAGCATTGCCGGGACTAATTCCTACATTTAACGTAGCATTAGCTGCTAAGTATGATGATAAGACAAAGAAGAAAGTAGACTTTAGTAAAGATGTTTGGTATGTATCAAGAAAACTCGATGGTGTTCGCTGCCTTATTATTGTTGATGGTAAAGGAAAAGCGAAATCATTTTCAAGAGCAGGAAAACAGTTTCATACGTTATCCTTGGTAGAGCAAGAAATAGAAAGTTTAGGTGTTAAAAACGTTGTCTACGACGGAGAAATGTGTATTGTAGACGAAAAAGGAAACGAAAACTTTCAGAATGTAATGAAAGAAATTGGACGTAAAGATCATACAATACAACAAGGTCTATTTCAAATATTTGATTTTATTCCTTATGACGTATTTAAAAAAGGTCTCTCGAAAACAGGCACTTTTTCTCAAAGATTACTTGCACTTCAAAATACAATACTTGGTAAAAGTCTAAAGTTTCTAGACTGTTTAAAACAAGAAACTATCATAGACTTTAACGAGTTAGATAAGCTAACAGCTGAAGCCTCTAGTAATGGTTGGGAAGGTTTAATGCTGAGGAAGAACGATGTATATAAAGGAAAAAGATCTAATGATATTTTAAAAGTTAAAACTTTTCATGACGAAGAATATCTTGTTAATGATGTCGTGTTTGGACCATTTAGATATATTAAGGACGGGACTGAAGTAGAAGAAGAAATGCTTAGTGCTGTTTTGATAGAACATAAAGGTAATATAGTTAGAGTTGGCAGCGGATTCTCAATAGACCAAAGAAAAATGTTTTTTAAAAACCCAACAGGAATAATTGGGAACGAAATTACAGTGCAATACTTTGAAGAGTCTCAGAATCAAAATGGCGAATACTCATTAAGATTTCCTGTTATAAAGGTTATTCATGGTAAAGAAAGAAAATACTAAAATTGTTAAAGGTGACTTGTGTTATTACAAGAAAATGCCGGTAATTGTGTTACAAAGAATATTAAGACAATTTAACTTTTCTGATGAACAATCTTTTTTAGTTTTATTTCCACAAGGAGGAATTGATACAGTTAATGTTAGATCTTTAGAATTAGTTCTGTAATTTTTAAACCAGCTTTTAGCTGGTTTTTTTGTAATTATAACTGCACTTTTGCTGAAGGACATATTTATTAATAACGAAAAAATAATAGAAGATAAAGTTTTGTTTTATTAAATTACGTTGATAAATTAATATATAAGTTGTATAAGCAAAATATCTTAATAAAGAAAGAAAGATTAGAAAAATGAAGATAACTGAAAGTAAACTGCGAAATTTAATTAGAAATGTCATCGCTGAAAGTATGCATGAAGATCATAATGAAGATGGACATGAGTTTGATGATTATGATTATAACCCAGCTAATGATCCTTACAATCCTAATCCTGAGTTAGAGAAAGGATTTAGTGTTAGCTTGCCCGCAAGAGATCATAAGTCACCAGAAGATATGCTAAGTACAATGACTATTAGCCGAAAGTCAGAAGAATGCCGTCGACATGGATTAGACCCTACTTCATGCACAGACATGGAGCTTCTTAGAGCAATGAAAGATAAAATGTAAAGAACATTCAGAAACAAATAAGTGTTATACTAAAACCAGCTTTTTGCTGGTTTTTTTGTATTTGCAAAAAGACATGAGCATTTGACGAAGCTGAGTGTTAACATAACAAAACGCTTGTAAGATAATAGATAGTATTATATAATACATGAAAGATTAGGAAGGATACTATATGTTAAAAGGTTTATTTTTATCATTGTTACTATTGTTAACAAGTTGTTCTACAGAACTAGAAACTTACAAAGGTTATAATACAGACTTTAGAGACAAAACTTATTCTGAACAGTTTCATGTCGGTGCTTCTTGTGATATTAATTGCATCTACTCTTCGTATGCTATAGAATATAATATACAAGAAAAGCAATATGATTGTTTAGAAGGGCCTTGTGCATGTGTTAAGGAGAATGATGCTTGGGAATTGTGTAACAAAGAAGTTGAGCCAAATGATTTATGGAGAGAAAACAGCTTACAAGAAACACAAGAAGTAAGAATTAATGTGCCTTATTATAATCAACATGACAATGATTATTATCCGTCATCTACATGTCAAAATACATCAATAGCAATGGTTTTAAGCTACTATCAATATAATATACATCCTGATACTATTTATTTGCGTTGGGGTAAGGACATGACACAGGCGCCTTCTGGCTTGAATGCTGTTTATAAGAACTATTCTGCCAGTAGTTCAATTAATACTTATACAAATGCATCACCAGAAGATTTAATAAACGCGTTACAACAAGGTTATATAGCTATTGTGCATGGATATTTTACTTCTTATGGACATGTTTTAGTTGTAAGTGGTTATGATGATAGTTATTATTATGTTAACGATCCTGCTGGCGTTTGGAAAGAATGTTTTAAGTGTGGTTATACAGGCGTGTGGAATGGTTCTACACGTTATTCAAAGAGAGCTTTTGAAGATGCTGTATTTACATCTAATGGATCAAATTATTTGCCTGGGTGGATTCACCTAATTAAAGGATACTGATATGAAGTCTTATTTTGCTTTCTGTTTAACGTTTTTTATATTAATGAACAATATATCATATGGACAAAGTTATGAATGCGACAACAACTTTGAAGAATGTGGAACACCCGAACAAAGTGGTGGTGGAGGTGCAGGAGGTGGTTCTATACTAATAGCAAATACTGACTTAGGCGACACATATCAAAATGCAGACGACTATGATGACGATGGAATAGAAGACCCACAAGATAACTGTCCTAGAAATGCAAATCCAGATCAAATGGATAGAGACGGTGATAAAGTTGGAGACATGTGTGACAATTGTTTAAGTATATGGAATCCTGAACAGAACAATGTTGATGCTGACGCTTGGGGAGATTATTGTGATAGTGATATTGATAATGACCAGATTCTAAACGCTAACGATGAATGTCCTTTACATTGGGGAAACTCATCTTGCTTTAACACTTACACAAGCGAAAAGTCTGATAATCAAGTAAACAATGACTTCCCTGAATATGAAAACATGAATCAAGGTAATATTTTTCAAGAAGAAAATACAGTGATGAAAGATAGTTGTAATGCTTACAACAATAATACTTCTTTGTTTTACTTGATGTCTATGTTTTTTATAATAAACTTATATAGAAGAGCGAAAGAAAGTTAGGATTTTGACGAAGCAGAGCGTATGAATACTGAGAATAGATCTAAGTTATGTTTTATTAATAGCGGACTTCTAAAAGGAAGTTTTTGTATTGTGTTATATGAATGTGACTATGTATCTACAGATGCGCTAAAGTGGTTTAGAGTTTATGTAAACAATGAGGTAAGAAGTATTTCAAACAACGTTTTAAGTTTTTTGTAAAAATGACTTCTATACATATAATTACATTTCAATAGTTAAGAAAGAGATAACATTATGTTAAATTCAAACGAAACAAAAGCACCTATATTTTTAGCTATAGCATATTTTATAGCATTTACAATCCCAGGCATATGTCAGTATTTATAGAAAAAAGAAAGAAAGAAAAAATGTCAACCGGTTTTAGTGGAGAAGAAGTAGTAGTTTTGCAATCAAGTTCAAATGATAGAGTATTAAGTTTTCTTAATGATTTAAGAGTTTTATTAGACAAACATGGAGCAAAACTTTATGCAACAGACTGTGAATTGTATTTAAATAATATCGGATACGTTGGACAGCTAGAAGACAACATTGAAACTGTTGAAATATCTGATGGTGATGAAGTCATATTTAGTTCAAAATAGCCTTGCCTACTTTTTTTTGATATAAAAAAACCAGCAAAAGCTGGTTAAGAAATATTAGATAAAAATTTTCTATCGAAACAAAATCTTTTTCTTTGTTTCATCAGTATTAATGGGCATAGTAACAGTCAAAATTCCTTTGTTGAGTTGCGCAAAACTTTTTTCTACATCTATTGATTTGTATAAAGTAATAGCATCATTAAATATTGTTGAAAAGTCAGAGTCACCAGAATCTTCTGGACTTTTAAGAAAAAGCTTCTTTCGATCAAATGTAATATCAATATCTTCTTTGTTCATACCAGGTGCTAAACATCTAAAAATAATGTTATTAGACTCTTCAAAGAGCTTATATGTGTTTCTTCTATTAACTGGACTTCTTCTTGATGAATAAGCATTTGACGAGTTATCTATTTCATCATAAAAATTTTTTATTATTGCGTCGATTGTCATAAATTTCTCCTTGCTAAAATTATGTTGATTATAATATAGACACCAAATTTATTTTGGTAACCCTTTATACATTATTTTTTTTATAAAAGTTTATTAAGTCGCTTAGAAGGTGCATATTAATAACGCCTCCCCAACTTTCTACTTGAAACTTTATTTCTTGATAAGATAACTTGTTTTGAGCTATAATATCACAAATTTCTTCTTTATAATCATTAGGAACATTCTCAATAACCAATACTTTATTGTTGTTTCCAATATCAAACAGCTGATTGTCATTAGAAAAAGTAAAAATTAACTTTGACATAGTTAAACTCCTTGTAGATATATTAACTATGTTTTTATGAAAATTAAATTTTTCTTTCTAACGCAATTCTTTTTCTAATCATTAAAAGCATGTTATTGTAAAGAAAATATATTAAATCATCTTCTATTTCTTTTTTAGTGAACTCGTAAAAAGCTAAGTAAAAGCCTTCTTTAATATGATAGTTTACGATTTGTTTATTATGATCGTATATATCATATCCAACAACAACACAGTTTCTAGTAACTTCAAAAATAAAGTTTCTCATAGATCTAAGACTTTAATTTTGATTTTCATAGAATCTACCTTTTAACAAATAGTATTATTATTTATCTTCCAATACTTTTAACTATATCGATAGACCCAATATATTGATAAGCACCTTTGTTAAATAGCGGTGCTGTGCATTTTGATTTCCTATGTGCTTCTTTAACAGCGTATTTATCACCGCAAGAAATACACATAAAATAACCGAGATTAAACCTTTTATCAGGAAAGTCTTTGAAACATTCAATACATTTAGCCATCTAAACTCCTTTTGAAATATTTAGCTGTACCATTGAGTTTTCTAAGGTAGTCTACACTTGACATTCCAGAAGCAGCAACTTCTTGCGTCCATTCTTTGTACATGTTATAACCTAACTCAGTTAACTCTTCTTCAACCGGAGGGTAAGAAATTGGGTCATAAAAACCATCATCAGGCTTCTTCCAGACGCCTTTACTTTTTTCACCTGTCTTATATAACTTTAAAGCCTTAGGCGTTCCTGATAATATGTTTGCATCAAGTAATACAGCCGGTGATAAGTTTATAATAATCTTGTTATTTTCGTTGTCTATTAAGTGACACTCACAAGTAAAGTTTTTTCTGCCAACAGTTTTAATAAACTTTAGAAATACTTTTTCTTGTTTCTTAAAACACTTAACTAAATTTATTGCGACTTTGCTTTTTATTTCTTTAGAATAAACTTTTTCTGATATTTTGTCTAAGATATACTGAAATGTATTTGTGTCAATGTGAAAGTATATCCACTTATGCTTAACACCTTCAAACTTTTGTTTAATTTCGTTTTTCATTTTATCTCCTATGCAATATTATAGGACTAAATCAATAATATTTACACACTAGTCATTCGTATCTGTTATTATGCTTTTAATCAAAAAGCTATAATTTTCTTCAAGATATTCAATAACATCAGACTCTTCAGCGTCAGAGTCTATTTCATCTTCCTTTAAAGTTAAACTTTTCGGGAGAACAGCAATTTTTCTTGACTCTTCATAATTACAATCTTCAAACTCTGTTCCAGAAAAGTCCCATACTATTTTTTTAATTTTAATCATTTTATTGCTCCTTGATTTTTTGTTATATATATAGTAAAATCTCTTTTTAACTTCTAAACTAATATTTCTCTATCTGGTGTTTAATGTACCATAAAGCTTTATTTAAGTCTTCTTTTGCTTTTGTTGGATTCTTCTTTCCCGCTCTTGCAATATACTTTATTGCGTTACCTAGATTAAAACCTAGATCCCAAGCTTCTATTACATCAATTACTTCATGGCCACTGTCCTTGAGATAATGGGCAGGATGATCTACGTTTTTGTCTTTTTTGTTTTTTGATTTACCACATTGACAAAGAATACCAGCTTTGCAGGATGTACATCTATCACAATTATTCATATTTTTAACCTTTCTTTTCTATAACTTTATTGATTTGGTTTAAAAGCTTTGTCTTAAGATAATATATATTACTTTTCTAAGGTGTTCTTAACACTTCTTCTAATGTTTGTATGCCAAAACTCATAAGATCTTTTTCTGGAACATGTATATCTATCTTTTCTTTGATAGTCAATTTATCTTTTAGGAAGTCTCCTGACTCTAGATCAAGATTATGAGGAACACCTTCAAGATTAACTACATTATCATTTAGTAAGTGCATATTATCTATTCTTACTTTTATATGGTCTTCTAATTTTGATCCTTTTATCCTTATTTGAAACTTTGAGAATCCTTTCGAAGAAGAAATAAATCTTATCCATGCAAATCCAGTGCCTTCAAATATATCAAGCATGTTACTACATTCTTCAAACATTCCAGATATGTCTGTAGAAGAAAGCATTTTGTTGTTTAGAGAATTTTTAACTGCACTCCATGCTGGGTTATTGTCATCTACTTTAACTTTTGCCCAAGCACGTCCTCTACCAGAAAACATAGCTTTAATACTTACATTACTAGAATGACTGATGTTTAGATGTCCATTAATTGCTTCATTGAATATTTCACGAAGTAATGTTAATTTAATTTCGTGTTGATCTTCTTCAAGTTTAGCAATAACGTCATGAACAGCAGGGAAAATAATTTTTTTGATTGAATGAATGTCCATATATATTTCCTTTGTATGTTTTTAATATTATAATATTACATTTAAAGAGTTACACTTTATTACTTTCTTTCCTTCATCATCTCATTGAAGTCTCTTCTTGACTGAAGGAGTTTTGATACCATTCGTGCATTAGGTTTCTCTATTAACTCAGCAGTCTTTCCCATTCTATATCCACCATTAACTAGACAGTGAAAACAAAACAACTCTTCCTTTAAACCTTCATCAAACCAAACTTCTTTAACTTCACCATGACCATAATTCTGATCTGGACCTTTTAGTTCAACCCAAATCATATCGCCCGGTTTTAAATATAAGTCATTTGTAGAGGTCAACATAGTCACCAAACCATTGATCAAATGTTTTCAATAATTGATTATAGTTTCCTAACATCATTGTGTTTTTAATATCTTTCCTGATACGACTTGGTATGTTAATTTGTTTACCAATAACATCAACACAACCAATTAAAAACAAAGCATTACCTTGTGGTCCGTTTAAATCGATTTGTATTTTCTTATTCTCTATTTCACTTCTACAACGTATCATTTTTTATCCTAAATTACTGTGTTCAGTTTTACTAAAGTATTGCATAAATTGTTTTTCGCTAATAGCCAAAACTGTGCTGTCACTAGTTCTTGTTAGAAAGCACTTGACAATTCGATCAACACCCTCAGCTTTTTGTACTCTAGAGCTGTTGAATATGAATTTTTCCCATGTAACAATAGGCTTAACTTCTCCTTTAATCCTCATACCTAGTTTAGCTGGCATAAAGTATCTCCCATGAAACTCAGTGCTAACAACAGATCCTGTTCCTGTTTTACCTGTAAAGTAAACAGAATCACCATTTCTTACTTCAACCCATCTACGATGATGCATATAAGATTCCTTTAATTAAATTGTGTGTAACTGAAGATTAAAACAATTTCAGTTAGAACAAAGACAAAATAAACATCAGCTCTACTTCTATTGTTATAGAAACTATGAAGATAGCTAAAAATTAAAACAAAAATTGAGATTATAAATATATCAAACATTATAAGCGAACAAAACCATGAAGTTGAATAGTATAGAAGAAACTGTAACAAATATTTTTTGATCAGCTTCAGTTACAATAATTAATACAAAAAGCCAGAGAAAAAAGCCTAATAGAAACATTACACATTTTCTTCATACAGATTGTTTACTCTTAGGAAGTCATACCATTCTTCTAGTTCATGACTCGTAGGCTTTGATAAACTTGCTTCTTTAATAACTCTTATCTCGCTAACGATATCAATCATATCGTTTTCTGTTTCTGATGACTTTTGACGCTGTCTAATAGGTTTAACTTCTTTTTTTACTTTCCTATTTTCTGGTTTAACCTCGATCTGCATCTTAACAGGTGTATTACCAAGTAGTTCGAAGTCTTTTGCAATAGCGTCATTAATAAGAACAAAGCTTTCTGGATGATCTTCTTTAGAGTCTTTGAATCTTACTTCAAATCTAACAAGAGGAACAGATTCGTCACCCTCTACTTTAGAATATCTAATCCAGTAAAAGCCTTCACGTGTTGTATGTTCTATATAACTAGACTTTTCACTGTCTGGTACATTCAATAAAAGATTTTCAATTTGATTTGCACCTTTTTGATCTTTTAAAACCTTTACCCAAGAATTTCCTCTGCCTTTATACCTGTCTTGAATTGTTTTTTTAAATCCATTACTTGACATAGTGTTTTCTCCTTTTATATATTATAACAAATGAAAATAAAATTTACACATGACATTACTCTTTACCTCTAAACCACTCTAATGTCTTATACATAGCTTTTTCAAAATAAATTTCTATCCAGAGGACTATAGCGAGTATTATTGAATGATCTCCTGACGCAACCAGCATTTTTGTGCAAATTTTTTTCTGTTCTTTCGTTAAATTACCTGTTGTTAACATAGTCATTTCACCATTACTAGTAACAAAGAATATTGCAGTTCCTTTTGACTTGATGTCGCTAGTAATGTCTTTTACAATATCATCAATAATAGGCTGCTTGTTTTCCTCTTCCACTTAAATCTCCACATCTACATCAATAAAAACAAGTCTATTCCATTTAGGTCCAATAATAAAATCAGTGATGTTAGCGTTTTTTTCTTTGAGTAATAAAACAAAATTGCTATATGTCATTGATTTGTTTACTTTGTTTGTTCCTCTTATCTGGAAAAGTGTTAACATTCTTTTCTTTTCTTCACTAGATAAAGATAATTTTTTTATTTTTTCAATTAAAGCATTAATGCTTTTATCATTCATTATAGAACTCCAACAAATTTTAGTGCTGTGCCCATGATTACTAGAGTAACAGGCACGAATGTTAAACAAAAAAACAAAACAGCAACAATATTTAATACGTCAATTTTCATAAAAATTTCTTTATCTTTTCTTTAGTTATATAACAAACAAGAAAGTCATGTGAAGGAATCATTAACTCGTAATAGTCATCTTCATCTATCTTACTTACAACTTTGGCATGCGCAAATATGTCTTTAATTTTATCTTCTTTGATATAAAGATAGTCAACAACAATAGGAAGCCAGACATTGTTAGTCATAACATTGACTCTTGACGCTACTATACATCTTATCACATAATATTAACCTTCTTTGACAACCATCTAGTTTATATCTCGCCTCTTGCAGACTAAACTTAGTGATTCTAATTTGTTCGCTTTTGTCTTTACATCTGCCTAAATCAACTTCAAGATCAATAACTTTGTCACTTAATAATTTATGTTTTTGACTTGAAACACAACTTGACATTAGTAAAATAGCTGCAATGAATAGACGCATTTTAGTATAAACCTCCAGGGTTAGATGCTGGATTATGACTTGGATATATTATATTGTTTTTCTTTTTATTCTCTGTAAATAGATATCTTGTATTGACTTTTTTATATAAACGACCGCATGTTTCTATATCACAATAAGTGTTTGGATCATATCCTTTAAAAGAAACAGAATCAACTACAATCATATCTAGTTTTTTTGCAAATTCTATGTCGTTATCTTTATTGAAAGTTGACTCTTTTTTTAAGTAGCTTTTACTATCAAAATATATTCTTCTTAACCTTGACAATACTTACCTCTTTTTTAATATTATATTATTAAAAATATAAATTTACACTTTGAAAGATTTTATTTTTTTCTTTTTCTTTATCTTAGGCTCAAAGTTTTCTTGCTCTCTAAAAGCTTTCCAAGACACTAAAACATCAGTTACTTTGTTTTCTTCAACATCTCTTTTTACAAGATAGAACTTTACAGCTGTTGCTTTTTTGCCGTTATACCATCTATTGTATTCAACAAAGAAAGAAAGAATTCTTTGATAGAAAATATTACTATCATCATTTGTAATTGTTCTAGACTCAAAAAAGTCTTCAAACACTTGAACAATATTATTGTTGCTTTTATTGTCTAAGACTTCTTTCATTAAGTTAACTAAAATAACTGTATCAGACTTGTAATTCCCTATATCAAAAAATTCAAAATTTTTATGAGAAATGTCTTCACATAATCTTGGATGATTAATACCACAAACAACACTAAACATATTTATTATCTCCTATTTCATGCAGATCTTCTGCCATAACACCAATTACTTTTTTGTCTTTTAAAACGTCAATAACATCATAAAGAAAGCCATCAATCGAATAACTATTGTAGTCAGGTCTAGCTTCGTCTTCTAATGATAAGACTATTACATTCAAATACTTCATTTTTTCTTCGCAGAAGTATTCATACATGTAAAGTCTATTTCTTCTTATCATGATCGTTCCACTTTAAGTTGCAGTATACACACCAATTATCACAGTCTGAGCATCCGTAGAATTCTGAAAAGCTTCTTTTACATTCATGTAAGTGAAAACTTACCTTGGACTTTTTACAGTAGGAACATTTTAATAGTTTTATCTCACTGGTTTTTGTTTTTTTACTCATCTCTATACCTGAAAGCAGACTTCTGATAGATAAAGTCTTTAATTGAAGAGAATTCTTCAACTTTGTTAACATTAGAATCAGCTGAAAGTACGAAGTCAACGTTTTCACTATCAGTTAATATTTCTATCCAATGTGACTTAAAACAAATAACAATACCTACACC
>Ga0233432_10002491_pt1 | contig 17107 bp, 15 predicted proteins | sample SI_122_August201_6_FD_179870 | JGI IMG/M metagenome (GOLD analysis project Ga0233432, IMG submission 179870) | Seawater microbial communities from Saanich Inlet, British Columbia, Canada - SI_122_August2016_10_MG | ecosystem: Environmental > Aquatic > Marine > Inlet | place: Canada: British...
AAAGTCTTGGTCAGATAAATGTTTTCTAATATAGTTAATCACCTTTGATCGCATAAGTATATTTTTGTGGATTTGATCACGACGTAAGTCTAAAAAACGATATTTGAGGCGCATCTCTTCATTAACCTTTTCTTCAGAGGCTATCATAAAAGGAGTAACCTCAGAACCCGATTCCAATATCGCATCTTGAACAAGGATCTCAATTTCACCGGTATACATATTAGAGTTAATTGTCTCATCTGACCTTGGTATGACTTCACCTTCAACGGTGATAACACTTTCTGTTCTCACATGTTGCATTTTTTCGTAAATCGCATCTTTATCAGGATGCAAGACAACTTGAGTTATTCCATAGTGATCTCGCACATCAATAAACAATACTCCACCGTGGTCTCTCTTCCGATGTACCCAGCCAGACAGCTTTACTGTCGAACCGACATCTGACTTTTGTAATTCCCCACATGTGTGAGTTCTATATAAATGTACCTTCATAATTAAATTAATCTATTAATGTTTTCCAATGAACCATGATTCCTATATCTGAAGCACTATCGCTTAGACCTGAGTTACCTAAAATATAAAAACTATGATCGAGATAATTCAATTCTGCACCTACTTGAACTTTAAAAATATCATCCGAATAAAAGGATGGACCATTAGAGTTCTTAAGTGGACTTTCTGAAAAATACAATCGTGTTACAGCGTTAAACTTCTGGTTTACTTTAAAATTAAAAGCGAGCAATGCATCAAAACCACGATTGCTTTTGTTTGAAGTTATAAAAGAATGGTCACCCCAAAAAGTGTACCCCAATTGAAGCTTGAGTGTATAGTCTTCAATGTCATAATTTGTTGCCAAATGAAGTGAGTAATCACTGTTACCAGTATTGAGCATATTATTTGTTTGCCCAACAGGAAGTTTCAATGAAGGTCGAATAACGATAGGCATTTTAATTCCATTAAACTCAGCATCGTAAAAATAATTCAGCCCAAGTTTCAAACCAGATATATCCAAACCTAAATTTTGATTTTGTGCTCCAATAAGTGAAAAGTCACCTGTATGCGCAGCAAAAGCAGTTTCTACGACAGCTTCAACATTTTCATAGACCATTTTCCTGCCTTCAATATTTAAGGCCAAGTACTCACTGTCATAAATCTCAAGAGCACCGTTCACATTGGATTGACCACGACCCGATTGCATTTCAGATTCAATATTTAATTCCCATGCTTCATCGCTTAAAAAGTTTGATGGAATATGAGGTGTAGATAAAAAGCCGGCTAGCGGACCAGAAAAACCCAAAATACCAGCACTAAAAACCCCTTTTCTATCATTAAGCCCAATAATTCTATCGCTAAGAGATTTTGTTGCAACATGATTAGGCGTAGATTTAACCTTATTATTCAATGTCATGTCAAAATCGTCAAACTTAAAATCTTTATTGATTTTATTATGATCAACGGCATGATTTCGCTTACCATCAACAATATCTACATTTAATAAACCTTTTGATGAAGCAACAGTAGCTTTTGGTTTATTATCGAACAGATCATCTTTTGGCATTTCAATAGCACTATCCATGATATCAGCTACCATTTTATTCATGGGAGTTTTATTTTGACTCTCACTTGATTTAGATGGTAGACTGCTCAAATCGAGATCTTCTTTAACGGGATTTTTAACTTCTTTTGTCAGTCTCAATCTCTTGATTGGTCTAGACGTTAACCAAGGTTCAATGATAAACTTATTGTGACCACGATCCCTTATTCGTATTTTTGTTTTATTACATTCCAGATGATATTGCTTCAAAGAAGAAAAAACCCCTGATACACTGACAAAACTATCATAATTCTGTTTATAAGCAAAGGTATCCTCTATGCGATTATCAATGAATAACCCCGTTTGCTTTTCAACTTGTTTAATTACATCAGATGAAGATAAATTCTTACCAATGACATGAACAATTTGACTCATATCAGCACTATAACCAGTGCAATAGCACATGGATAGTAAGATTAGAATTTGGAGTGTTTTCATTTTAAAATGATGAATATTGGGTCAGCTATTGTATTTAAGCCTTATTTCTTCAAGGAAAAGGGGAAAAATAGCAAAGCTAAAAACATCATGGCCTTTCTGCTATGTTGTATTTGAATTTGGCAGGACCCATGGAGTTCGATAAAAATTGCAAATTAAATAGGATGAAATCGTGAATGTTAAGATAGTGGTAAAGAGAATGAGTTGTGAATTCTGTTCAGATAAATGCTTTTGAGCCAATGTTGCTATAATTATTGAAAACTCACTTGCCTGAGCTAACCTTAAAGATGCTTGAATAGCAAACGAACGCTTTTCTTTACATAATGTGATCGAAACATAAAAGAAAATAAACTTAACCACAATCACTGCAATACTCAATACAATCGCGGGTAAAAGTATTGCCGATAACAAATCAAAATCTAGTCCAGCTCCGAGTGAAAAGAAGAAAAAAAGCAAAAAGAAATCTCTTAACAATTTTAATTTATCCATTAAAAATTGCGATATCGGGCTGCGTGTTAAAGCCAAACCAGCGATAAAGGCTCCAATTTCATAAGAAAATCCAAATTTGTGAGAAAGTAAAGAAATACCCAAACACCATCCTAGAGGAAATAAGTATAAAGTCTCAGCTACTGGCTCACATTTTTTCATGATAGGCCTGAGTAAATATTGTTCAGCGAAAAAGGCTGTTATCAATAATATAGAACCCTTCACTGGGATTAAAAATAGACTGAATGAATGGTTCGTATCAAACCCACTAACAAACATAATTGCAAATATCGCAATGATGTCCTGAAAAATTAAAATAGCAATGCAAAAAGCACCCATATACTGATGATGCAAAGTACTCACAGGCATCATTTTAATTGCCAAAATCGTACTCGAAAAGCATAATGCTATCCCAATTAAAACGGCTTCCTTTTCAACAATACCATATAGCATTGAAATATAAGCTAGAATAATAGCGGGAAATAAACAACTCACGACAGTGACAAAGCTAGTTTTCCCTAAGATTTCTTTAAATTTCCGTGGATGTAGTTCAATACCAGCTAAAAAAAGCAGTAATGTAATACCAATATTAGAAACATCGTGAAATAAATCTACATCTTGAATTAAATCAAAACCCCATGGGCCTGCTACAATTCCACATAAAAGGTATGCTAAAATAACAGGTAATCGGCAAATAACCGCTAAGAAGGATAAAAGACAAGCACCGAGAATAGCTATACCGATATCTTGAAATAAATGGCCTTCCATAATTTTTAAATATTTTCCTTTAAAATCTTAATTGTAACTAGAGATAGTGAATTTCACGTAATTTCCAAAAACACTTTGCACAAGCTTCTATATCGGCCAATGCATCGTGGGCATCGTCAAATTCTACTCCAAACAAGACTTTATGCAATTCCATTAACTTAGGCCACTTATAACCATAATGACTTGGTAATTTGCACAAATTCACTGTCGAAAGCATGGTACAAATTTTTTCAATATTTTGAATATTATTACTGATATTTTTTCTCAATAATTCGGCCATTATAATTTTTTCATCGAAAGCGATATTGTGCGCGATTAAATATCTACAGTTTTCTAATGAATTCATAAAAGATTCTAACACATCTATTAAATAGTCTCCTTCATCATAGGCTCGGTCTGTACTTATACCGTGGATATCTGAAGCTTCACTTGGAATGGTAAATCCTTCTGGCATTATAATTTTTGAAACCTTTTCGATTTCAATTCCTTGCTCATCATATACCAACCAAGCAATCTGAACCAGTCTTGGCCAGTTATCTAAATCTTCAACGGGAGCATCCCACGATTGAGGTAAACCCGTCGTTTCTGTATCAAAGAATAAATACAAAATTTTTATTCAAATTGTGATCGCAAGGCCCACAAACCCAATGCAGGATTGCTTACATAAAATACTTCTTCATCATTAATTTGATTCATGCCCATTTTGAAGGATTCAAAGGGATATTTTATAACAGCTTCTTTGTAAGTCATGTATTCAAAACCGACGTTTTCGATTTCTTCTCTACTCACTCCTGGTCCAGGACAATAAGTTATTTTAAATCGCCCTTCGGAAGATCCGTGTATTAAATGAGCAGCAGCACTTAAATTATTTCGTAAATCCTCATTTTCCTTTACTGCTTTTAATGTCGTAGGCGTTCCTCGGTAGCCATATTTTCTAATCAACCTATCAATTTCGCTATCTTCACCAAACTCTTTTAATTCAGGCGCTAAAATTATCAACTCACCGTCATCTGCCATCGCCATGCGCAAACGATAAATTGCTTTATTCCCAAGCCATGTCGAATGAAACTCTTCTGGGTCCAAATAAACCACAGCCTTTTGAATCGGTTCATCTAATAAATCTAAATTAACCTTACGTGATAAATCTGCAGCTTCGACAAAAGCTCGTCTATCCTCACTGCAATACAAGCCACGCATAACAACATCTGAATCTCTTGCTTCCATCACAGACAGTAAAAATATAACTGGTAATTCAGATAAAAACTCATTATAACTATAATCTAATACTGAGCGCACAGGAGTATCTGTTCTACCTAAAATCTTTTCCATGCCGTATGCTGCACCCAAAAAATGAGATTTATTGATCATATCAGAACCACCAATACCTATGCAAATATTTTTAGTATAGTTAGCCATACCTATGACTTCATGAGGAACTATTTGACCAATTGATAAAACTAAATCATATTGACCTTCAAACAATTGTTTATTAACGGCTACTTTCATTTCATATTCGACTGAACCTTCTGAAAGCTCACCAATTTTTTCTGCTGAAACAACACCACAATCGACCACGCCATTACGCCAATCATGGTCTAAAAAGCACGATAAAGGAATATTCTTACCAAACATGACTTCAATCTGTTCTTTTTTCATCGGCACATGCGTACCTAATGCAGGCATGATATCTATCTGAGCTTTGTTATGTAATTTTTCATATACAATTGCAGTCAGTCTTCCTGCATCAGAGTAAAACCGAGTGAAATCTGGAGGAATAATTAATACTTTTTTGATTTTATCCCCCAATTTCTCTATCATTTCATCGATAAGAGCAACCTTGTCATCATCGTTTAAAATAGTATTTTGGTCACCTTTGTGTAAAAACATAGCACTTAATTGTTCAATTTAATCAATGGTTATTTGAGAGCTTTTTCCATTTTTGCAATATTAAAAAGCCTTTTTGATAATCTATAGACTGGTTAATTTTTCTCTTTAGATATAAAGCGATCACTTTAAATGAATCAAGATTCTACCAACAAGGAATATAAAATGTCAAAAGCTGCAGATATTGGATTAATTGGACTCGCTGTTATGGGCGAGAATTTAGTGCTCAACATGGAAAGCAGAGGTTTTCATGTAGCCGTAACGAATCGATCTCCTGAGAAAGTTACTAATTTTACTTCTGGTCGCGCAAAAGGAAAAAATATTACTGGCTATACTTCTATAGAAGAATTTGTTGCTGGAATTTCAAAACCTAGAAAAATCATGATGATGGTTAAAGCTGGACCCGTTGTAGACCAATTTATTGATAAACTCCTTCCCTTTTTAGATAAAGGTGATATTATCATTGATGGTGGAAACTCACATTTCCCAGATTCAAACCGCCGTTATGAAACCTTAAAAGAAAAAGGGATTCACTTCATTGGCTCAGGAGTTTCTGGGGGAGAAGAAGGGGCACTTAAAGGACCTTCAATCATGCCCGGTGGAGCAAAAGAAGCTTGGGAATCAGTCAAACCAATTTTTCAAGCTATCGCTGCAAAAGTTGATAACGATGCACCGTGTTGTGAATGGATCGGCGAAGGTGGCTCTGGTCATTTTGTTAAAATGGTACACAATGGCATTGAATACGGTGATATGCAACTTATCTGTGAAGCATACTCTTTGATGAAAAATGTGTTGGGTATGAATGCTGATGAAATGCATCAAACTTTTGCTGAATGGAATGAAGGTGTACTCGATAGTTACCTTATAGAAATTACTCGAGATATCCTCGCTTATAAAGAAGAAGATGGCTCACCACTAGTTGAAAAAATCCTTGATACAGCTGGTCAAAAAGGAACAGGAAAATGGACAGGCGTTTCAGCCTTGGACCTTGGAGTACCGCTAACTCTGATAGGAGAAGCTGTTTTTGCTAGATGCCTTTCTTCGATTAAAGAAGAACGCGTGGAAGCCAGTAAAATATTATCTGGACCTACACCAAATTTCAGTGGAGATAAAAAAGCATTTTTAAACGATTTGCGCGATGCTGTTTTTGCTTCTAAAATTGTTTCCTATGCTCAGGGTTACGCGTTATTAAATGCTGCAGCAAAAGAATATAATTGGAATTTAAACTATGGTGCAATAGCACTAATGTGGAGAGGTGGATGTATTATTCGTTCAGTTTTCTTAGGTAATATCAAAGAGGCTTTTGAAAACAATCCAGGACTCAAAAACCTTTTACTCGACCCTTACTTTAAAGAAGCCGTAGCGAAATGCCAACCGGGTTGGCGTAATGTTGTTGCAACTTCAGCTTTAGAAGGAATTCCTACGCCAACAATAAGTACTTCTCTTAGTTACTTCGATGGTTATCGCAGTGCAAGATTACCTGCAAATCTCCTTCAAGCACAAAGAGATTATTTTGGAGCCCATACCTACGAAAGAACCGATAAACCACGTGGTGAATTTTTCCATACGAATTGGACGGGTCGTGGTGGAGACACCTCTTCTTCAACTTATAATATTTAATTTTAGCAACTAACGTTAAAAAAGATATTAAGTTTTAAAACTTACTTTTAGAGTACTTCTCATTTTTTAAAAATTATTGAGCGTCTTGGATATAAAAGAGAATTTTCATACTCATACTTATCGTTGCAAACATGCAACGGGTGATGTAGCTGATTATGTACAGGCTGCTGTCGATAAGGGGTTAGATTTAATTGGCATTTCTGACCATACTGCTTTACCCGATAATCGATGGGAATATATTCGCATGGCTTTCGATGAGTTAGATGGCTACATCAATGCAATAGATTCAGCTATTCTAGATTTTCCCCAAATCAAAGTGCTCAAATCATTAGAATGTGAATATGCGGATGAATATCAAAGTTTTTATCGCGACACCTTACTTGGAGATAAAAATTTTGATTACCTTATAGGTGCGGCTCATTTTGTTCCTTACGATAATGATTGGCAGAGTAGTCATAAATTAGAAGCTAAACATATTCTGGCTTATGGTGAGTATTTTGTCAAATCTATGGAGTCTGGACTTTTTGCCTTTATGGCGCATCCTGATGTTTTTGGGTATAATTATCCATACTGGGACGATAACTGTATAAGCTGTGCAAAAGATATTTTTGCAGCTGCTGAAACCTTAAAAGTACCACTTGAAATAAATGGGCTTGGACTTAGAAAGGATAAAGTTGAAACTCCAGATGGCCTAAGACCTCCGTACCCGCTTGTTCCTTTTTGGGAAATAGCACAGGATTACTCCATTGAAGTTATTTGTAATTCGGATGCTCACCGACCTATAGATATCATTGCAAATATAAACGATGCTAAAGATATTGCCACAAAAAATAATTTAAAATACACAGACACATCTGTTCTCATTAATCAAAAGTATTTAAGTAAATATTGATTAGCAGCAGCTACCTAGGCCGATTAGCCCCTTCTCCTACAGGAGCACTTCACTTAGGCAACATAAGAACCTTTATGATCACTTGGCTGCACTGTCGTGCAAATAAAGGCAAACTTGCCATGCGCATGGAGGATTTAAATATAGAGCGTCTTAAAGATGGAGCTATTGAAGGTATCTACGAGGATCTCATTTGGTTAGGTTTTGATTGGGACATAGGAGCAGGACTACATCATTTAGATTCTACAAAGACTGAAGACAGTGGATACATACAATCAAACTGCATTGATTTATACCGCGATATTTTTGAAGAATTACAACAATTAAAACTTATCTACCCCTGTTCATGCACGCGTAAAGAAATTACAGAAATACAATCTGCACCTCACGATAATCACGAACAATACTACAGCAACACATGTAGGGAACGATGGAAAGATGAAAATGAAGCACTAATACACAAGGGGCACCCTATTAATTGGAGGTTCAAAATAGATAATCGTGAAGACTCTTTTATAGATGGTTTTAATGGGCATTACAAGAACCCTTTACATCAATGGAGTGGCGATTTTGTTATCGCTCAGAATTCAGAAAAAATTGCTTATCAGCTTGCCGTTGTTATCGACGATGCTAGGCAAAAAATAACCCAAGTAATAAGGGCTGACGACCTATTAAACAGCACTTTAAGACAGCGAGCCATTTATCACGCATTAAATTATAAGTCACCTCAATATTTACATTTACCCCTTGTGATTGGTCAGGATGGAAAACGCTTAGCTAAAAGGCATGGTGATTTTAAAATCTCTAGTTTAAAGAAAAAAGGCGTGAATGCAAATCGCATATTAGGTTATCTAGCTTACACTTGTGGTTGGGTTGACGAAACGGCTGAAATCTCGTTAAAGGAACTACTTAAAATTTATGATTTATCGAAAATACCCAAAAATGAAATTGTCTTAGATTCTGATCTAGAAAAATTATTGTATTAATTCTACAATCATCACTGTATCATTTTGAATATCTTCTTTAAGGGACGATAGATCTTTTTATTTAGCTCCACCTATAATCCCATTTCCCTCAAGTATCGTATGTAACACACATAAATCAATTGTTTCAACCGAATTGATTTTCTGTAACATAAAAACCTAGGTCATATTGTTCGTTTTTTAAGAATTTAATTAACTAAAATTCAGAACTCATTTACAGCATTTTCTTTACATAGTCTTCAGCAAAATAGGTGATGATTTTATCTGCACCTGCTCTGCGAATACTCTTTAACGTTTCATCAACCATAGCATTCTCATCGCATATTCCTGCTTTTGCACCCATTTTAATCAAGGCGTATTCACCACTAACATTGTATGCCCAAACAGGGTAACCTAGTGTTTTTGCATCGCTTATTATATCTAGATAAGTCATCGCTGGTTTCACCATTAAAATATCTGCCCCTTCATCTATGTCTGATTTAAGTTCGATCATGGCTTCTTGTCTATTTGCTGGATCCATCTGATGATTCTTACGATCCCCACTGAATTGGCCACTTGAGCCTGCTGCATCTCTAAATGGTCCATAAAAGCTCGATGCATATTTTGCACCATAGCTTAATATAGGAATATTTTCATATCCAGAGGCATCCAAACCTTCTCTTATACTTTTTATCATTCCATCCACCATCGTAGAAGGGGCTATAATATCTGCTCCAGCTTTTGCTTGAGATATAGCTGTTTTTTTTAACCATTCTAAAGTTTTATCATTATCTACACATTGATGTTGATCCAAAGGACCGCAATGTCCATTTGCAGTATATTCACATTGGCATGTATCTGCTATAACGGGAATTTTAAGTCCACTTTCTTTTATTTTTCTGGTCATTGTTTGAATCACACCATTTTCAGCATAAGCAGCACTAGCTTTATCATCTTTAATTGCGGGAATTCCAAATAAAATAACAGCACCAATGTTTAAACTTTCAATTTCAGAAATTTTTTCCAGTGCTTTGTCATAACCAAATTGAAAAACCCCTGGCATAGAAGAGATTTCACGACTTCCGTCTAGAGACTCATTCACAAAAATTGGCATAATAAGGTCTGAAGCATTAATTGTGGTTTCAGACCTAAGTCTACGCAACGCAGGAGATAACCGCATCCGTCTGTGTCGAGCAAAACTAGTCATTCGTAGTGATTTATTCTAAATAATATTTTAATCAAATTTTATCCTTAAAAGTCATTAAACAATGAGCCAATATATTTGAATTTAATGAAATAATTAAACATATTTGTTGAAGTCATCTTTGCTTTCATAACAATACATTAAGGCACTGTTTTAAAATGACTTAAATAGGATTGGGACTAAAAAAATGTCTATCAATACTTTTGCGGCATGTCATTTTACAATATAATGCCCGATACCGATATAACAAATACAAGGAAAATCATGATACTCTACTGCGGAGACAATACCCAAGATACTGCAGCTAGTTATTTGCAAGCTATCATGCAAAATGCTCAGTTGGAGTTCAGTTATTTAGATAGTACAACGGCAATAACTAAAGAACAATTAGAAGACTGCGAATGTTTGATTCTTAGTGACTACCCCTCAGCAAATATTAATGAAGAAATTGAAGATCTAGTCATCGAAAAAGTAAAATGCGGCATGGGTTTTCTAATGATAGGTGGATGGGAATCTTTTCATGGAAAAAATGGAGAATATAATCATCGTAAATTGCGAGAACTTTTACCCGTAGAATGTTTAAACGAAGATGATCGTAGAAATTTTTCACAACCCTGTTTGATGATTACTCAGCAGGATCACGAGATCGTTAAAGATTTAAGTTTTCAAAATAACCCACCCATGGTTGGTGGTTTAAATGAAGTTATTTGTAAAAAGGATAGTACTGAAATTATTTCAGCTCGTTCCTTTTCTGTTGATGGTGACTTGTACTTTAAAGCAGGAGACGAATACCCTCTTTTAGTTATTTCAGAATTTGAAGATGGCAGATGTGGTGCTTTCATGAGCGATGTAGCTCCCCATTGGGTCGGTGGTTTTGTCGATTGGGGTACAGAAAGAGTTATCGAGAAAGTTCATTCAAATGAAGTAGAAGTTGGTGATGATTACTGTAAGTTTTTCCAACAATTAATTCTCTGGTGTTCCAAACGTTCTTAGGGTATTTTAGTTTTGCCTAACATTAACATTAGTCCTGTTATCAAAATGCGCGGTGCATTTTTAGGCCTAGGTGTTTTTTTTCCCTTGTGTGCGTGGTTCTTAGACCAATGGCACTCTTACTACTTTTTTATTCCAGTCATATCTACCCTCTTAGGCGAAAGGCTTCTATACGAAATTCAGTTTACTCTAAGTAAAGCAACACACTTAATGAAACAGATTCAAAAGTCTGATGATTCAGGTAATGACTATGGAAATAACTTAATTAATCTACGCAATAAAATCAGCGAAACTCTTAGCAGTTATGATCCAGAAAAAAGGGTTGCGACTTTGCTCAAAAAAAACACAGGACTCGAAGATGTTTTGGGACAAGAGTTTATCCTAAAAGGGAAGTATAATTCTGGGCAGTATGCAATTGGAGAAGTTTGGAATAAACCGGAATATATAGAAGATGAAGGTCCAGCACATAAACCTGACATGAAATACCGCACTAAATTACGATTGTGGAAATCTAGCGTAGATATCGCTACAAAAGAATTAGAGATGATTGAAAAAGGCTTAAGTGATCGTAACGAAAAAGCTTTAGCAGGTATTGTTAAATTTCAAATAATCATGTTAAAAGACGGAGTATTACAAAATAAAGTAAAACGGGGTTTAGCTAGTTCAGAGTCTTTTAGTTACGGTTTGAAAAAAGTGTTAGACCCCATGATTGAAAAACTTAAAAACCCCAATCCTAAATTCGATAGATCAGCTGATCTAAAAGATTTAGAACAGCGCTTGTTACGAGCATCAAATAGACGCTCATTTTTACAACCAGATCATAGTCTTGACTTGAGCGGTAAAATCATTCTTTGCCAATCCATTTTACCTACTGAAATTTTACAGTATACTAAACAAGGCGCAAATGGTTTCATCGTACTCAATGGTGAGAAAGCTTCTCATTCAAGTATTTTATTTAATTCGATGAACATTGAATCTGTTACCGGTATTGATGTTGAAGAACTTGATTTAGCTAATGGCACTCTTTGTATCATCGATGCAAAGAAAAAATTTATAGTTTTTAGACCAACAAACGAAAAGTATGAATTATATTCAGACTTACTCAACAATCAACCAGAAGATGAAGCTGTCGATAGCACTGATATTTTTTTTAATAAAGAACGTTTTTATGTTCGTGCGAATATAAGTATTGTTAATGAAATTACCAGTATCAAAAAAACACAACCCAACGGCATTGGATTATTCCGAAGTGAATTGCAATTTATGCTCTACGATATCATGCCGAACGTAGAAAAACAAGTTGAGATTTACAAAGAAATCACTGAAGCTTTCCCCAATGAGCAAGTCACTCTACGCATTTTGGATTCAGGAGGTGATAAGGCTTCCAATTACAATGTACACATTAAAGAAGAAAATCCCAGCTTAGGCTTTAAAGGAATACGTTATTTATTATCTGAACCTCAAATTCTACGCAATCAAATTGAAGCAATGACCATTGCTATGTTAAATAAAAATGGGACAATTTTAATTCCTATGATTTCAACAATGGATGAAGTTATCAGAGTTCATGAAATCTATAAATCAACTCTAGAAAAGTTTGGGCCCTATGAAGAGATTAAGAAAAATGTTAAGTTGGGATTAATGATTGAAACACCAGCCTCAATTCTTATGCTAGATGAAATGCAAGTTTATTTTGATTCATTTTCAATAGGAACGAATGATTTAACTCAATATATTTTAGCCGCGGACAGAAACAACTCTTATGTTTCTTCAGTGTATTCAAACCTATCTCCTGCTATACTTAGATCAATTTCTAAGGTTTCTGAATCTTGCCAACGTTTTAATAAACCGATGAGCATATGTGGTGAACTCGCTCAAAATATCGAAGCACTCCCTTTGCTTATTGGTCTAGGTATACGAGACATTAGTATCAATCACAATGAAATAGCACAGATCCGCACTTTTGCTCGCAGTTTAGATATCGATGCATGCCGTGAACTCGCAAGAAAGGTTTTAGAATGCTCTAGCGAAAAAGAAGTATCACAACTACTGATTCCATTTAAAGAAAAACTTTGCCCTCAAAAGTAGATAAATTTAATAATATTTGCACGAAATGCGATAATATGTTTAAAGCTGGTGATGTGTGTACATCTCTGTTGTTTTTAACAAAAGATTCTTGGTTTCGTCAAAATTTATGCGAAACTTGCCTAGAGTTAAATACAGAAGAACCAATCGCTAAATGGAAAATTCATATCAGCAAAAAAAAGTCTAAAAAAATTATTTTATCAGAAAGTGCTATCTGGCAGTTCATCAGAAGAGCTATTCAAGATGAAACAATTGCTGAACGCCCATTGACATTTATTTTATGTTTAATGATGGCTCGAAAAAGAAAACTCCGAATGATCAAAAGCAATAAAATAAAAGGACAAGAATATCAAAACTATGTGAATATTTCTCGTAAGATAGATATTATGGTAAAAGTTCCTTTGATTGGACCTGCAGACTTTTCAAAACTTCAAAAAGAAATAGATGAGTTCTTTAGTGGTGACGAATAATAAATCAGAATCAATCAGTCGCACTGAATACGAAATTAAAGAAGGGACGTATCGTCAACCTTTTTATGCATACCGTAAAATACTGAGTCGCATCATCCCAATATTTCCAGGATGGCGTCTTAGAAAAAAAATGTATAAAGCAATGGGAGTCAGGATTCATCCCGAAACAAAATTCATTGGTCTTGATACCTATATTGATGATTTATTTCCAGAACTCATCACAATTGATGAAAATGTTGTTATCGCATTGCGTGTAACTATTATCGCACACGACGACGCATCACATACCGTTGCTCCTATTCACATAAAAAAAGGGGCTTTTATTGGAACAGGTGCAATTATTTTACCTGGTGTATGTATAGGTGAAAATGCCATTATCGGTGCCGGTGCAGTAGTCACTAAAAATATTGATGATAATTGCATGGCCATAGGTGTGCCTGCAATTCAAAAATAATTACAATGGCAGATATTAAATCAATCAATCGCCGGAAATTACGGCATACTTTTTCACGTGTTATCCCTCATTTATTGATTGGCGATGATGTTGTTTCTTTCTTTTGTGATACTTTGCCAGCATTAGATTTGTATAGTTTGGATGACGGAGACCTAGTCTGCGACCGTATACGGGCTACTGAAATTGTCTCCGTTTTAATGCACCTGAAAGCAAAAAATATTCCTTGGAATAATGTCAGCGAAAAGGCATTGATTAAAATCAAAAAAAGTTTCAAACATATATATAAAGAAGAATATCAAAATTCTGGTTTAGACAAAGCGATTGTCGTAAAAATGAGAAGTGAATTAAATAAAATCTTTGAGAAAAACTACTCATGAACACTATCCACAATTATAAAATAAATTTAATAGAAAAATGCAAAGAGCTTGAAAGGAGAGAATACACAATAACCGAACTCACTCAAAAACTCAACCTATATGATTATCAATTTTACATACTCATCAAAGAAAAAATTCTCGAAGAAAAAAAAAATAGTAAACCTACCTTAATCAGTAAAGCCTCGATTGAAGGAATTATTGAAAGCCCAGAGGGGTTTGTGAATACTATTCCAGTTACTGTTTTAGAATTACAAATAATATTAGATGTTCCAATAGAACTCATTGGAAAATGTATAGACCGAGGGGTACTTAAATCATATCGAAAAAAGAAACGCAAAGGCCATATGCGTAGTCTATTTAAACTAAAAGAACTTTTTTCTCACCATGGAGAAATTCTAGATATTTTATCTGTACATTATGATGCCGTAAAAGAAAATGTTCGCATTGATAGCATAAATTCAGTTGAATTAAGAGATTCTCTAATTGAAAAAGTCCAAACCACAGCAGAAAGGCTGTCATGCGATCATTTATCTAGTGGTTATCATGATTCGGAACTCAAAAAAAATAGCTACGAATTAGATCCTTGGCAAAAAAATGCCGTTTTAGCAGTCGAAGAAGGTAGAAATATATTTGTTCAAGCCCCAACTGGATCGGGGAAGACTGCTATTGTCGAGGAATATTTAAAGAGAAATTTAGCAAATAAAACCACTCTATTCTATGCCGTACCCATTAAGGCTTTGGCTAATGACAAATTTTTTGATTTTTGTAAAATGTTTGGAAATGAGAATGTTGGTATTAATACAGGAGATATCACATTAAATAGCACGGCACCGATCGTAGTCGGTACAACTGAAATTGTCCGCAATATAATATTTGATAGGGCTGATGCATATAAAACCATTGCTTTTGACGAAGCTCAGTATTTAGGTGATCCAGAAAGAGGTGGGGCCTGGGAAGAATCAATTATAATGTGCGCAGATAATACTAATTTAATTTTTTTATCTGGCTCTGTTTCTAATGCTGAAACAGTCGCTGAGTGGGTAACTAAAATAAAAAATAAAGAAACTCAAATTTTTTCTGAAACACATAGACCGGTTCCACTTCAGTTTGCTTTCCCTTATGATAAAGGTTATATCAAAGAAGATGACTGGTACGACCTCAAATCATTAGCAAGAAAAACAAATAAAGATTTATATCCTGAAAAAGAATTTTTTGTTCAAGTTGAGAAGTCAGAAATGACCCCCGTTTTATTGTTTATGGCAAGAAGAAGAGATTGCGAAGATATACTTGCTGAAATCCCCCCAGTTTCCAAAGAGAGTTCTGATGAAATGCTTGCGCTTCTGTCTAAGCATCCTGAATATAAATTTGTAAACTTAAAGTTGCGAAATTTTCTGATCAAAAAAAGAATTGCATACCACCATTCAGGTCTACTACCCCCTGAAAAAAGGATCGTAGAGACTTTTGCAAAACAAGGTCTCCTGAGGTTTGTGTCAGCAACAATGAGCTTAGCTTCTGGCGTTAACTTTTCAGTCCGTACTTGTTTCATAAATGAATATCGTCGACCTGGTAATGGCGGTATAATGCAAAACCTTACTCCTTCAGAAATACTACAGATGTGGGGACGTGCAGGCCGAAGGGGTTTAGATACAGAAGGTTATCTGATTCCTTGTATGGACATTGACCATACCGATAATTTTAAAAAAATTAAAGCTTATCCAGAAGCAATTATACGAACAAATTTTGTTTCACCTGTTAATTTACTTTCAATTTTAAACCGCTATTCCGTTGGTACACTTGAAGAGCTCTGCGAAAAATCTTTTAGTAGTTTTGTAGAAAACACAAAATATCGTGCTTTTTCTGATGATACAATGAAACGAGATGCAGGTGCTATTTGTGCCTCACCTACTTACGAGTTACCTCCGTATCGCCAAGGTATATACGCTAATTACAACCATGAGGAAATGGAAGAAAAGTTTAATTGCACGAAATGCGAAAACTTAAGATCTTGTAATCGCATTTATGACAAAGACATAAAATACAATCCCTTACAAAGGATGATCAAACATCTTAAAATAAATAAATTCCTAACCGCGGATTTTTGTTTAACTGAAAAGGGAAAACTGGCAGAACGCTTTCACAGTGAAACAGGTCTCCTTGTAGCTCATCATATTGTCGAAGGAAAAGTAACACCGTCGAACATTCTTCACTATGCTGCAACGGTGAGTGCGCCAGGTCATATTGATTTCACAGGTGATAAGAAAAGGCTGAGCCTAGATATCGCTAAAAAAATATACCCCATGCACCTATTCCCAAATTTATGGGAAAGGCAAAGAGGCCGATTGGTCTTTATAAATTGGAACCCTGGAGCAGGAGCGATTGCCGATAAATGGCTTAAGATTGACCAGTGGGAAGAGTTTTCCAAAAACCCAAAATTAGCAAAAATTCAAGGAGATATCTTCCGTGTTTTACTAAGGTCAGGGGAACTTTTAAAAAGCCTGAGTTTTATTAAAGATTTATATCCTGAACTAGCCGATGCTGCACATGAAGCACATAAAGTGCTAATGAAACCACCACTGGTACCAGAAGATTTGTTTAATCACTTCTAATATTTTTCAATCAAAGCTCGTCTAGGTTATATTGTTTTAATGTAAAACAATATTGCAGTCTTAGGCAACTTAAAACGAACATTTGTTTTGCAGTTTTAAAATATTTAGTAAATATTAAGATTGGGCTAAAACTCACTATACCAAAAATCATCAGTATGGATGATAGACCTAACAATAATAAGTAACTTTTTTTAGATAACCAATGAGTGTGTTTGTTTAAAAATTGATAACTCGCATAACTCATCATTAAGCTCATCAAATGCGAATTAGTTCTTAATTTTGT
>Ga0233432_10002494_pt1 | contig 17106 bp, 12 predicted proteins | sample SI_122_August201_6_FD_179870 | JGI IMG/M metagenome (GOLD analysis project Ga0233432, IMG submission 179870) | Seawater microbial communities from Saanich Inlet, British Columbia, Canada - SI_122_August2016_10_MG | ecosystem: Environmental > Aquatic > Marine > Inlet | place: Canada: British...
GGATGAATCCTTTGCTCTTGAGCATCAAGTAGAGCGAGTCGATGACATTCATGATCTCTTTCCTCGGGTTGATTATCTCTCTCTTCATACAAATCTCACACCTGACACGCGGGAACTTATTCGTGAGGAAACAATAAAGCTTCTGAAACCTGATGCAGTAATATTGAACTGTGCGCGTGGAGAGATAGTGAATACGATTGACGTTGCCGTGGCCTTGCAGTCCGGTGCGTTGCGTGGTTACGGGACTGATGTGCTGGATGAGGAACCGCCAGCCGCAGAACATCCACTTACAAAGCTGCCAAATTGCTTAGTGACACCGCATATTGGGTCACGGACTCGTGAAAGTGTTCAGCGACAGGCAGTTGCTGCTGTGAAAAATCTTGTTCATGCAATGCGGGGAGAACCACCGCTTGCACAGGTTAATTCAGAGGTTGCTGTCCAGAATGTTCTGGGATAAATCCATTCGATGGGACCAGCCTCACAGGATGAAAGAAGGGGAGATGTCAGAGTTGTTCTATGTTGTTCCTGTCGAGGAGCATGAGCGAGTTGTTTGCGCTGCATATGCAAAACGCGGATTTACAGCTAATGAATCAAAGCAGGCAGCGAGGCTTGCGGCAGCCGCTACAAAGCATGGGATTCGGACCCATAATGCAATCAAGGCAATTCACCTCGATGATCTGTTTGGGTCGACTGTCGGTGGCTGCGTTCCCGGTGTAGCCGTACAACGGCTGGAGACCAGATTTGATGCAACAGAAGTTTGGGATGGCAAGAAAAAGCTTGGGCAGGCCGTTGCCTGGGAAGCAATTGAACGTTGTATTGAACTTGCAGAAATACATGGCTCCGGCACGGTTTCAGTTGACAATGCATTCCACTATCTGTGGGGCGGCGGCTACGTGATGGAGGCCGCAAAGCGCGGTTATATCGCTGTAACCAATTGCACGGCATCACTGGCCGAGGTTGTTCCCTTTGGTGGTGTGTTTCCGACCCTCGGTACCAATCCGCATTCTTGGGGTTTTCCAACAACCGATGCAGTTGGATTCCCAATTGTGATCGACTGGGCAACGTCGGTCATCGCAATGGGAAGAGTGCAGCAATTCCAGAGAGAGGGGAAGCAGCTTCCTCCGAATGCAGCTGTTGATAAAGACGGCAATCCAACGACGGATCCACATGCTGCGGTGTCCTTAATGCCTTTTGGTGCACATAAGGGGTACGGTCTGGCGTTAATGAACGAGGTTATCGCAGCCTTTATTGGTGGTTCGATACCGACAATTCGAAGTAGGCAGCAGGTAGATGGTGAGAAGCAGGGCTGCAACTTCTTTTTTCAGGTGTTGCATCCAGAGGCATTGTCAGCGGGACTATTTGCAAAGCATAGGTCACAGATAGAAAACGTGAAAATTGTTATCGAAGATATTCTTGGGCACGGCAATGATTCATGTCTCCTGCCAGGACAGTTGGAGGCTCAATTTGCTGCCCGTAGTGAAGAAGCTGGCGGGCTTCTCTTTTCGGAGGTTGAGGTCGATGCACTGAATGAGATCGCTATCGAAGCTGGTACACAGGGGTTTGAAAAGCAAGTTTTGAAAAATGTTTCTGTTGTTTGATCATAAAGAGGAGTAGAAATGGCATTACCACTAAAATCTCGTGAGGAATGTGGTTTTGACGCTGTGTCACTAGGTGAAGTCATGCTACGGCTTGATCCAGGAGAAGGCCGTATACGAACCTCGAGGGAATTTCATGCATGGGAAGGTGGCGGTGAATACAACGTTACCCGCGGATTGAGGAAATGCTTCGATCTGCGTACGGCAGTTGTCTCTGCATTTGTTGATAATGAGGTTGGCCACCTTATCGAGGACTGTATTATGCAGGGCGGAGTATGCACGGACTATATTGTGTGGAGGGATGATGATGGGATGGGGCGAACCGTTCGGAATGGTCTCAATTTCACAGAACGGGGACATGGAATCCGTGGTGCTGTGGGCAACCCAGACAGAGGGAATACTGCTGCGAGTCAGCTGAAACCGGGAGATGTCGACTGGGACCATATATTCGGCAAGGTTGGTGCCCGTTGGTTCCACACAGGAGGTATTTTTGCAGCGCTCTCCGAGACGACAGCTGCTCTGACCATTGAAGCTGTCACAGCAGCAAAAAAATACGGAACCATCGTTTCGTATGATCTAAATTATCGTCCAAGTCTTTGGAAAAGTATTGGTGGGATTGAGAAGGCTCGCGACGTCAATCGCGAGATCGCGAAGCATGTCGACGTCATGATCGGAAATGAAGAAGACTTTACGGCATCACTCGGATTCGCAGTTGAGGGTGTTGATGAGTCAATCAGTGAAATTGAGACAGATGCTTTCAAGCAGATGATTCAGCAGGCGGTTGCACAATTCCCTAACTTTCAAGTAGCAGCGACCACCTTACGACGAGTGCTGACAGCAACTCGTAATGATTGGTCAGCGATACTGTGGCACGAAGGTGAAATGTACGACAGTCAGAAATTTCCGGGGTTGGAAGTTCTTGATCGGGTTGGTGGGGGTGACAGTTTTGCGAGCGGTTTGGCCTTCGGCTTTCTCGAATTCAACGATCCGCAGCGAGCGGTAAGTTATGGAGCCGCTCATGGGGCTTTGGCGTCAACAACGCCCGGTGATACCTCGATGGCAACCCGCAAAGAAGTTGAGAAAGTCATTGCTGGTGCTGGGGCACGAGTGGTTCGGTGATATTTGAAGTGGGTGGAATTTATAATGTTTAACTGTGCGCAGAAGGATCGTTGTCTCATGCTTAAGAGGATAGCCATCTTGGTGGGGATGCTTGTAGGGTGCGGGCTTGTTGGGAAATGTTGTGCATTTCAAATAGTTTCAGAAGACGAGCAGGCCTTAGACATTAGGCAACATGGTTTTGACGGCGTATCGATGGTTGTACGAACGGGCTCACAGCTCAGAGTCACGCCAACGAAACGTGGCAGGTCGCAGAAGTTCGTCAGTCTCCCACGGTTCTGTGCACCGATTGCTTCCGTCGAATGTCTCGGGCACCCAGGAATAAAAGTCAAAGTCCAGCCAGAGCCGACGTTATGGCGGGTGCAATGGAGTGAAGAGCTGCCAGATGGTGCAAATTTTTTGATGAAGTTTGATATGGCTCCGTATCTGATTTCTGAGCAGATTGCGATTAAGTCGTCGTCAGATGGTTCATTACTTCTCCGGGCTTGCGAAGCAAATACGGTTGGTGAAAAGCTTCGTTATGAGCCGCAGCCTTTCAAAAACACGGTAGGCTTTTGGGTCGAACAGAGTGATATCGCAGTGTGGCAGTGCGAGGTTCAGGAGGCTGGATGGTATTCGGTCGCGCTCCTTCAGGGGTGTGGACGGGCGCAAGGTGGAAGCCAGGGTCGAATCGTTTTTCTTCAGAAAGGAGATGAAATCGACTCAGTTGATTGCAATATTAAAGAGACAGGACACTTTCAGAATTTTGAGTGGGTGCACAGTGGTCATGTGTTTCTTGGAGAAGCTGGTGGTTATACGGTGCGAATACAACCTGAGCATATTCGAGAAAAAGCATTTGGGGATATTCGTGCCGTGTCGATTGTTCGCCAACAGAAGCATGTTGGCACAAGTAATTAGTAGAAAAAGACAAGAGCGTGAGCTGTATGCAGCCCACGCTCTTGCTGAAAGCGTTACGTTGTTGGAACTTTCATCTCTAGCTTGTTTTTAAGCGATTAGGCGCTCGCCGGATCTTTACCGTCAATCCATGGGCCTGCCAATGATTGATAAGGTTTCGGTTGAAGTTCGCTGCCCGTCTCTCCAGCTTGCCAGCCAGGAACATGTTTCGGTTGTCCACGATGCTCAGAAAGAGTTTCCCAACGGTCTGCCCATGCAGGACTACCATCCGTATAACGGCCCCGTTCAGCATCAAAGTGATAGACTTTGCCATTTCGATAGCTCATGGCACCAAGAATCACAGTAGTTACAGCAGCAGCTCCCAGGTCAGGTGTATTGTTACACGCATTTGGATCATCGGCCTCCATCGCAGCAAGCCAGTTTGCGAAATGAAGTTTTGTCGTTCCTTGTTTCTCAAGGGCTTCGCTTGCCAGGTCAGTTTTGATCGTCTCGTCCTTGATTGAACTGTCCAGAGTAACCTGTGGGCGTTCGGCAAGGAACTGGAAGTCAGTGAAGGTCTCCCCATTTCCGAATTCAAACGCACCGTTATGACCTCGTATCGTTTGCTTGATGCGAGATCGTTCGTTGCACATTGTTGCTGTAATAAGCCCTTGGCAGCCCTCATTGTAGTCAGCTACAACGGTTGCCACGTCAGGAACGTCACGAGTGTCAAGCTCGAGGTATATTCCACCAGCTCCGACAACTCGTGCAGGGAATCGCAGGCCAGTCGCCTTGAGCATTGCTGTTGTTCGATGAACAAATAAGTCGGTAAACATGCCCGACCCAAATGGCCAATAACAACGCCACTGACGGTAGATCGCTCGATCGAACGGGATTTCTTCGGCTAGGCCGACATCGACACCAAGCCACCGTTTCCAATCAATTGTTTTTGGTGACATGTTTTTGGTGAGGTCATAGTAACGCCATTGTCCGACATTTGAATTCCGAAAGTATTCGGTCTGGTATCCAAGGACCTTACCTAGTTTTCCAGCATCAATAAGATTTCTTGCTTGGTCCCAGACCTGCAGGCTTGTTGACTGAACGCCTACCTGCATGACCCGACCACTTTCTTTCCAAACTTTGACAACGTCAAGAGCCTCTTCAACGGTCTTTGTCATTGGCTTTTCAGCGTAGACATGCTTGCCTGCCTTGAGGGCATCCACAATGTTGAGATGATGCCAGTGATCGGGTGTACCAATACATACCGCATCGATGCTGTCGTCTGCGAGCAGGTCCTGGTAGTCCAAATAACGCTTTGGTTCGGTCCCGGTCTCGGCCTTGATATACTCGCAAACTTTGTCTTCTTGTGCTTTGTAGACTTCGCAAACAGCTACAAGATCAATATTAGCACCTTCCGCGCGAAGCTTTGCGAGGGTCTTGACGTGAGCACCAAAACCTCTGCCACCAGGTCCAATAAAGCCAATACGGATTCTTTCATTGGCGTTTGCTGCCTGACTCTTTGTAGCGGCAGAGAGTGCTGTCGCAGCAGTCACGCCCGCTGCAGAGTGTGCAATAAAATTTCGTCTATTCAGTGGACTTGTACTGTCTTGTGTCGGAGTAGTTTGCGAGGCCTTTTTTTGAATCGTCATGAGAAACCTTTCTGAGACAGGAGTAGAAGTTGCAGTATGGTGGATATGTCAAATGATTTAGTTTTTTATTCAGTTCAGCAAATGATAGATGGGCCATCGAGTCCCACAATATTTGGTGCGCAGTTCGACATTCTAAAATGGCAATAAAAGTGTATCAGGATAGCCACAAAGCACGAAGTCTCTGCGGTTTTCCTATAGTTTCGGCACCGCTTCTCCGCTTTTCCATAATTCAATCATTTCAGTGTCATTTGCTGATTCGGAACCCACAGTGCTTCGACCACGGCGAACATCGGTCTCCAGGAAGTGAAAGAGCTGCTCTGCAATATCGCGGTTTTCGCTTTGCAGATTATGAAGTTCACCAGGGTCGTTAGCTATGTCATAAAGCTGAAAGGCCGGCAGTTGGTCTTTTTTTGCTTGTGCTTCTTTTGGAGTGGTCCAGCCCCCGGATCCTCTTGCGAGGAGGAGTTTCCAGTTGTTGCTTCGGTATCCAAAGTGGCCACTTATTGAGGCATGGATGAGGCCGTTTCGTGTGTTAGGAACTGGTTCCGCGTGGAGTGCAGGCAAGAAGCTTACGCTATCCTCCGCCGCGAGGGAGGGGGTATCGCTGACCAGTAGGTCAGCGATTGTTGCAAACATATCGGTGATACAAATTGTTTCATCAGAGGAGGTGTTGGGCTGGATTGTTCCCGTCCAACGCATGAAAAACGGAATTCGGTGACCTCCTTCCCAGAGGTCGGCTTTAGACCCTCTATAGGGGCCGCTCACCCGATGTCCTCGTTCTGCGAGTTGTTGAATACCTGCAGCCTTCGAGCAGCCATTGTCACTGGTGAAAACAATTAACGTGTGGTCTGATATTTCACATGAATCAATTGCAGTAATGATCTGCCCTACAACATCGTCAGTCTGCATGACGAAATCAGCATAAGGACTGAGCCCGCTTTTCCCCTCCCATTCAGCACTCGGGACAATTGGCGTGTGTGGAGAACTCAGGGGGACATAGAGAAAGAAAGGCTTCTTTGTGTTGGTGGCTTCTTTTATGTAACGGACGGATTGGCTTGCAAGGCGAGGCAGCATGTTCACCGAATTGTCGTGTTCAATAACTTCACCGTTTTCTATCACTGCATCCATATCTCTGCTGTGATGAAACCCATGGAAATAATCAAATCCTCGCGAGACCGGCCCGTCAGGGACCAGTGCTCCAACAGGTGGGATAGAGTTTTTTGCTCGTTTTAGGAAAGCCTTCGTCGAGGGATCTTGATATTGAAAATTGAGATGCCATTTGCCGATGATTGCCGTTTGGTAGCCAAGGCTTCGTAGGTATGTTGCAACCGTAGGACGTGATTCTGCAATAAGACAGGGAGCAAACCCCTGGACGACTCCATTCTGAAGTCTGGTGCGCCAGCAATGGCGGCCGGTGAGCAGCCCGTACCGTGTTGGCGTGCATACGGCAGAACCAGAATGAGCGTCGTTAAACGTCATGCCGTTGGCGGCAAGGGAATCAATACATGGTGTTTTGATTTTCCCAAACTTGGGATTGAGGCACTGGACATCACCATATCCAAGGTCATCGCACATGATAAATACAATATTCGGAGTCGGCGGTGCCTGTTGAAGAAGTTTACGAATAGTAGAACGATCAGGATTACCATCGAGCCAGCCGAGGTGATTGAGGAATTTGTCACTCCTGATGACGGTGTCGATACAGCATCGCTGTGATTTTGTTTCATTGAAAAAACCGTGGGGTTTTCCTGCGTAGATGTACAACTCTGAATGTATATCAGCGTTTCGTAACTCAGCATCAAATGATTGAGCCGTATTGACTGGTATGAGTTTGTCATTCGACCCAAGGAAGACAATCGTCGGTGGGTCGTCCGGGGTGATGTTGTGGGCAGGCGAAATTGCTGGAAACTGTTCTTGAACACGGTCGTGTCCATATCCGTTAGGACTATTGTCATACACAGGATTGAATAAAAGAAGTGCATTGGCTTTTGAACTCACGTGTCCGTTTTTGTCGTGTGGGTCCTCAAAATCGTCGCAGATTCCGGTCGCAGCAGCGACATGGCCTCCAGCCGAGCCGCCAGCTGCGGCTATTCGCTTAGGATCAATACCAAGACGAGGAGCATTTGAGCGAATCCATCGTACCGCAGATTTACCATCCTGTACGCACGCCACCGGTGGAGTGCCCTGTCTACTCTTGACACGATAATCTGCAACAAACGTAACCATTCCTCTGTGGGCAAAGTATCGGGCGTGTTGTTCGAACTGACGTACTGAGCCGCCGTTCCAACCACCGCCGAAGAAAAAGATCACCGCCGGACGGCGATGGATAGCTGGATCGTGGTCCTGTGGTTCGAAACGGTATATCGAAAGATCATCACCTGAGGCGGTTTTATAAATCTCTTCAACCACGCCAGGACCGAAATCAACCTTCTGCTTAGCTTCTGCATACGCTGAAAATGTGGTGAACCAGTGCGTCACAAAAAATGTGCAAATCAGTATACTTACGTTTCGCATGACAACATTTCTTAAAGGGGTTGAACGTGATCACTATGCATATACATACCATTCAGCGGAAAGCATTACATCAGATTCTTATAGTGATTTTTGTTGGGATCGGTATAGGTCTATGTTTAAGTAGTGTTGCGGCAGAAACAGCCCCTCCAGCATCAGGCGTCCTCTTTGAGGATCAGTTTGAGCGAACGGAAAAAAATCAAGGAAAGGAGCAGCCCGGAAATGGCTGGGGCACGAACAGTAAAACACGTGCAAAGGGAGTAAAGCAGGTTTTTCTTAGTGACGGAAAAATGCACATCAAGAGAGCAGCCGTCGCTGATCATGGTGTTTCGGTGACTCAGGACGTGAGTTTTTGTAATGCCCGCATTGCCCTCCGGTTCATGGTTCCAGAAAAAGGTGACCTTGGGATCAATATTGCAGATATGAATGAGAAATCAGTTCATGCTGGACATATTTGTATGGCCCGAATAAAGCCAACCTCTCTTGAGATCGTTGATCTTAAGACTGGCCGAATGAAAAAAGAAATGCATGACAAGAACAAAGCAAAGAAGCTGACGAAGGCAGACAAAGCACAGCTCGCAAAAAAATCCATTATCCTGCCACTAAAACTAAAGACAGGAGTCTGGCATGAGTTGGAGATTCTCATTGTGGATGACACGATGATGGTGAAGATTGACTCACGTAAGATCGGGTCTATGGCATCACCAGGAATCGCCCACAAAACCAAACAGCGAATCCGCCTGGCTGTAAATACTGAAGCATGGGTCGATGACATTACAATCTCTGCAGTCAAATAGACTGTTGGCATTTACAGCTGTTTTGAATGGTTGGTGAAAATTCATCTGTTTGAGTAGAAAGCATCAGCGTCCTGCATCATGGAGTAATCGTGTCGATTCAAATTCCTCAAGTATCCGTGCAGTGGCCAATGCGTCAGCCTCGGCACAGGTCGTAGCGAAGATGACTGGGGGATTGAAGTCGTCTGGAAGTGTTACAGCGTGCCCGGTTTGCGGATGTACCACAAGTTTTCCTTGCTGTAATGCAGCAATCGCAACAGCCTGCCCATCCTGAAGAGAGATGGTCGGCTGTGTTTGCGACTCGTTCAAGCGAAGGCGAACGTGCCAAGCCTGAGAGGGGTCTGGTTGCCCCCATGCTCGAACCTCACCGCCAAGTTCCACGAGGTGAGCCGAGGAACCGAGCGAGAGAAGGAGTTTACCAATTTGGTCAACAGCATACCCTGGTCCGATGCCGGAGAAATCCACGGTAATGCCCTCAGTTGTCTTCTGCACGCTCGCGTCGCACGGGTCATCTGAGAGTTGGATTTTCAGATGATTGAATCCAACACGATCCATCACTTCTTGTGGTGGATTACCGCTGGGTATGCCGATTGAGCCGAGTTCGTCATGAAGGTCCCTTGTACGCCACCACTGAATCAGAGGTCCAGCAGTGATGTCAAAACGCCCTTCGGTCTTGTGAAAAAGTGTTTCTGCAATGAGCAGAATATTGGTCATATGTTCATCAACTTGTAGCAGAGTGTGCGCTGGTGATTGATTGAGTGTTGTTGCGATTGAATCTTCTCGCCAGGTGCTCAGCGACTGATCAATCTGCCGAAGAAGAGAATCAGTTTCTCGATGAATCTCACCAAGGGGTTTCTGTGGGACGTTTTTGCCAAGAGTGACCCGGTAGGTTGTGCCCATTGATGGTCCGGAGAAGGTTGGCAGGCCTTCACCCGCAGACACTGGCAATCCAATGAATGAAAGAATAGCGAAGTAAAGGTTGGGAAATTTCGTACGCATTATGTGAAGGCTCCCGAGGCCACGGCCACAGTCAGCGCCACAGCGAAGCAGCCGCAGAGGACAGCGTCCTGCCAGGTAATGCGTCCAGATTGGCGGTGAAGACGAACATATCGAAGCATGGCGCCTGTTGGGCAGCCATATCTGCAATAAGCCATCGGTGAAAGACTACTGATGGCTAGGCCGACTATACATATCACAATAGCGGAGGTTCCAGCGACCGTAGGTAGATATGCATCGAACGGCTCGAAGTCGACGAGTGAAATCTTCATGTCAAATATTGAAAGAACAGCGCACGAAACAAAAAGCGTCCAGGGAAGCCACCGCACATGTTGAAGCAGCGGTCCAAGTGATCTTTGAACATGCTTGAGGATACGAAACCGTTGGCTAGGTATCGTGATCTTTAGCAGTTGCTGTGCAGCACCGTGTGCGCACAATTGGTTGCAGTAGACGTTTCTCCCTGTTGCTGCTGGACTGCCAACCGCCAGCAGACTAAGCAAGAGAAGCACTGTTGCTCCTTGAGGAATGCCATACATGGCCCACCCCCAGAGCTGGGCCTGCGAAAGCAATGCACCAGCCCCAAAACCGAGGTAGGTAAGTACGAGAAGTGGTAGGACAATTCGCCCGACCCAGTGGCCACGTAAGCGGGTATACCCGATTATGAGCCCGATAAACATGATGAAGACCGCACCCCATTGTGGAGCATTCAGGTTCTGGGTGCGTAAAACGAGATCTCCCACAAAAGATTGTCGTTCTTGACGTTCGCTGACCGACTGAGAAGCTACAACAATTGCTTCTGCAATAGCTTGGCTGGTCATCGTTGCGCCGCTGACACCCTCAATGGGTGACTTATCTGTTTCTGTGGATGCGATTTCCTCAAATGTCTGCCCAATGAAATACTTTTTGAAAGCCACGTCGTCGCGGACGTAGGACACGTAGGGCTCGTTGTCAAAAGTCTTTCTGATACACAAACCTACAGCTGTGCCAGTGCTATCAAAACCAATGAGGCTATCAGTAGGTCCTTGATAGCCAATGATGGAGTCTGCGGCAGGAGTGGTTCTGAGTGTCCATCCGAGGGGAATCCCTGCATGGTCATAGACATTCATAATCGACGAGTCTCCTGCGTCTGCACGCAGCTGTGTTGCTTTGGGGAATATCTCTTGTATTTCTGCAAGCTTTGGGTCATCAGGGAAACGGGTTATTTTGCGATCCTTTCCTAATCGTTTATTGAGTGCTTCAATCATGGCAAGGCTTGTGAGGGTAGCGCCAGCAGATGTGATATACGGTTCTTTGGGTGTCCGCTTGAGTTCTTTAAGAGTTTTGCCGAGAAATTGGTTCCAGAATGCTTTGTCACTTGTGACGACTGAAACGTGGTCGCGAGTATCTCCGCTGGAAAGGATTTCAATACCGCAGATAGTTTTTCTTGGGTCACAAATAATCAGCAGATTTGAAGGGCCGGAGAAACCAATCACGGTGTCGCTCACCGGGGAGGTCTGAAAGCAAAACCCCACGGCTTCACCCGATACGTCAAGCAGTTCAATAGCACCACGAACGTGACTTGATTGGGCCCCAAAACGGGCTGCTTGTGGCACGGCATTTTCAAATGTCAGAAGCGGCAGTGTCGTAAGTGAAGCAGGAGGCCTTTTGAGACTCGCAGCGTGCGAGTAGTAAAGACAAATAATGATACCTGACACCATGCACAGTCGGGCCGCGTGTATAAGGAATCTCATGGGGGGACATTTCTGGATTGCACGACGGTTTCGGTATTAATTCGCTACTAAGTATGATAAATATCCGATATGCTATCGAAGACTTAGGAAATCAAAAAAGGTGGGAAATGATTATAAAACAATATCAGAGACTACTCTGTAGCGTTCTTGGTGCTTTCACGCTGTTGTGTGGTTTTAATCCAAATCATGCTTATGCAGCTGAACAACAACCTAATGTAGTTCTCTTTCTAGTCGATGACATGGGACCGCTCGATACATCAGTTCCTTTTTTGACTGATTCCGAGGGTCGCCCCGAGCGCTATCCACTGAATGATTTCTATCGAACGCCATCGATGGAACGGCTGGCCTCACATGGTGTTAGGTTTAGTACCTTTTACGCGATGAGTGTTTGTTCGCCCACACGAACGTCAATTATCACGGGTCAAAACGCAGCGCGACATCGGGTGACGTCATGGATTCGCTCCGAAGAAAACAATCGGGGTGAATTTGGGCCACCTGATTGGCGATGGGTCGGTGTTCAGGATCCAAGTGTTACGCTGCCTGGAGTTCTCAGGGAAAATGGTTACCGCACAATCTTTGTGGGCAAAGCCCATTTCGGTCCTCTCGGCGAACCGTCTGAATGGCCAACGAATCTCGGTTTTGACGTGAATGTTGCAGGATGTTCCTGGGGACAGCCTGGCAGCTATTACGGACTTGATGGATATGGAAATATTAAAGGCAATAAGAGGCGTGCTGTTCCGCATCTCGAAAAATATCATGGAACCCAAACGTTTCTTTCAGAAGCGCTCACAATCGAGGCAAAGAAACAGATCACCATCGCAGTGGAGGATAAGAAACCATTCTTTCTCGATTTTGCGCACTATGCTGTGCATGCACCGTTTCAATCGGATCCACGATTTGCTTCGCACTACAAAGATTCCGAGAAACAAAAAAACGCGCAGGCATATGCAACATTGATCGAGGGCATGGATAAATCTCTTGGAGACATACTCGACCATCTTGATTCGTTGGGAATTGCTGAAGAGACACTTGTGATGTTTGTTGGCGATAATGGTAGCGATGCCCCGCTTGGTTCTGTTCATGAACATGCGAGTTCGTTTCCACTTCGCGCGAAAAAGGGCACGCATTACGAGGGCGGCATGAGAGTTCCGTTTATTGCTTCCTGGGCACGACCATCTCAGGAAAGTCCTGTTCAAAAGCGTTTGCCAATTCCTGAGGGTGCTATCCAGCAACAGCTTGGAACGGTTATGGATATCTACCCAACGGTTCTTGCCGTCACCGGCACACAACCTCCATCAGACTACACACTCGATGGCACGGATCTCCAGACTCAGTTGGAAGGGCGTCGAAATAGCAGCCGCGAGGAGAGGTTTCTCATGCATTTTCCGCATAAGCATAGAAGCAGTTACTTTACGTCGTTTCGTGATGGAGATTGGAAACTCGTGTACCACTATCGACCAAATGATAATCCAGCTAAGACTCCATACGAGCTGTTTAATCTTGCACAGGATCCATTTGAAAAGCACAATCTCGCTGATAGCAAGCCACAAGTACTCAAAAAGATGATGGCAACAATGACTGCATCGCTACAGGAGCACTCGGCACTCTATCCTGTCGATCCTGATGGGAATGAGTTATTACCGATAGCCCCGTAGAAACGTGCTTCTACTTTTTGGGAACAAGCATCACAGCATCAGCGTGTGCAAGGCCACCTGCCGAGTGAGTGCCAATAGTTACGGTACAGCGTTCACCCTTCTTGAGGGAAACGTGACCGGCCGTACCAAACGTTGTATTGATTGGTGGTGGTTGTTTCATATTAATACGGGTTGTGATATCCAAATTCTCTGAAAGAACTGAGACTGGGACGGTATTTCCTCGATTTGCATGTGGTTGCCAGGCGACAAGAATCTCATAAGTGTTGGCGGCAGGTGCACGAAACGTGAAAGTTGCCGTGGCATTCGTTTCAGCGGGTGCGTATTGATAGCCATGTCCAATGTAGCCATCGAGACCGTGGCCTTTCTGCCATTTCCCCTGAAACGTTGCGTCACGATCATCAAGGACCGTGGCTGAAAATTGCTGTGCAAGTTTCACGGGATCAACTCCTGATGGTTCGCCGGTGGGTCCTGCAAGAGGTAGGGTGTTGGGTGGAATTTCAAGGGGGGCAGTAGGTGTCTTGCGGTGGGCTTTTCCAGGCAGTTGTAAAAGGTCAGCAAGTTCCGACCAATAGTCTTCGTAGACACTCCGTGGGTTACCATTATTCCGGATGGCAACACTTGCTGCCTTGCCAACAACTTCACCCATCATTCCGCACGTTTGCATGACACGTGTCGTACCAAGCGCCTTATGCGTGACTGAAATGCAACGGCCTGCCATAAAGAGGTTCGTAATTGTACGCGAATAGAAACAGCGGTAAGGAATAGGGTATCCAAATGAGCGATCTACGCGCCGGTCATGGACGGCAATTGAGATAAACGGATTATCTGGAAATTTAGCCGCATATTGTTCTTTTGGATAATGCAGATCGATTGACCATGTCGAGGGTACACATCCATCCGAAAATTCACGCTTCGCAACAATATCGTCTTGTGTTAACACAACGTCCCCAAGGATCCGACGGCTCTCCCGTGGGCCGCCGACGAATGCGAGCCAGGTGAGGCCTGCGTTTGTATGCTCTGGTGCGCCATCGCCGTTTTTCATTGCCGAAAAAGCCCCAAAGACTGCTCGAAGATTCCAATCACGGATCCCTTCAGCATCATGTAATGGGTCCTTGTCAAAACCGCTCTCCCAGAACCATTGACCATGGTGGTCTCGCGGATAAGGAAAGTCATCCATCGCCAGTGGGAGCGCCCAGGGTGTTTCTGGAAATGGAACGGGTTCGGAAAGTTCGTCCCAAGCCCACATGTTGCTCATCCCCATTCGGCCAGTGGGTTCCATCGCTGTTTCAGCGCCGGCATGGTCCGCGATGGTTGCATGCCCTGTTGCGTCACAGAATAATGTGCCATGAAACACGTGAGTTTCGCTCGTGCGCGTATCGAGGGCAGTCACTGATTCTATGAGTGTTTGAGAAGTATCCGTCTTAACTGCAAAGGCGTGCATGTTTAAAAATAAATCAATCTTGTCTTCAGCCCGAACGATAGCTTCTTTTTTAGAGTCACCGAATTCTTCATATGTCCCGGGGCTTTTTTTGGCGTTGTCTCTAAATTCTTCAACAATTTCACCAATGCGAGGATACTTACCCCGGCGAATGAGTCCTTTGGCCCAGACACGCACCTCGCTTGAGCCATTGCCGCCAAGGACGGGACGGTTTTGAATTAGTGCAACACTTAGCCCCATGCGGGCGGCCGATATACTTGCGGCCGTCCCTGCGTACCCACCACCAACAACAACCAGATCGTAGGGTCCATGTGAAACTGGTGACTCGGATACCCTAAGCCTTTCTTTTCGCCATCCAGATTCATTCGGTGGTGAAAGTTTTTGAGAAGTCAGCGCAATACAATCACACCGGCCGTCAAAACCCGTTGCGTCAATTATGCGAATGGAGTTCGCCCCTTTTACGGTTTGTACGGTACCTCCATATTGCCAGTGCCATTCAGCACCCTCGGTCCCAAAGTCGGTTGCAAGTTTTTGTTCATTGAAGGAAACGTGGAATTTCCCAGGTGTACCTGGAGCGTCCCATCGAGCTACCCAGTCTTTGGTGCGTACCCAGACGTGATATATGCCGGCTGACTCTAAATCAAATGTTGTCGAAGCATCGGCGACTGGTACACCAAGCCCATGCGCGAGAAGATAAGGCGACCCCATCTCTTCAATGAACTGGGTGTCAAGTTTCCAACCGCCATGAGTTTCGAAGCTTTCTGCTTCAAGAAGAATAGTTGCTGGGTTGCCATTCACTATGGAGGCAATCACTATGTACATTGAGCATACGAGAAAACTGCGTAGAAAAAAGTTCATTGTTGATATCTCAATCGGTGAATCACAACAGGTATTCTGCTCTGAACGTACGAGGTCATCCAATACATTCTCTTACATTCCATTATGATTTTAATAATTTGTCCCCGGACCCTTTTTGTAACAGTACCCTCTGAAACGACCTAATCTAACTATTGTTTTTACAGTGCCGTGACGTTGAGGTAAAACATATAAAGGGAAGAATAAATTCTGTCAGCTTCTGTAAATTTAACGAAGGCAAAGACATCTACCAAATTTAATATAGAACATTCCTAACGATTGAAGAATGCGTGAGGTGAGCACATGGATCATAAAAGAAAAGACAGCAGCCAGAAGGGTTTTACATTGATTGAGCTACTGGTTGTCATTGCAATCATTGGCGTTCTTGTAGGCCTTTTGCTTCCAGCCGTTCAACAGGCACGAGAAGCGGCACGGCGGAGTTCTTGTGTAAATAATATGAAGCAGGTGGGACTTGCTGCTCATAACTATCTTTCGGCACACCAGGCATTTCCGCCTGGCATGGTGCAGCCTGATACTTCAATTGGAAGTTGGAACAACTGGGAGAACGCAAGCGCATATTATTTACTGCTGCCTTTGATGGAGCAGCAAGGGTTATACGACAAGATGACTGCGCAGCTTCAGGTCGATGCTGCAAATGCGCAGGATGAACTATATAAACTTTCTCGGCAACCTATAACCAATCTCATGTGCCCAAGTGACTTTAGTGATTCACCAGATTCGCCTGAAGGTGGTCGATCGAATTATGGATTTTCGACAGGTAGCACAATCTTTCTTGGAGGAGCAGATGATTGCACGTTTTGGTCTTCGGGGAAGCAGTTCCCTCGAGCGAATGGGTTTACATCAAGAACACGGGCACTCCAGACATGTAGTAATCCGCAGGCAGGACGCAATCAGGATGTCCCTCGAGGTACTGGAAAGCAGTGGGCCGATGGATACGGAACTGAAAAATTCACTGACGGGTTATCGAATACCGTGATGGCGGGAGAAATGTTAGCCGGTAATGGTGCGGCCTCATGGCGTGGGACGATAACCAAAGCTGTCTACCCACGTAATTATGTTCGTGGCCAGTCAGCACTCTCGCCTGCTGATAGAAACTTTATTACTGAAGCTGAGCTCACCACATGGGGCCAGGCAGCAGAAGCGGCGACTGACTGGTTTGGTCGCAATGGTTCCTTTTGGGGATGGCCAGGCCATGGAAGTTCATTGATTAATTGTGCAGCACCACCCAATTGGCAATATCCGTCGGGTGGTCAAGGGACGCCAGGGATGCCATTTGATGGATACACCGGGCTTTTTCCGCCTCGGAGTCGACATCCAGGTGGAGTGAGCGTTGCGTACGCGGATGCGTCGGTGCAGTTTTTGAACGATTCAATAAACCTGCGAACGTGGCAAAGACTTGGTAACAGGCAGGATGGCGAAGTTGTTCCAGAATAAACGCTCAAAACGCAAAGTTGCAAGTGAAAGGAAGTCACGATGGATTTGAGAGTATTCTCTGAACAGCTGCGATCGGTTCAAAATGTGGCTTTTGTCTTGAGTGTTTTTGTACTCACCAGCGGATGTGGTTCAGCATCGGTGCAGGATAAAGTGCTGCATGAAAATTCGACTGATCCGATTGAAATTGCATCGAACATGCTCGAGGGGTATGTCCAAGGACAGCCGGTGGGCAGCGAGGCCGAAGGGTATCAAGAAATGATCACGAGTGTCAGCACGGTCGATGCGGCAAAAGGTGGTGAACTAAAAACGTTTTTGGATTCAATAGACCAAACCGGACGTGTGGACCGGAAGGAAGCCAAACGACTCTTCGAGATGTTTCGATCAGGACCATGACTTAGGAGCCTGGCGGAAAGATTCAAGCTGTGCCTGCTGATCTGAC
>Ga0233432_10002498_pt1 | contig 17098 bp, 6 predicted proteins | sample SI_122_August201_6_FD_179870 | JGI IMG/M metagenome (GOLD analysis project Ga0233432, IMG submission 179870) | Seawater microbial communities from Saanich Inlet, British Columbia, Canada - SI_122_August2016_10_MG | ecosystem: Environmental > Aquatic > Marine > Inlet | place: Canada: British...
CACTAAAAGTTTGTTTCTTTAAAATAGGCCCAAACACTTCCCCGTTTTTCTTGGTTCCTTGAACGGTAAAGTTTATTGCTGCGGAACTTAGGTCGTTATTACTTATTGTTACGTTACCGTATGATATTTTCTTGTTGGTTGCGTCGACTGTAGGGCTAGAGTTCTCATTAATACCAGAGGTACTGGAAGCAGTTACATAATAACACCCTCTTTTATCCGCAAGAGTATTATAAGCACTAGAAGTTTTAGGGGTTAACAATTCAGCTCCATCAAACACTTCAATATCGGTGCCGGAGTTTGCATTGTTTAAAGAGTACGTTCCATTTGAAGAATTGTAAGTTTCTGTAAAGGTATGATTTTCGTTACTCAATACGGCACTCACTTCATTGGATCCATCTTCGACAATAATAAAAGTCATTTCATCAGAAACGGAACTGTTCGATACAGTAGTAGTAGAAGCGATAATCTTAACAGAGTCTAAGTTATTATCAATTAATTCACTTGCTTTTATTACTACTTTCTTACTTTGGGCTACACTTGCAGCGACTTGAGTATCTTGATTATCATAATCATATATCTTGACAGAACCGGAGGTAGAGCTCCATAATATCAGTTGATTATTGTTTTGAACATTCGCACTAATTACAATGTTTTGAGTTCCAGGTATTACAGCTCCATACTTGTCTACCTTAAATACTTGCGAGCTCGCGGTCAATCTTAAAGATTCCGCGGACTTTCCATCGACCAACCTTGATATAGAAGCTCTTTTTTGAAGATCGGAATGAACACTTTTTACAAATATTGTTATCAATTCGGAGTCATTATTGTTCGCCTTTATATAATCATCAAATGCTTGCGGGGTCATGGTTATACTTGCGGAGACTAAACCGTTCGTTGGGCCAGTAAAATCATTGTTATAAGTAAAACCGTCCTGAGATCCTAAGTCAGTCAATCTAATCCATTCTTCTGTAGATATACCAGAAGGTAGAACTTTTTCATCTTGTTCATCTTTTATTTTTATCTGTATATCATTAGCAGAAGATATAGATGAATTTCTAAAAGTTAACGTTATAGTAATATTTGCTTGAGATGAATCATAATTAAAACCAGTTTCATCTTCAAAATAACTTATCGAACTTGAACTAAAATCAATATCAACAAAATCATAATCTTTATTATTTTTTTGTCGAAACCTTCCTCTTACTGTTAGCTCATCATCTTCAAACGACAACCCCCCTTTACCTTGCTGAAAAGCAAAGCTTCCATCCCCACTCAAAACAAAACCATTCTGCTCGGAATCTAATACTCCCTCTTCAGATTCACTAAAAACCAAACCACTAAATCCAGCACTGGCAACTGAACCATACTTAGACTTTTCAACCATACTAGGATCTCCACCCTCTTCTCCACTATGAAATACTTCTATCCTATGACCTTTGATTTGGCCTGCTGTTATTTTGTCGGCAGTCAATGTTTGTATTTTTGCATCAGTCACAGCAAGTTCTGAAATTTGAGCGGTACCAATCAATGCGTTAGCAAAAACCTCATAAGCTAATGTTTCTCCTGCAGCACTATTTTTAGCAATAATAAAATCTCCATCATCAAAACTTTCTATCGCATCAAATCCATCAGATCCACCTGGATGAGTATTACTTCCGCTGTATTCTGCGCTATCAAAATCCCACCAAACATACCCGGAATTAAGATAAGCTAAAGATCCAGCAGAGATATCATACTTGTTTCCATCAAGCCATAAATCATGTTCTTCCCACGAAAGAGCTCCAGCGTTATGAAAAAATGGATTCGGCGGATCGAGAGCAATTGTATTTTTAAATTCTTCTGTTAGATTTTTTTGAAAGTCTACAAGGTCAGTTGTTTCAACTCCAGCAAGCTCAAGCTTTAAACCATCAACATAATTACTATTTGGATCTTCTGCCCCGACAAAAGGACTTTTATTACCTGCTTTATCTACCGCGCGAATCCAGAAATAGCCAGTGTCTCCTTGATCCCCAATATAAGAAGTTTCTACACTTGGAGAAGATGCAGGAACATTGAAGATATTTTTCGCGTTTGTTATTGAGAGTCCAGGATCAAAAGCGTCAGGAGGTATATTTTCAGATGCACCAATACTAGATTTTGCATCACCAATTACCCTCCTGTATCCGTCGTCATTAATTAATTTCTCAAAATCTTGATTTGATTTTTGCAATACTTGACTATCATTACTCAACCACACTTCATAATGACTAAGATCATTTGGAGGAACACTTATGATATCATTTTCAAGAAGCTGAGAATTAGGCATATTCCAGTTCAAGAAATATGTCGTAAATGCAGTATCACCATTAAAATTTAAAACCCCCTCAGGAATAGCATCCTCTGTTAAACTAATTACTGGTCCTGGTATCCCATTCTCTGTTTGATCGGAATAATTCCTAGGCCACACCAAAACCTGTTCGTCGTATTCGTATAGATAGCCACTACCAAAATCATCGAATGGTAAAATTTTATAAAACCATCCTTTTCTCGACTCAATGCCATTTTCATCTATATATACAGGAGGTGTATCTATAATTTCATTAATGTTTGCACCAAGAGATGCGTCCGCCGCGCCCACCACAGTCTTAACAAGAGTGGATCCTGGCTCATCTAATGACGCAAAAGGAAACCCTTCAGAATTTAAAATGCTAAAATCAGCAGTCTCAGATCTATATAAATTTACCTTGGTTGTTTTTTCTCTTTTTCCTTCGTCCGTATAATTGAATCTAAATTTTACTTTTGTCGCTTCCTCGGTGGACTCTATTTCTTTGTATTTTTCTTTTGAGAATCCATTATCAGTAATCGCTGGAGCTGGATTGAGGGCGATCTTTCTTTTCCTATCTATTATATTACCATCTGTATCAATAATACCTATTTCTATGCCAACGCTTCTCTTACCGCTTTCGGGAATACCAACATGTTTAAAAACAAAATCATCATATTCGCTTTTATTCTCCCACACAGGAATCCAATTAGATTGATCATACGATGAATTTATCGATACATACGAATCAGTGAATGCTTCTATTGGGCCAGCAATAGGGTTATCCTGGGAGCATTGATATACAACTCCATTAGAAAAAACCAAATCTCCTTGCTGATAGTCGGTACCAATATCTTGTGTATTACTCGTATTAGACCATACCTGAGAACCAACAGATGGCGTTTCATTTAAACTCGAGGAAACTCCGCTCCATATATCATTAGAATATACAACAAAATCTCCTTTATTGTATTGATTTTCGCTTGACCAATTTGATATATCATAAATATAAGCGTCAACAATAACTTCAAAATATAAACCTTGATCACTTAATTTCTTTGGGTCAACTATTTGCCAATGGTTTCTGCTCAAGAAAGGAACTTCTGGATTAGAATCGTTAGTTAATTTAAAATAAGCAGATTCTATTGACGAAAAGAAAGAGATTCTAGACCAGTAATTCAAATCGGTCCCTGGTGTAACAGGCGAAGCAGAAGTCATACTTCTTGCAGCCGTGTAGAGCCCTCCTTGATAAAGTACCTCTGTGCCTATCGAATAATTTTCGCTCGAATTAAATACTCGAATCGCAGAATTTGGAGCAATAACCACATCACCAACACTATAAGTATTTGATTCATTGTATGAAGATATTGTTTCTGGACCAAAGTCTGCAATACATTTTATAACATTATTTTGATACTGAAAAACGTCTCCCACTGCATAGTTTTTTGATTTTTGCCACTCATTATAGACTGGTTCAAAATTCAAACCTCCTATTAATGATTCATACAACAAATTATTACCAGCAAGAACAACATCACCTATATTATATTGTACAGCATTATTATATTGCTCGTAATCACTAATCCATCCTCCGGTTCCATAAATTGCATTATTTAATTCCCGGGTATATAAAAAAGAATTAAAGTTCTTTGTAGTCGGTAATGACTCATTAATTATAGCATCTCCATTTTGATCCAATGTTATAGACCTAGAATTATAACCTTCTGTTATTCCAGTAAGAAAAATATCAGTATCTGCATCAAATAAAGACCCACTAACCCCCAATATCGAAGGTAAGTCGTTATTTGATAATGCAAATCTATACTTATCTATATCGACGGAATTATTGTCTTGATCTAATACCTCCCAGTCGAAAAAGAAATCGTCCTCCTGCTCCCTGAATTCTATATTACTTAACTTAACTTCGAGAAAGAAAGGTTTTAAAACAGAATCAGCATCACCTTTCTTAACAAGAGAGTTACTAGTTAAGTTAAAAGTTTCACCCGCTCCGTAATTATCATATGCTTGAAGTTGGTAGTAATAAGAGTGACCCCATTTTTGATCTAGACCAAAAGTAAATCCATTAGTTTCGATCTCTTCGGTTTGATAATCCACAGGGCTTCCAATTAATTTCCAATTAGATATATTACCTGGGTCAGACAAACTGCTTGTCCTTATATGAGAACTCATACATTCGTAAACCAAACCATCCGAATAAACAACCATTTCTCCATTAATATAACTTGCGCCATTTATGGGGTCATAATTTTTAGCCTCTGAAATTTTTTGATAATAATCCCTAGAATCCTCTAAATCTATAAAGTTATATAATTGGCGATCAGATGGAATACTAAGATAATTTATCTTAACTCCAGAATAATCTGTATCCCCCTCTGCCCAGGAGAAGGACATTCTTGAAGAAGACAGGGAATTTGTAAAATTAAATATTGTAGGGCTATAATTTTTTGCATTTATTATTCCCGTGGAAGTATTCCCGAAATAATCTACCGCCACAACATTTAGTGATAAATTTCTAGACAAATTTAAAGAGTCGAAAGTTGACTGATTAATATTTAAATCAAATTGCTTATAGTTTAACAATATATCATCAATATTTCCTGGCTCTGTGTTTAAATCTGAAGCCAGATTAATTGCGGCATTAGAAGTGGTGTCTAGATTTGAAAAATCAAACTTCTGTCCATCGTTATACAATTCTATACTGAATCCAGATAAAAACGAATCATTAATTAAATCATAATCCAAAGACTGCCCCTCTAAAACATGCCCAACCGGAGCGGTTAATTTCCAGGAAAACTCAACATTTCTACCCAAATATTCAGAATCTACCACTAATTGATTATCTTCAGAGGAGGGGTATTTCTTAACAATAGATCCTATCTTACTATCTTCAGAAACGTTATCGACTTTTATTTCAGAGAACGCAAATGAACCAGCAAACCTCGGAGGCTTTACTTCAACAGTTCCTTTAATAAAGGCGGATCTTATACCTACTTGATTTGACGCAAATAATTTAACATTAAAAATACCATAATTGCCTTCGAGTGAAATAATTTTATTAGCAATGTCCCCCTTAGAATCAACTAAAGTATCCCCTCTACCAAAATTATGGCTAAAAGAATAATTGTCTGAAGCACCTATAATCTCATAGGAAGCATCTAAATCATTTACTACAAACTGAACTGATATTGCGGTAGATAACATACTACAAAGTTAAATCGGTTAAAATTAAATTTTCTGGACTTTCAGGAATATTCATGTCGGCTTGAGGGGGTATCGGAGAGCGAGGTTTTCTAGAGACCCCTTTTTTGTCTATAAAGTCAAATTTGGACGCATTATATTCTAAACCCGTAACTTCAAATTGATTTTCTGAAACTTCCTTTACACTAAGAGTTCTAAAAAGTTGAGACTCTAAATTCCTTTGAACTCTTGATTCCGGACCAATGATATAGGTTATAAAACCTATTGATTGCTCGTCATCCATTTTTCCAAAATCAGAATAAGGTATTAAATCCAACATAGTTTTCTCTTGAGATGACTCGATAAGCTCAACTGCATTTTTATTAACATAAATAGTTGTCCATTTTTTATTCATAAGGGAATCAAACGTAAGGTTCCCAGAATTCATTTGCTCGATTGTTATGTTATTATTTTTATCAATTTCCAAACCATGACCATCAAAAAGTTCAAGAAGAATAGACTCTTTTCCTTGCGAAGAGTCTTCTGCCGCAAGAGGGTGAAGTTCCTTAATTCCAGTTTTATTATACCCAGGATTTTCACTTAAATTTATCTCCTCTAACAGTTGCTCCTGTTGATCGAAATTTTCTACAAAAAAGCTATCAATATTTACAGATTCAGACAAACCCAAAATATAGCCATTAGGATACACCTCTAACACCGGGACCATTTTGGATTCACCTAAGGTATATAAATCCCCGACAAAAAGTTGACTCTGCTGAACGTCTTCATAAATAAAAAATGCATCAATATACTCTTTTTCATCTGAATTATATATAATATTTACCCACTTATTTATACTTAATATATACCAAAATTCATCCCTTATTGTATTATTTGTCCAAAACCAACCTATATCTTTCTCGAATAACCACATTTGATCAACATTTGAAATATCCCTCCTTAATTGATCGATGTAAACCCAAGTCATTGTTGGGCTAAAAATCCATTCATTTTCAGCGGAAACAAAACCCAAGAAATCTGACTTCATAAACTCTTGATTAGATTCCTCTTGGGCTCCTAAAGCTTCCTTTTGTTGCCTCGTCCAATCAACAACATCTTTTGTCCCAACTAGACCTTTAATGGAATATGGAGCGCCAATATGAATTTGATTTAAAGCTTCGCTTAACTTCTCCTCAGATTCGCACAAAAAATAATGACTTCCACCTTTATTCATAAATCGATCCCTACCGATATCTACAATATTGACCGTTTCATCGCTTGAATATTTATATATCTGAAACGTATGCTTAGTAGTATTTATCGCTTTATATATAAACTTATTCTCTATACCTCCAGGAAGTACACCTTCAGATAAAAATGAAATATTCTCCCCGTCACTTAAATCGTGATTAAAAGATTTAATAGTATTTAAAGCGATATCCACCTTAAATTCCCGTTTATACATTAAGTTAGTTATAATTGTTTTTTGTTTATTTACTCCATCACCTTCTCTTGATGAGATATAACTTACGGCGCCGTTAAATCTAATAATCTGCGGATTATCTATTGCGTCTATTTCTATATCTTGGTCCTCTTCAGAATTATTTACTTGTGCTCTTTTTTCTATTAATTTTATTTTTTCCCTATTCGCCCCACAGGATATTGCTATTTCTATGTCTGAAATACTCGGGCACTCTCTTATAGATTTATCAATTAATATATGAGGTTCTTCCACCAAAATTTCTTGTTCATTAAAGTAAAATTTCCTGGACTTAAATACACCTAAAACTCTACCACTTCTATCAACTCCAGATCTATATTCGTCTGAAACTTCAAATATTGAACCTGGAAGCAAATAAGAAGCTTCTTGACCGCTTTTAAATCTTATTGTTTCTGTTTCTAACTGAGATGTAAATAAAACCCACTTCGCCAGCCTTCTCGCTTGAGATTCAGATGTTATACCAAAACCTAAAGTCTCATTTTCGATAAAACCAACTCTCCTCATTGCGTCAGCATCCTCTTCATAAACAATATCGGGCTTAAAATTCTTATCTTTATTATTAAATCTAACAAGAGAAGAGGTTACTCTTTTAGTTTTCTTTGTTCCCGAATAACGAAATCCTTCGTTTGAAACATTTGAATTATTAAACATTAACACTGGTCGACGAAAAGAGTCTTGAGTTGCGAATATTTTCCCAGCTGTATAAGCGGCCATACCTCTAAATACTGCGGTCATAGAATTAATCATATCAAGAGCCCTAGACCTATCTGTCATATATATATTACAACTAAACCTTGGCTCTACAACGGCATGATTTATTTGAGAGGCACATGCCCCAGCCACTATCTCTGCGCCAGAATCCTCACCTATAAATGCAGAAGCGTTATTTTTAAAATTAGGCCCAGTTACAATAACTATTCTACTATTAGGGTCAGAGTTAATAATTACTCGCTCTTCAATAATATATTCCTTTTGTCTTTTTGCGGACCTGGACTTTATTTCCTCTATTTGTTGATTATTTAATCTTTCATTCTGAAAAGAATGTTGGTATATAAAAAACGCAATTTTCTTACCTTTGTAAGACTCTCCCTCTCCGAATTCAGAAACAAATATATCCCTGATTTCTTTTGCGGAAAGATCAGATCGGTCTTTTTTTTCATAATTCCCATCTAAACCAATATCAAAAAAAGAATCATCTACACGAATAGCGAAGGAATTACTAAATCCATGTATAGATTGATCCATATCAATATTATAAGTCTCAAAACCTATAGGTATTGAATTCATCGTTTCTATAGGGTAGTCTGTCTCAACTAATTCATCACAATATTTTGCTATTTTATATAACTGCCATTTATCTATATTTTGCTCTTCCAATCCATATTTGCCTAAACCGTACCTATAACTACTTATCAAGTCGAAAAATACCCAAACTGGATTATCAGTCCAAAATCTAAAATCATCAGATATTTCATTAATAGATTGCTCGGAAGACTGTTGCCCTTTAAATAAACCGTCCCAAGGCCCATTATAAGACCTACTCATAGGATCGTAATTACTGGGAATTAAAACTTTTTTTAACTTCAAGTGATATGACCTGTTAGGCACATTTGAAAAATTTTTACTATCAAAAGTTATTTTTGCCACTGAGGTATGCGGATACAGCATTTTACTTTCAACAATTTCTTCTATATGAGCTAATTGTAAATTAGCAGTTCGATCTAGACCGCCGACAGATCCACCTTTAACAGAAGGATCCCATTCGGATGTAAATTTGACAACCTTAAACACTACTCCTCCAGCTTTCTCTGCTAAAGTATAATCTCGATTAAATTCCACCTCTATATCAAATTGATACGGAGATGTAGCTAGACCTGTAAGCTTAAAACCCGCTTCGCCCCAAGCAGTAACCGAGGAACCGGTTTTTGTAAAAAAATTACATCCAGATTCTGAATTAGTAATGCTTATGTATTTATTGTTTCTATAGATGTATATACCAAAATGAAGAGTATCCTCTACAATTATTTGCTCTCGATCCTTTTTGCCACCAACCTCTATCGCTTTACTTAATTCGGATTTAAATGAAAACAAGACTCTTGAGGTGTTTTCATTAATTACCGTATGACTAATCATTTTAGCCCCACCTCTTTGAGCGGAATCAATATCAAAATATAAAGGTCTACCCGTGCCACTTAAATGATATGGTGAACCACCATATAACAATTGATCGTAATCTATAACACTAGAAACATTACTTGAAAGTATTTTGGAATCCTTCTGTCCCCCTAATTTTATTTCCGGAGGATTTTCTTCCTCGTCCTCTTTAAGAATATAGTTCAGTAAACCTTCATCTCCTTTAGATGTATTTTTGACCTGAACATCATTAAGAAAAATACCCTCTCTTATGTCACCTCCAGATATAACACCTCCGTATTTATTAACAAACCCCTCTATTGGACCTTCGCATAATAAATCTAAATAAGTAATTTCTGTATAAGACTCTAAAGCAACAGATGACACACCTCTTCGCTCAACTTTTTTAGGTTTTTTGCTAAGAGGCATTGTTTTTTTTGTCGTAGAAATATTGGACGCCCCAATTTTCAACCTCCCATAACCTATTGGCACAGGAATATTTTGGGCTTGCCTATTTGAAGCTCCCTGAAGTAAAAAAGATTTTGTCGACACAGGGGCGGATGATTTTGGTGATTTCGGAGGTTTAAATAGAGCGTTCATAGCAACCTGAACAATTGCACCCCATACCATTGAAGTTATAATAGTGTTTGCCAAACCAGTGATGGCCATTTTAGTTAGTATCGCCCCTACTACACCCCCATAAACCTTTGGAACAATATGAATTTCAGAACACTTGCTCTTAATTTGCACCTCTTCTTTCTTCAAAACACTATCAATCAAATCAGACTCACATTCTATTTCCTTAGGATTCTTTTTGAGAAAAAAATAATCTTCTCCACTCAGAGAACAACCTAACATATATTCCATAAACCCATCTGCGTTTGCATCAATTGCGCCAATAATTTCACCAACAGAGTTCACACTTATATTCCACTTTTTACCAAAGCGCCTACCTAGCTTGCCATGTAAATATACCGTTTTCATCTTTCCTTTAACCTGTATGTTTATACACTTATATTTTCATATAAGTAAAAGTCATCATCCCTTAAGCTATATATAAGATAAGGCATACATAATTCATCAGAACAATTCATGTCATAAACAGAAGGGCATGAGCTACCTACGCAGTGACTATGGAAAACGCACACAACGTTATATTCTATAAAATAAATAGGATCAATAACGAAACTCTTCCTAGTGTCCTCACTTAAATTTTCACACTCAAGAACATTTAATCCATAGCTATTTTCATAAATAACCCCACAGCATTCTTGATTTTTTTTCATCTTGGAAATATTCTTTATTTGCTCAAGAACAAACCTAGAAATATTATTCAATACTATATTTTTCTGTTCCAGGGAAACCTCCAAATCTAAGACCTTCGTATGTTAAGTTTTTTTTATTAAAATCTTTTAGTTCTTCAGACTCAAATCTTTTTTTGCAAGAACTTAATGTTTTAGTACATTCATCCCTTAACCAATAATCCCTATCTAAAAATGGGTGATGCTTTTCTGGATCCGCGTGACCCTGAGAACATACAAAAACACTAATTGTTTTCTTGTATGGGTTTTTAGTATTAAGCGGAGAAACTTTCACTAAATCCCCAATAGAATAACCTTCAGGTTTGTTCTTACTCCACTCAGGTATATCGTCTGCATTTTCATATTGAGAGGAAGACACAATACCCCCTAAGCCATTAAAACCAAAACCCTTAGTTAAATCCTTCCCATCAGAATTCTCTATAGCTAAACCCTTATAACCGCAACCTATATCGCATCTATACGTCCAATTACAATAATCAGACAGTATAATTCTAGCAGGAACAAAAGCGTCTTCTAACTCCAATACAGAAACAAGTTCAAATTCTATAAATTGCTTATCCTCCGAAGTCTTTCTATTAATAAAAAACACATCATCATCAAACTCCGCGGCAGGATCAGGATCCCCAAAAGGATTCGACTTATTATTAAAATTTTCTTCATCTAAAAACCTAACAAAGGTTCTCTTTCTCGTAACTTGACAATTTATGAAATCCCCATTTGAATACAATATTCTAGAAAATAAACCTTCTGGATTTGCTATTCGCATTTTAGGTCTTGGTAAAGTACCGTCTGATTTTTTCTCAAAACCTTCAATCCTTATAGGTAAAGGTTGATAAGAATGCCCTTGCCAAATTATAGGGTTTGTCCCATTTATCATAGAGCAAAACCTATAGACCGGTTCTGCGCCCAGGTTTATTCCATATAATTCCCTAAGTTCTTCAAAATTAGACTGCAAATTACTAAAGTCAATTTCATATAAATCAACCAACGTATCGGGCGTCAAGGTAAAGAGTTGTTTATTTAAATTGGATTCTGAAGAAGACATAACTTATGAACTAATATATATAGTAACCAAAGATCTCAAATTTTCATATGCAGAATCATTAGAGATATATAAAAAAGAGGAGTATTCTTGATCAGAGTCTATTAATGAAGCCTCATCCTGCTGACCATCTTCCGCGACAAAAATAATACTTTCATTTGCTCCTGTACTATCATCTACAAAATTCAAAATCGTAAGAATATCAGGATTTTGCCCTGTAAAAACAAGATTGACGTAAGCTTTTTTTCCCGCAGGGACTATGTTTGTTTTTTTATTTTGTATAAAATTCTCAATCAGATAAATATCTGAATTAATAGATGTATTACTTTCGCCAGACTGAGTTCTAGCAATCGATGTAATTACGCCTTTATTGTCTTGAAAATAACTATCAACATATCCATTATATAAATTAGCAAAAGATCCATTTAAAGTTTTATTTAATACTGTAAAAAAATCACCCCCCAAAACCCCATCTGAATAACTTTTACCCATTTTTACATATTTATTTGATAAATCAAACGGTAGAGATGCGTCATTTGGCAATTGAAAGATATAATCCTCACCACTTAAACTTTCCTCAATAATTAAAGGGCAATCATTTTCATCTAATTGGGATAATATCTTAAATATAACATAATTATTAGAAAATTTCATTTCACTAACCTCAACATCAGAACCGCCGATATTTTCTATATACAATCTCTTTTTTATTTTATCATTTAAAGTTATTTTTTCTGCTATATTTTTTGTGGAAAATACCACTGGAGATTTGCATATCAACTCGCCCACAGTTGGCATGACTGGAGTAACCAATGCATCAACTTCCTGAGCAGACATATTTATTGCATATTGCTCAAATTTTGCGCGAATACTATGATTGTTTTTGTAGTTGTACACGTGATTCCATTCTTGACAAACAAAAGTTTTTGTCGATTCGTATGGCGCTGGAGGATTGAATTGAAACGGTATCGCACCGTAGTGTTGTTCAAGAAAATGTAAAATCGCGCGAGCTTCTGAGTCGGTTCGATTATTGAATTGTAAATCGAGCGACAATAAATTATTGTTTATGCCATCTCGATATATTTGAGTATATCCTGCACCCAATCCAATTTCATTCATCTTTGGTTTTTGCGCAACACTCAGACTGATTGATGGCTTCCAGAAAAAATCGCGCGACCAAAAGTCGGTGTTTACATCCTTATGATATCCAAATTCTCGCGACCAATTTTCTTGCTCCAGAGTGATTGTTTGACCCGCTAATGTTTGATCGCTTTTGCAATAATAATATTTTTGATTAGCGGTGTTCAATACGATATCATTTTTTTCGTAGTATTCAGTTTCAGAATAATTGGGTATATCCGCAACAAACAATCCAACCGATTTGTTTAATATTGATGCATCAAGATTTCGCAGCTTTACTTTTATGTCGTTACTGTTTTCAAAATTAAGGCTGTGATTCCATTCGCTACAATAAAACTTTTTACCCTGCACTTCAGTATTGTCGTAAGGATGAAATGTTGCGTTTCCATCCCATCGAAAACCTGATATTCCTTGACTGTATTTTAAATTAGGAGAGGGCTTGTCTTGCTCGTGTTGACCTTGATGGTTTTCAAGAAAGTGAACAATTGCATTTGCTTCTCGGTTGGTTCGATTTTTAAATTGTAGATCCGCCTCGAACACTAAATTGTTTATGTTTTTTGGCTGAAGAATATAGTATCCATTTCCATATTCATATCTATAATTGTTTGCGCGAAAATTAACGCTACTTCCATAATCCGCATCAAAGAAAAAATCATCAGATGTCCAGAAGCTAGAATTTTCAGACGGCACTGCATTTACCGCAGATATTGTAAGCACATTGGGTCCTGCAGGCTCAGGGTTGTTCATCTCGCCACCCGCAGAAATAACGTTTATCAAATCTCCATTGATTGATGTATCGCCATCAAGAGACTGTATATCTTTTTGAATGTCTATGATTTTATAGAGTCCATCATTTTCTCCAGTTGATCCTTGGATATTTAAAACGTGCCCAATTTTCAATTCGGATTCCACTTGATCGGTCGCACCAAATGTATCAAGTATATAATAACTCCCTCCCTCGCTGGTCGCGGGACCATTCGGAATCAAAGATAGTCGATTATTGTCTTGTATAAATACGCCCGCTCCATCAATAACATCTTGCTTAGCATAATAAAATCTACCATCACCAGTATAATATATAAAATCAAACTGTTGATAATCATTACCAGGAATATATTCACCCGAATAATTAGTTATGTGGGTCAAATTTTCCGACTTAAACAACTCGCTTATCTCGGTCATTACTTAATAATCTCTTTTACCGTGATTGACCCCATAGCATGTTGACCCTCTTGTATACGCATTGACTCACTTTGTATTTTTCCAGACACAGAAAATCGCGCAATTCTTTCGCCCTGCAAAGATAAAAGGAAAGCTTCTATTTTTGTATTATTTAGCGATTGAGGAGAGTTTCCATACTGCTGATCTCCGTAGGCATTCAGATTATCAACAAACTCATTTGCCTCGAGAGTTATTTCCTTTTCTATATTTTCCACCGTTACTCGCGCAGGAACGGCGCCATGCGGAGTTGTGTTTAGAGATGTATGCTCGTTTCCACGAATATGATTATATACTTTTCTGCCCACTATTATATTATATTTCAATCCTGCAATCTCAAACTGTTCTTGACCTCCTGCGCTTGCCACAATATTACCAAATGATTTTAATCCATGCGCAAAATCAACCTCGCTTTTCTGAAATCTACGATCAATTACTCGAGAAACAGAACCATAGATATCATAAGTTGCATTCGCTTGAATTATTCCAAACGGCTTCATATTAAAACCAAAAGAATTGAGATACATATTATCAAAACTATAACGCCCCACAACATTATTGTGTATTGGCGCCTCACTCATTCCATCTGCTATATCAAACATTCTATCAATTGTATTGGGATTACCATTTATTGAAAATGTATCAGCAGAAATATAAAATGATATATCTAATTGTCCTTTTAAATTTTGTGTTGGCGCGAAATTGACAAACTCTGTGCGCGCACCCACAATTGAAGGATCGTAATCTCCGTACACTCGCTCCACATTGAGCGACGGAGCAAGTGATAAACTGGCGCTACTAGCAAGAACATCCTTGCCGCCAATAGATACTTTGCCATCTTCGAATCTTAATAGTGGATTGCTCATGTTATAACATTATGTCTCGTTTCGTATCCTTTGTACGTCAACGATATGGTCATTTCACCCTCAACTGTACTACCAATACTCTCGCTAATCAATCTTACATTTTGTCCCTCATAACTATTAATTATATCTATTGGCGATTGAGCGTCAAATATTTCGATGCGAACATCGCTTTTCGGTGCAGCTTGTATACGATCTTTTATTTCGCGAATTTCATATTCATCAGCAATGACAGTAAAATTAATATCAACCTCTATAGGATATTGTGTGTCTATTTGTATTGGATCTAAATTTTTTGCGCCTGCTGCGCCGACATTCCAGTCGGCGAGATCGCCTTTTGGCAGAGCATATACTGGTGTTGTATTTATTGCTCGACTGTAACTAAAGTCGCTGATTGCGTCAATTGTAAAATCACTTACTGTCACGCGCATGCTTGATTGATCAGGAAACTTTACGGGCGGAGGCGTGATAGCTTTTTGGCCGGTTACCACATTCTTACCAAGACTTCCGTACACAGTAATCTCAGTTTGTATTTCGGGAATATTGCCAACACTACAACTCACACTGTATCTTGACACCCTACCTTTTGTAAACCCGAATCCCTTTGTGTCGTTATTGTAAAGTATTACCCCCTCAATTTGCTCCTCATCGTAAACATATTTACCTTGAGAATTTTTCTCGATCAATGGATCTGCGCCGACCATTCTGCGCGAGATGCTAAAATTTCCTTGTAACGGACTTTGTATCAGTGCGTCGATGAATCCGACACCTGCGACACGAACAGGTTTTTCGCTTATTCCGTAATTACCATCAACACTTTGAACGCCTAGCAATCGATGGTCATTGATTATTACTGTTTGTTCGTAGTTTGAATAGCTCATGATTATTCACTCAATAATCCTCCCGGGCGTTGTTCCTCCACAATCACCGCGACAACTTGTTGTTTGATGCGCTCGGCCAGCGCAGCGTTGTTTTGTTCGTCGCTTGAACGATCTGCAGGGTTTTGACCTGAGTTGTCTTGTGATTGATTTTCTTTTTTGGAGCCGCTACCTCGTTCCATATTGATGGAAATGTTTATGTTGTTTGTATTGCCGCCAGAAGCTGCAGTTTCACTACTTCCCATGAGCTCGCTAACTGCGCCTCCCTCATTAAATTTTCCTGCATTGATGCGATCGAGCATTGGTTTGCCAAGTTGACGAGCACTACTTGCACGAATAACATATTCTCCCTCGCTGAGCATTGCGGGAATTTGGTCGATTCCAGATTTTCCAGAGATATATCCACCGCTGGCGTATTTACGGATTGAACCTCCATAATAATTAGGCTTCCATGGTCCAAATCGCGAATCTATATTAAAAATTTGATCCACGGCCCCAGGATTAAAACCGCCACCTATATCAGAAACTAAATCTGTACCCCTAGAAATAGAACCCCAGCCAGTAGATGGTGCATTAAGTACTGTTCCTGTGCCAGTAGGTTTAGGAGAAAATAAACCCCCTCCTTCTCCCGCCCCACTAAATCCTCCTCCAACTCCATATGCAATACCTGCACTCAAGGCTGTACCCAGTAATTGTTTCCAAAATGCTTTTTTCTTAGCTTTTTTTGCTTCTGCCTCGCGACGCTTTCTTTCCTCTTCTGCCAGTATACCTTGGAGAGCGGAGGTGTCTTCAGCTAATCCTACATTTCTAGATTGAGCATAAAAGAATCCGCTCATTGCTCGACCTTGGTACGCTCGACCAGATTCATAAGCTCGACCATCACCAAAGTTTGCGGCAAGCGCAGAACCTGGAGCGCCACCATTACTAAATCCTGGAATTTTTCCTCCAGCATTCAAACTATGCATAAATGCACCGCCGTATTTTGAGACAGCATCCCCACCCATTAGATATTCACCGTTGCTAACCATAGCCGCAACATTGCCTCCATTATTGTACCTTCTAACACCTCCTCCTCTATTAAAACTCGAAGAAGGAGACGTCGATGGAGTTGATATTCCAGGCATTGGAATAGCTCCTACAATTTGATTAGCTGCGGCAGTAAGATATGCATTTTGAATAGCCTGCAAAAAGTTCATTGCTACTCCTTGTAGTACATCACCGAGATCCTCGGCTTGATTTATTGCGGCCCTCATACCAGAAACTAATCCATCCCTAAAATTAGTAGCAACGATACCTCCAAGTTGATGATCTAATTCGTCTGCACTTTGCCTCATTTTTGTTTGTTCGTCGGCAAATCCATACTGAAATGCTTTGGGTCCAGTCATTCTTGCGCGCATTCTTTCTCTTGCTACCTGCTCTTCTTTTACTGTGTCTACATTTTTTTTATTTAATATGTTTTGCTCTTTTAGGTCTCTGTTGGCGGCTGATATTTTTTCATTTA
>Ga0233432_10002499_pt1 | contig 17097 bp, 18 predicted proteins | sample SI_122_August201_6_FD_179870 | JGI IMG/M metagenome (GOLD analysis project Ga0233432, IMG submission 179870) | Seawater microbial communities from Saanich Inlet, British Columbia, Canada - SI_122_August2016_10_MG | ecosystem: Environmental > Aquatic > Marine > Inlet | place: Canada: British...
TGGCTAGGACATGTACCAGAAGCTATTGAGATCTTGACTCTTTTGAGAACCCACATTAAAAGTGAAAAGCGATGGTATCGCGAGAAAGGAAAACATTATGAAATACAACTACGCTGATAGCCCTTTTGTGAGGGCTCTAATTCGCAAATATGAGTACGAGAAAGATGAAGCGATCGCGAATCTGAACGTATACTTTACTAATTCCGTCGGCATTTCTGAGCACAGTGACTTTGTTGCAGAGATGGACCGATGGCTATCAAAATTGGCAGCTGCAGAAGAGAATCTTAAAGTGTTGGTTACAACATTTGTTAACGTTCCTCAACAAGCGCCGCCTGGCCCGCCCGAATCAGGAGAAGATTCCTAATGGCTATTACCGATATTAAAGTAATTCGATTGATATCCGGTGAAGAGCTTATGGGAGAAGTATTAGAGAGCTGCGAGGAGACGTACAAAATTAAAAATGTATGTCAAATCGCAAGTTCCTATGCGGATCCGACTTCTGCCACCGCAAGAATTGGTATCGCGCCATTTCTTCCATATACCAAAGTTAAAGCTGGGCTGACCCTTAATAAGTCCTATGTAGGATTTATTATTGATCCCGTTAATGAGCTTCTTAATGAATATAATAAGGTCTTTGGAAGCGGCATTATACTACCACCAGAAGGAACACAGACGATCAAATCTACGACTGCGTCTGCTGGAACTTCTTCCTCTAATTCTGCATTTGTTAAATTATGATCTGGAGATTGAATGAGATTTTACACTAATGTTCAGTGTATAAAAAATAAAATCTTTCTAAGAGAAATCGATGGAAATAAACGAAGAGAGCTTAAGTTAGATTATTCTCCTTCGCTGTTTATTTCTGGTAAGAAAGATTCCTTATATAAAACTCTCGACGGCCTTCCTTTGGATAGAATCCAATTTGGTTCTATTGGCGAGGCTAGAAACTTCAAGGAAACTTATAAAGAAATAGAAAATATGAAAGTATATGGCCACGACCAATACACGTATCCTTATATTTCTGACGAATATCCTGCTGAGATAGATTATGATTTCTCTAAACTTAATATTTGCACCATAGATATCGAAGTTGAGTGCGAGAATGGGTTCCCAGAGCCTTCGCAGGCCATAGAGCGAGTCAATGCGATCACCATGAAGATGCAGGGATTTTATATTGTTCTGGGATTGGGAGATTGGGAAAATACTGAAAACTTGGATAATATAAAATATTATAAGTTTGTTGACGAGCCTTCTCTGCTTCGCAGTTTTTTGCAAATCTGGGAAAAATCTGAAATAGATATCGTGACTGGCTGGAATGTGAATCAATTTGATATGACATATTTGGTCAATCGAATCGACAATCTGTTTGGCGAAAAGGAGGTTAGACGACTTTCGCCGTGGAGAATGTTTTCTCGAATCGAGAAGCAAATGTTCGGCAGAATGCAGACACAAGTAAAGATTCATGGTATTGCTATCATCGACTATTTAGATTTATATAAAAAGTTTACATACGTCAACCGCGAAAGTTATTCGTTAGATTTTATTGCCCACGTAGAGCTCGGAGAGAGAAAGCTGGACCACTCCGAATTTGAGCAGATGCATTTATTCTATAAGCAAGATTATCAAAAGTATATCGACTACAACATTAAAGACGTGGAATTAGTAGATAAACTAGAAGACAAATTGAAGTTGATGGAGCTTTTAGTAACTATTGCATACCAATCTAAAGTAAATTTCGAAGATGTATTTTCGCCAGTAAAGATTTGGGATGTTGTTGCGTTTAACGAACTAAAAAAGAATAAGATTGTAGTTCCAAATAAAACTAGGAACGAAAAATCCTCTTCATTCGAAGGCGCATACGTCAAGGATCCGAAAATTGGACTTCACAGGTGGGTTTTGTCCTTTGATTTAAATAGTCTATACCCACATTTAATTATGCAATACAATATTAGCCCAGAAACTTTGATAGCAGACAAACAAGTCCCAACTTCGGTCGAAGAACTGCTACACGAAAAGACTGATTTGTCATTTCTCGGGGATGAGACCGTGTGCCCTAGCGGATATATGTTTTCTAAACGAAAGAAAGGATTCTTGCCAAAATTGATGCAAAGAATGTATGATGATCGTGTTGAATACAAGAAAGCAATGATGGAATGGAAGCAGAAGAAGCAAACCGGCGATGGCGATCCGTCTATTATAGACAATAAAATTTCTCAGCTAGATAACAAACAAATGGCTGCTAAAATTCTGCTTAATTCTGCTTATGGTGCTCTGGGGAATCAGTGGTTTAGGTACTACGACATTCGCCAAGCAGAATCCATAACATCTGCTGGGCAGCTGGCTATTAAGTGGATTGAGAATAAGGTTAATGACTATTTTAATAATTTGATGGGCAATTCTGAGCCCAAGAGTTACGTAATTGCGAGTGATACTGACTCCATCTATGTTGCATTGGGAGACTTCGTCGATAAGGTATTTGACTCTGAGCCCGAAGATTCTAAAGTTGTAGAATTTTTAGATAAAATTGCAAAGGAAAAGATAGAGCCTTATATTGATAAGTGTTATCAAAATCTTGCTGATTACGTCAATGCATATGATCAAAAAATGTTCATGAAACGAGAAGTCATTGCGTCTAAGGGAATATGGACTGCAAAAAAACGCTATATTCTTAATGTTCATGATAACGAAGGGGTCCGATATAAAACGCCGGAGCTTAAGATTATGGGAATCGAGGCGGTCAGATCTTCGACCCCGCAAGCTTGTAGGGAAAAGATTAAAGAATCTCTAAACATCATAATGAATCATTCTAACGAAGATCTGATTAGATTTATTATAGATTTCGAAAAAGAATTTAAAGCTTATCCAGTACAAGATATATCGTTCCCTAGAGGGGTCAATGGCGTAGAAAAATATAGGGATTCTAATAGTGTGTTTAAGAAAGGGACTCCTATCCACGTAAAGGGAGTCTTGTTTTATAATTTGCTTGTCGATCAGTATGGTATAGGCAATACATATCAGAAGATAAAGAACGGAGATAAGATTAAATTTGCTTATCTAAAGACGCCAAACCCGATACAAAACAATGCTATTGCAATAATGTCTAGCCTACCAAAGGAATTTAATTTGGATAGGTATATAGACTATAATACTCAATTCGAAAAATCGTTCCTAGAACCAATCAAAACAATAACTGATTGTATTAACTGGGAACTGAAAAAACAATATACCCTTGATGACTTTTTTTAGGAGATGAATATGTCAAAATTGATGGATAAATTAAGAACAAATACTACAATTAAGTCGGCGCAATTATTAAAAGATTCTGAGTTCATGAATCAGAAAATGATTGCTACCGATATTCCTGCAGTGAACATTGCACTGTCTGGGTCTATTGATGGAGGCCTCACTTCTGGCCTTACTACCATCGCTGGCCCATCAAAGCATTTTAAGACTGCTTTTGGGTTACTGATGATGAAATCGTATTTGGACTCTAATCCGACCGCTATTGCGCTTTTTTATGATTCGGAATTTGGTACTCCGCAAAAATACTTCGAAACTTTCGATATTGACATGACGAGAGTGTTGCATTCTCCAATTATGGATATCGAGCAACTTAAAATTGATGTTGTCAATCAATTGAATCAGCTAGATAAGGAAGATGAGGTTTTTATCTTTGTGGATTCTGTAGGGAATCTTGCATCCTACAAGGAAGTTAAAGACGCACTAGACGGCAAGACGGTCGCTGACATGACCAGAGCAAAGTCGCTCAAGTCGCTATTTCGCGCGGCAACGCCATACTTGAAGTCTAAAAATATTCCGATGGTCGTTATTAATCACACATATGATAGCCAAGAAATGTTTTCTAAGCAAGTAGTATCTGGCGGTACTGGTATCTATTATTCTTCGGATACAATTTGGATTGTAGGTCGAAGGCAGCAAAAAGAAGGGACCGATGTTACCGGATATCAATTTGTTATTAATGTGGAGAAGTCTAGATACGTCAAGGAGAAGTCTAAAATCCCCATCAGCGTAAGTTTTGATGGTGGCATCGATAAGTGGTCTGGGTTATTAGATATGGCCATAGACGCCGGTATTGTGAGTCGTAGCGGGGCTTGGTATCAGCTAACAGATTTAGAGACTGGACTGGTAATAGAAAAGAAATTCCGGGCAAAAGAGCTTTCTGGCAATTCTGTATGGGATCCAATTCTTGCGTCCGAAGCATTCAAAAAATATGTTCAAGAAAAATATATGCTAGTCACAGATTCTATAGTAGAAACTTCCGAAGACTTAGTAGGAAATGTCTAATGGCGTTTTTTGCCTCGCCCTATGTGTATAAAGAAAGATTGGCTGTGTGCAAGACTTGCGACTTCTATGCAAAAGCGGCTCATATGTGCAAGGATTGCGGATGCTTTATGCCGGCAAAAGCAAAAATTGCGAAGCTTCGATGTCCTAAAGATAAATGGATCGAGGTATATGGTACGGAGGATCGCGAGCCAGACACTATTTTATCGGAAGAGTCCTCTGAGATTGCAGCAGACCAAAAAAAGAAAAATATTGAAAATGTAATAACCTATTTAAAGAAAGAAATTATAAATTTGGAGGATGAGTTAAATGACAGTGAATGAAAAATTCTTTACGGTAATGGAATCTGAGGGAGAAGACTATTTCGCATTCAAAATTAATGAAGGAACCTATGAAGATGTTATATTTCGAATCGGGAATGTTCGGTTAGAAGAAACCGGAGATGGATCTGGGGCTGCATGCAATTTTGATTATAATGCACTATATGCCCCATCGAGTCATGCTGTAGAACTTCTTGACAAAAGTCTAGAATTTGGTACAATAGTAGGTGAAGTATTAAATTTTATGTTAACAACTTCTATAAAGGATGCAATGAATGGAATTGACGGAACTAACAATACTGCAGAACTTAGTCAATAGGGAAGAATATTCTCGAAGAGTTATGCCTTTCATAGAGATTGAATATTTTTCTGAGGAGAAAGATCGGGAAATCTTTAAGATGATCTATGCGCATATGGACAAATATAATGCAGTTCCAGAAAAGACTAGCCTTCGTATAACACTGGAAGATTTGACTCTGTACGATAATTTGCATAAGGAATGCATAGATACTATTAGTGTGATCGAGGAGTATGATTCTAAAGTAAATATAGATTGGCTGGTCGATATAACCGAGAAATGGTGCCAATCCCGAGCAATCTATAATGCAATCTTCAAATCTATAAAAATAATAGAAGATGAAAATTCTGAAGAGGAAACTGGTTCTCTTCCTAAAATCTTGCAAGATGCTCTCGCGGTGTCATTTGACAATCATGTCGGTCACGATTTTATAGAGGATTCTGAAGGTCGTTTTGAATTTTATCAGAGAGTGGAAGAGAAGCTTCCGTTTCATCTTTCTAAATTTAACGAGATCACTAAAGGCGGATTATCGAAAAAAACTCTTAATATTGCCCTAGCAGGAACGGGTGTGGGCAAATCCCTCTTTATGTGCGATTCTGCGGCCGCCCAATTGGCTCAAGGGAATAATGTGCTGTACATTACTCTGGAGATGTCGGAAGAAAAGATTGCAGAAAGAATTGATGCGAATTTATTAAACGTTCCAATTCAACAAATCCCCGAAATGAATAAGAGCATGTTCGATAATAAGATTAAGCGGTTGCAATCTAAAACTGCAGGAAAAATGGTAATTAAAGAATACCCGACTGCATCTGCAAACGCAAATCATTTCCGGCATCTATTGAATGAATTGCAGATGAAGAAGAATTTCAAACCAGATATAGTTTTTATTGACTATCTGAATATTTGTAGTTCTGCAAGAATCCGCGGCGGCGCAAATGTAAATTCGTATACTTACATCAAGTCTATCGCCGAAGAACTTCGAGGCCTCGCAGTAGAATTTAATATTCCAATTGTAAGTGCTACGCAAACCACTCGATCCGGATTCACGAATTCTGATATTGGGTTAGAAGATACTTCTGAAAGTTTTGGATTGCCGGCAACTGCAGATTTTATGTTCGCGATTATCGCAACAGAAGAACTTGAGGATATGAATCAAATTCTTATTAAGCAATTGAAGAATCGGTACAATGATCTTAACATGAACAAACGATTTGTTATCGGCATCGATAGGGCCAAAATGAGATTGTATGATGTAGAAGAATCTGCACAGTCAGATTTGATAGAAGCACCACACCAAGAAACGAATAATTTTACGAAGAACACTAAATCTAAATTTGGAAAAGTAGAGGTTACGTTATGATGGACGCACGGGAAGAAATTGAAATCGAATCCGAAGAAATGGAAGATCACGCCCCCCCGGCAGCTGCAAAATCTTATATCTGTATGTGGGAAAATTCTCTTCCCGCAGATTTTTGCGAAGAAACTATTAGTCTTTTCGAGGATTCTGAATTTCCTCAGAGATTAGATGAAGAAAATTTTGGCTGTTTCGAGATGGATATGTTAGATCCGAATATTTTAGAATCTTTGCCCAGATGGAAGGAAGTGTCATATTTTGTTATGCAGCGCCTTCAGCGATATAGTGAATTGTATCGCCAATTTTATGATATTGCATTTTTCCCAGCAGAAGCAATTAACGAAAACTTGATAATGAGGAAATACCTACCGAAAGACGAAGTTGGCTATCATTCCCATACAATGCTGCCAGCAGATCATAAAAGATTTCTTTCTATAAATTTCTTTCTTAATGATACTGAACATGGCCAATATACTCTTCCCGATTATAACATTGGAATAGAATCACGATTGGGGAGAGTGTTGATACATCCCTCCTATTGGACACATCCGTCTCAAATAACCTCTTCCGAGTCCCCTAGATACGTCATATCTACTTTTTTGCGATATCGGTAATATTATAAATACTGCATTAGAGGAATATTTTAATGCATAATTTTACTCATTTTTTGGCAGAATCAAAAGGTGGCAAAAATCTCCATCTGGAGCACCTAGAAGACGAAATTCTCAATTTTGGAATTGACGGCGGCCGCGCCGCACTAAATTTCTTGAGATCTCTTAGAAATATGCTTGCAGGAACTTCTGGCTCTAAAGTCAATATGACTGTTAAATGGGACGGAGCTCCTGCGATATTTGCTGGAATTGATCCGTCGGACGGTAAGTTTTTTGTCGCAAAAAAAAGTGTTTTTAATGTAAATCCCAAATTATACAAGAGCATCAAAGATATAGATGACGATAATCTTTCCGGCCAGCTCAACGCAAAATTTAAAGTAGCATTCAATGAGTTTCGAAATCTCGGCATCAAAGGAGTCATACAGGGAGATTTGATGTTCACTGATGATGTCGCGACCACCAAAATCGACGGCACCTCTTATTACACCTTCCAGCCTAATACTCTTGTATATGCTGCTGCAATAGATTCCGCCTTGGGCAAACAAATTAAAAAATCAAAAATCGGCGTTGTCTGGCATACTACCTATAAAGGTAAGGATCTGCAAGATATGTCTGCATCTTTTGGCGTTAACATATCTAATCTGAAAAAAACTTCTTCCGTCTGGATGGATGACGCGACATATAAAGATGTGTCTGGTACTGCTAGATTTACGCGCAGCGAAACAGAGCAAATTACTAAAATTCTTTCTGGAGTCGGTAGTTCTTTTCAGAAAATAAAATCTTCGCAGCTAAAATCTTTTCTTGCCTTACAGGATACAAGTTTTTCTAAGGGGAAAATCGGCGCAGGATTTAAATCTTATCTTAACCAATTTATCAAAACTGGTCAAAATTTTTCTGTAGAAAATGTCAAAAACCTAAATTATTCTATGTACGTCAAAAAATATTATGACGAAAAATTGATATCTAAACTAAAGTCCCAAAAAGGACGAGAATCAAAAGAACAAGAAAGAGATCAACTGGTAAAGCAGCTAATTGCGTATGATAAACTGATAGTAACCTTGATAGAATTTATGCAAGGCCTTGTACTTGCAAAGTCGATTATCGTTACGAAGCTGAATAAAGTAAAACAGCTTACTGACATCTTTATAAGAACTTCTAGTGGGTATAAAGTAAGTAATCCGGAAGGATATGTTGCTATTGATAATAGCGGAAAGGGAGCAGTTAAGTTAGTAGATAGGTTAGAATTTAGCTATAATAACTTTACTGCCGCAAAAAATTGGGATAAGTAATATGTACAAGTATAGAGTAGAAGTGATAAAGGTTATTGATGGTGATACGGCCGACGTCAATATCGATTTGGGCTTCGGGGTTTGGCTCAAGAAAGAACGGGTTCGGCTATACGGAATAGATACTCCCGAATCTAGAACCAGAGATCTAGAAGAAAAGAAATTTGGAAATCTCTCCAAAGCATTTTTACATGACGCTTTGATGGGCGATAAATATAGCGATATACTGTTGCAGACCCATAAAGATGCAAAGGGAAAATTTGGAAGAATACTAGGCGAATTTATTGCCGTAGATAAGTCTGACCAGTCTGGCGCAGAAGTAGAACTTAACTTAAATTCGATGTTAATTGAACAGAAATTAGCAGTTGCTTATTTTGGACAAAGTAAAGCTGATATCGAGAAAGAACATCTAAAAAATCGAGAATATCTTTATGAGTCGGGAAAGATTCAAAAGTAAGGCAAAATAATTCATGAAAGATTATAAAGAAATATTTCTTGCAGAAAAATTAAAAAAAGTTGCGCAAGATGCCGATATTGGAGACAAAGAAGGTACTCAGCCAAAGAAGTACTATGCTGGCGATATGTCGAAGGCGACCAAAGAGAAGCGTGCTTCTCACTTCAAAAATAAAAAATCCGGGCCTGCACCTGGCGATACCGGAGCAAAAACAAAACTCTCTAAACACACTATTAAGTATAATAAGATGTATGGCGAGGTGGTATCGAGTAATCAGCAGGAATTGGGAGAAGGAATTAATGATCCCTCTATATTCAAGGCAGTATTCCTTGCTGGCGGCCCGGGATCTGGCAAATCGTTCATCGTTGGTCAGACCGGATTAATTTCTCTTGGCATGAAGCTCGTAAATTCGGATCCTGCATTCGAAAAGGCGCTAAAGAAGGCCGGTCTGACCACAACAGCAGACGACATATTTTCAGTTAGGGGACAAGAAGTTCGCGGGCATGCTACTAAATTAACAGATGTACAAAAAGCTATGTATATCCGCGGCCGCCTAGGATTAGTGATCGATGGCACCGGTAAAGATGTCAAAAAAATCTTGACCCAGAAAAAATTCTTAGAGGAATTGGGTTATGATTGTGCTATGATCTTTGTTAATACCGATTTAAGCACAGCATTGAATCGAAATCGTAGCCGCGAACGAGTATTACCTGACGATCAAGTCGAGAAGATGTGGAAGGATGTTCAGAAAAATATTGGAAGATTTCAGAATACATTTAAGTCTCAATTTTATGTAGTCGATAATTCTAGCGGTGCTGATTTTCAGAGAGACTCTAAACGCACATATAAAAATATTAAATCGTGGTCAGCTCGACCCCCGAGAAATAGCATTTCTCAGAAATGGATATCGCAAGAGAAAAAGAAACGAGGAATTAAGGAAGATTACTCTATGAATTTGTATGAAGATTCTGCATCTAGTATGGCCCTTGCTCAACTTAGAGCAATATCGGATAAGTCCGAACAAATTTCTGACGAATTGCTTGAACTTTCTAGAAAAGCTTCAACTCAGGATGCAGAACTCGAAGCTTGGGTACAGTCAAAGATTACCAAAGCAAGTGATTATATATCGTCGGTATACGACTATATGCTGTATTCGGAGAGAGATGAGTGAAAGACTTTAAAGAATATCTCGTAGAAAATGTGCGAGTAGAAGTACAGAATCCAAAAAATCTTCAGGATTTTGAAGATCCTGAAGTATATTTTAACGGCATGTATAGGTATAGTTCTTTGAAGTTAAAACTGAAAGGGTATGTAGATCAGCTGACTCGTGCAGTTAAAATGAATAATTGGAAGCAAGCCAAGAGCCTCACAGAAGGAGGCAATATGACTATGAATATTCCTGACATTCTTGATGCCATAGATCACGTAGAACGGGAAATGGGGTCTGGGTCGTGGAAATCCAAAAAAACTAAAATGAAAAAGCGGAGTCACTAGAACTATGAAAAGCTTTGCATTATACAATAGCCCTGTGTGCGAAGATTGCAGCGAAGCAATCCGGTTTCATTTAGAAAATGATATTCCATTCTTGGAAAATATTTTCCGAATGGGCTCTGAGGGGTTTTTTGAGTTTTTTATAGAGGCCAAAGTTTTGTATCGGATGGGGAAACTGCGTCGATTGAATGATTCCGACATAGAAATATTAAATACTGATATTGGAGATTTTGCTCAATTTGAGGGCCAAGAAGTTCCCCTAGACATTCCTATGACAGAAGAAGATGCCAAGGTAGAGCTAAATAAGCCAAAACGCGGCGGCAGCAAGAAGTACTATGTTTATGTTAAAAGTGATAAAGGTAATGTTATAAAGATTCAATTTGGGGACGACACAGGCCTGTCTGCTAAAATTAACGATCCAGCAGCAAGGAAGTCTTTTGTGGCGAGACATAAATGTAGCGAGAAAACTGATAAAACTAAAGCAGGTTATTGGGCATGTCGATTGCCAAAATATGCAAAGGCTCTAGGATTGTCTGGTGGAGGAAATTACTTTTGGTAGGACCTTATACTCAAAACACATTGGGTTCGAATAAATTTTGCAGAACCTTCTCTGATTCAGTCGCAGAGGATTCTCTTGTTTGGCACAGAGACGAATGTGATAGGTGTATGAAGGTATTAGAAGTGGGCGAATGGTATTTTCAGAGAGACAATATTATGCCATTAAAATTAGACGTCAACGATGAATTGGACATAGGTAAGATGGAATATCATAGGCTAATAAAGTCGAGTGGTAAACTTATTGTCGAAATTACCGAGTTCTGGGATTAATAACGAGATAAATAGTAGTACTATGAATAACGATTATAAGTACGAAGACGTAGATTACGGATTTACTGCAGTTGACGAAGAAGAGCTCAACGAGCTTCGCTCGGGCCCGCAAGAAGTGTCTGTCAAGATTGACGGTGTTGACAGCGAAATACAGAACCTGGCCGCCAAAATACAAGAATTAGTAGAACTTCAGACAGATATAATGTCTGAATTGGTAGATAAGAAGCAGATGTATGAAGAAAAGTTGAGTGGTCTGGATATCACTAGCGAAGTTACGGAAGATAAGTTGATGAAAGTTGAAAAACTTATCATGCCTCTGCTGTATAATTTGTTGAAAAACAAAGAAAAAGATTATATCTACTGGCCCAACCGAGAGCCGATTATCAAATCTCAAATAGAAAAGATATCAGAAATAACTAGAGGTTTCTATGAAGGATAAAGTAGTTTTTACTTTCGGCAGGTTCAATCCGCCAACCGTGGGACATGAAAAACTCTTAAATAAGGTATTTTCTGTTGCTTCTAAAGAAAGTGCTGATTTTTTGGTTTTTCCAAGTCATTCACAAAATCCGAAAAAAGACCCCTTAGATTTTAGATCTAAAGTCAAGTTCATGAAAAAAATGTTTCCGAAGTATTCTAAAAATATTATGTCAAACAATAAAGTAAAAAGCGCATTTAATGCGGTAAGTTTACTTCATGAGTTGGGATATAAGGAAGTAATAATGGTCGTTGGCGGAGACAGAGTTTCTGAGTTTACTGCAATACTCAATAAATATAATGGCATTGAAGGAAAGCATGGTTTTTATGATTTCGAAGCGGGCATTAAAGTAGTTTCTGCCGGAGAGAGAGATCCCGATTCAGAAGGAGTTTCTGGCATGTCTGCGTCCAAGATGCGCGCCGCAGCGGCCGCCGATGACTATGACTCGTTCAAGAATGGTCTGCCTGCAAGATTCCGCGGTGGCGAGCTGTTATTTACCATGTTACGTAGAGCAATGAAAGTAGAAGAAACTGAATTGGGCATATTTTTAGGATCTGATGTTCACACTTTCCGCGAGTTTATAGACTCGCCTGTCACAGAAATGATCGATGTATTTGACGAAAAGGAATTGATACAGGAATTTTATCTTCCGGCACAGCTCAAGAAAAAGGAATCGCCGATTTCAGGATTTAAGCATTTTCTACCAGAATCTATGTTGCCCGGAAATTCCGGGCCTAGTTCTTTGGCAAAATATGAAAATATTGATTGGAAATCCATTGACGAGATGTTCGACAATTATCCTTGGTTATCTCGCGCCGCAGAAAAAATCTTCAAGAGAAGTAGGTATAAAGCTGCCCTAAAATTCTTCCTACAAACCTATGATCAGGATCCAAATCATTCTGTACGGTATGCGTTCGAGAGATCTTGGAAATATTTTAACCTTCGTCCTAGAAGATTCAAAGATTTCCTAGAAGATCTCATCCAACAAGGCCTGCTGCCTGCTAAGTACTCTTTCTAAAAATTATAAATATTGAGGTTAAGTATACCCAATTAGGAATTATCATGAAGTATGTAAAAAAAACATTCAAAGAATTTATCGAATGGCATAACCGTGAAGGGAGTGAACGTCGCGTCGGTGGGGGAGACGGTAGGAAGAGCTTCGACAAAGAACTTGGCGAATCTGACGATGGACTGAAAGCAAAATCTGAGAAGTCTGGAATTTCCCTCGGTATTCTGAAACAAGTATATTCGCGCGGCATGGCAGCATACAAGACTGGCCACCGGCCCGGAACGACTGCACAACAATGGGCTTTTGCTAGAGTCAACTCCTTCATTACGAAAGGAAAGGGTACTTGGGGCGGCGCAGACAAAGACCTCGCGGCAAAGGCTGGGGGGTCTGCTAAGAAAGAATCTATGTCTGGTGCAGAAACTCCTCCATTCAAATCTACAGCTGGCGCTGGCGAATTCGGTACTAAAGAATTAGAACTAAAGTATCGAAAAGAGACGCCTGGCCAATCAAAAAATAAAGATCTTGGTGAAGCTAAATCCGCCCGCGCCCGTAAGGCTGACAGCAAGAAAGCAGTAAAGACTCTCAAAGATATTCGTAAGGGCAAGTATCCTGGCGTCAAGATGGCCAACGAACAGCTACCCATTACCGAAGGTGCGCTCGGAAAACAATGGGCAAATGGTGCAAAAAGGGTTAAATCTGGTAGTATCACTCTAGTAAAAGCAAAGAATCCAGATGCAGATTTACATACTGTGATGAAAAATGGTAAGAAGGTTGGTACTTTTGTTTTCGACGATGGTCCAGACGCATTCTCGGTAACGAATATATCTACCAAGAAAGTCAGTTGGGCAGATCAGATCGATGATATTCCTAAAATGTTTGAGTCGAAAGCGCCTGCACTAAAAAGTTCAGATTATGCGAAAGGTACTTATCAATCTGCACAGGCATTCAAAGATAAGTTTGCCAAAAAGAAGAAAGAGTCGGTTGATGAAGCATCTAAAGAAGGTACGGTTCGTATCATTGATTTGGGTAACAAAGGACAAGACAAAATTCGTAAAGAGTTGGGTGTTGATAAACTTCCAAACAAAGGTTTCCAAGTACAGGTTATGACTAAGGGTAAATTTGTAAACCAAGGTAAACCTTACAAGACTATGAAGGATGCAGAGAAAGTTCGAAGTACTGGACAACACTCAATGCAGTTCGATGAAGCGGCACTTGAAGAAAAGACTAAGTGGAAAATGGGTGATGGTCGTCCAAGAAACGGTGCTCGTATTGAAAACGATAGGTTCTGGAACTTACCGTATGATTCTTTAAAGTATATCGCCAAAGATGCTGGTGAGGCCATGAAAGCCAATCCCACCGCAAGGAAGGCAACTACTGGACCGGGCAACTGGGCAGACCAAGTTGCGGATGCTGCCACAGTCATGCAATGGAGAAAGAAAAACGGTATTAGGGAGTCTGTTGAACTTGATGAAGCAATTGACTTCCGTAAAGCACATCAAGAAATCATGGCATATGCCAAGAAGAGTGGTGGTATTGACAAGACTGACTTTGAGAAGGTTGCATATTACGTCAAAGCAATCGGTGACAATCAGAACACACCTAACGTAGCAAACAAAGCATTCATGGCAATGAAGAAGTTTGTTGGTGATATGGATACTGATCCCCGTGATGGCGTGATGTTGATGCTCAAGAAGCATGGTATGATGAAGAATGGTCGTTTGGTGCAAGAGTCTGTTGAAGAGGCAAAAGCACCTGCGCTAAACCCCACAGATTATTCTAACGGCGCTTCAATGTCTGCGACTGCTTGGAAGAATAACGAGGCTATTATCGAATCTATTATCGAAGAAGGATTGTCCGCCAAGCAAATCGCGCTGCTAAAGAAGAACTATAGTACAATTGATCGGATTGATCCAACCGGGCCCGCTTATAAAAAGGCCAAGGGCATGATATCTGGATTGGATAAGGATATGATGATGGATCTTGCGAAAGCCAAGGTCAAATGGTTGTCTCAAATGGCTGCTGATGAGTTGAGAAAGAAACACAACATCAAACTGAAAGCAAAAGACTATATGGAGTCTATGGAAGAAGCTGTTTCTGTGTCCCGTAAAGATTTCGAGACACTTAAGAAAGGAGACAAACTGTCTATTACTTTTGATTCTGCTGTCCGGAAAGGAAATTCTGCAAAATTTTTAGTTAAGGGGAAGTCTCATAGCAAAAAATATAATGTAGATAAGATCACTCTGCAGAATATTGCAAATCCTGGCGTCCAAAAATCATTTCTTTATAGTAGAAATGGCGGTGATGCGACCATGGCCCAAGGAGATATGGGGGTAACCATACAGAAATACGTTAAGGAAGCGGTTCGGCTAGAAGGAATTACTGACGAAGATGTAGCTCAGTTTGTCGGCGCAGCGTCTGCTGCAAAGAAGGCTGGGAAGAAAAACTTCACTTTTGGGGGGAAATCATATCCCGTAACAATCTCTGGTGATGTTGCAAAGAAAGTTCTTGAAGATTCTCTTAGCGAAAAAATGGATCCTGTGGATCACGTAGAGAAAAATAAAGAGTCTGGAATGTATTGCGTTTACGATGCTAACGGGAAAAAATTAAAAGAGTTTGAAGATAAAGAAGCTGCAAATGATTATGCTATTAAGAACCACAAAAAATTGATGGCGGTAACGGAGTCTAAATATACAGAAGTAGAAGAATTGATCGAGTCTTCTGACAAGTCTGACGCGAAAGAAATGTCTAATTTGATTAAAGAAATACAACCTAAGATATCGAATTCTGAGTTAAAGAAAGAAGTAGAACAGATGGCCATGGAAAAATATAAAAATAAGATTAGAGCAAAAAAAATTGCTAGTTTTGCATAAGTGAGGTAATATGAGTAAGTTTTCACCGCCCAGCTGGGCAAAAACCGCTGTTGCGACGGATAGAGGATGGGAAGATCCTAGAACCGGAGAGCTTTTAGTTTCTAGAAGAAATTTAAAGTCTGCCATCGAGAAACTTTCTGGGTCGGTTGTAGTAACTGCTGCCGCAGCTGCGCCGCTAGCTCCATTAAAAGTTTCTGAAGTGGCTGTTCGCGAATTGACCCAAGAGCCCGCCGTAGAGAAAGCAGACCATCGGGAACAAAAAAATCATTTTTCGAAATCGCCTAATTCGCCAGACTTCGGGAATATGAGCAAAGAAGAATTAGAAGTTTGGGCGAGAGAAAATATCGAGCTCGAACTGGACAGACGAAAGACTAAAAAAAGTCTTATAAAAGAAATAAAAGAAAAAATAAAGTAAAAATACTTTGGAGGAGAGAAACTCATGACAGTATCACAATTTGGACAAGAAAACTATATAGCTAATGGACTTGGAATTCCTGCGCACGATTTTATAGAAAATACTTATGAGCCCTCGACCAACAACTTACTCGCAGTAGAATATAAACTTGGCGGATCCTCTGGTTCTGTCGTTGCAAGACTAGACTTTTCATACGATTCTGCTGGCAACCTAATTACAGTAGAAAGGACTGCGTAATGAGCTATCGATATAACCCGCTGTCCGGCAAAATAGAATTTGTTGGAGTGACTACTGCTAGTGGGGACGCGATAGATCAACTTGTTGCTGACCAGATCAGCAATCTTGTAGATTCCGCTCCCGAAACCTTAGATACTCTAAATGAACTTTCTGCTGCATTGGCAAACGATCCGAATTTTGCAACTACTACAGCTGCGCAGCTAGGTGCTAAATCAAATTCTGCAGATCTAGCTCCCGTTGCCACTGCCGGTACGTACTCCTCGTTAACAGGGACGCCTACAAATATTTCCAATTTCGCCAATGATTCTGGTTTCATAACGGACTACACGGTCACTCAAACAGATGTTACTGGTCACCAGACCTCATTGTCATTAACGGAATCGCAAATTAGTGATTTGGGAACTTACTTAGTTGCCTCAGATCTTACTGATTACGCTACAAAAACTTATGTTGGTGCTCAAGGATATATTACTGACTATACGGTCACTCAAGCAGATGTTACTGGCCATCAAGCAGCTCTAACATTAACGGAATCTCAAATTAGTGATCTAGGTTCTTACTTAGTTGCCTCAGATCTTACTGGTTATGCCACAGAGTCTTATGTTGGTGCTCAAGGTTTTATCACGGACTACACTGTCACTCAATCAGATGTTACTGGTCATCAGACATCATTGTCAATAACTGAATCCCAAATTAGTGACTTACAAAATTATCTTTTAACTGAAAATGATACATTAGATTCCGTTGTTTCTAGAGGCTCAACCACTACTACTTCAATTTCGATCGGCGGATTAACCGTAAATTCTGCTTACAGTTTTCCTACATCGGCCGGGATAGCAGGATCCGCATTAGTATCTGATGGTGCGGGTAATGTTGTGTTTGAAGCTATCGAAAATGTGAAATCCTTTGTCAAAAACGTAGACGAAGGGCCCTTAGCTAAAGGGACTCCGGTGTATCAATCTGGTTCTTTCGGTGCCGGAATGGAAGTTCGCGCCGCTGACGCTGCGGACCCCAACAAGATGCCTGCCATCGGAGTGATATCTACTGCCCTAGAATTTTCCGAAACTGGCGAAGTTATTCATTTCGGCAAAATATCTGGCGTAGATACTGATTCGGATATATCAGAAGGTGACGTATTATACGTTCA
>Ga0233432_10002500_pt1 | contig 17088 bp, 9 predicted proteins | sample SI_122_August201_6_FD_179870 | JGI IMG/M metagenome (GOLD analysis project Ga0233432, IMG submission 179870) | Seawater microbial communities from Saanich Inlet, British Columbia, Canada - SI_122_August2016_10_MG | ecosystem: Environmental > Aquatic > Marine > Inlet | place: Canada: British...
AAGACCTGTAAACCCACCAATAGCTGTACCTATAATTGGTATTTGAGACCCTACAGCAGCACCTCCTGCAGCTGATAAAGCAACTTCTTCAGAATCAAAAAGTGAACCTCCTAAAGTACCAAAAGAGCTAACCAACATTTGAGGTAAAATGCTAGGATTAGATGCTACTCCTTTAAAAAATCCGGCTAAACTTTCACCTTCTTCTTCATATATTCTTTGAAAATCTTTCATTTCATCAGTAACATCTTGATTTTTAGCATATTCAACAGCACCTATGTATTTTTGAATAGACTCATCTGTTAATTCTTTGTCCCCTGCTTCTTGAAACATGTCAAAAGACTCCCCAGTTGTTTCACCTGCGGCTACACCAGACGCACCTGCTCTATATAAATCACCAAAAAAATCAGTAAAAGCATTTTTACCAAAAGTTCTTTCTATTAAGGTATCTTTTTCTCCCTTATCCTCTTTTTTTTCTTCTTCTTCAGTCTCTTCTCTATACTTATCATACCAGTTTCCTACTTGTTGAGTTTGGTATTGTTGAGTTTGCGTAGATTGAGATTGAGGACTTACCTCCTCATCTTCCCTGTACTTATCATACCAATTTTCACTGCTTCCGTTTGACATATTTTATAATCTACTTAAGTCAATTTCTTCTAACATTCTAATAACACCAGCCCCTGTTGCTGGATAAATAGCTCCTTCATCTTGGAAGTCTTGCTTTTCATTTTTATCATACAAAAAGAACTGATCAGTTTCTTTATCGTAATCAACGTAATAATCAGTGTAACGAAGCACCTGCATGTTTAAGTTTTTCTGTAAGTTTGCTTTTGCTATTGGAGCTTTGCTTTCATCTTTAACATCTACAAATAACGTTTCAAACATTTTTGATTTTGACTTTAATACATCCATTGATGTTGGTGGTTTTGCTTTGACAGGGTTTTTAGCATTGTAACCTGTCTGAGATTGAGATATTAATGAAGTTCTATATTTAGATAATAAATCATTCTCTAATTGTGTTCTAGCTTCAAGTGATACCGCAGGGTCATCACTATCTATTCTTTCAAATATTTCTTCACTACCATCATAAAGCTCAACGTTTGCCACTAAGTTATCTAAAGCTAAAGATTTTATAGAATCAATACCACCCTTCTCTATAACCTTCCTTATTTGACTCATTTTTAAGTTAACACTAGCCTCACTAAGCATAACTCCATCATCGTGAGCTTTAACTAATTCTTGTTCTATATACATAGCTTCTTCTGAAGCTTTTAAAAATGGTTGATCTATATCATTTAAACTAAAAGATCCACCGTCTCCTGTTAAAAAAGACAAGTCTCCACTATCAGATATGGAAGCATCAAGTTTATCAGTGTATACTGAAGCTATTAACCCTAAATTATCTGAGTTGTTAGCTAATGAATAATTTCCACTACTTATATCTCCTAAGTTTTCTTTCTTACCTTGACCAAAAGTATCCCATTGAGATTTTAAGTTAGCAATTGATTGCAAAGAACTATTCATTAAATCTGTTTGCTCCTGATATTCATCAGTACCTGCTTTCATATTTACTCTAGAAGCAACTGCATCACTGTAAATTTTCTTTTGCTTAAAGGAAAACTCAGATATTGCAGACCTATATTTTTCTGGTATTTTTTCTAAAGGAATATCCGGAGGATATTTGTCAATATAACTCTTAACTTCTTTTTGGATGTTTTCATCCTTTATCCTCTTCATCTGCCGACCTTTTGCAATTTTTTGACCAAAATCAGCAAGACCAAGATTATCTATTTCAGGAACAAAGTTTTGATATTCGTACGCTCTAGCTACGCTTTTTACTAAAGTTGGATCTATTGCCATAATTAATTAATTTATATATTTTTTTTTACTAACCTAATCCGGAAAAAGAGCCTGCACTAGCTGTTAAATCTCCAAAAGCACTTACTGCATTTTGTTTTGCTTGTGCTCTAGCTTGATCTGCAGCACCTTTTCTGTTTGCAGCAAAAGATAACTGTGTACCTATTTGATCTAGTTGCATTTGCTGCTGTTGTGCAGCACCTTGCGCTGAAAGTGCCTGACCTTCAAATCCCATAGTAGCACCAAACTGTTGGTTAGATTGTGCTTGTTGTGCAGCAAGTATTTGATTTTGTTGTGATATATCAACTCCAGCCATTTGATTTGTGCTACCCATTTGAGCCGAAAGTATTTGATTTTGTGAAGCTTGATCAATTGATCTTGCTTGATTCATTGAAGATTCACCTGCTATTGCTTGTTGTATATTTGCTCCTTGTTGTGCGGCTAATTGTCTGTTTGATGCTTCTTGCTGACCAATAGATGCAGATGCCGCTTGTAAGTTTTGACTTTGCTGACCTGCTAGACTTTGCGCTAAAGCCGCTATACCACTACTACCTGCAGCACCCCTCATACTACCTAAAGTATTTGCTAATCCTTGCTGTTGCTGTTGGGCTTGAAATTCTGCTTGTTGAGTATTTACTGTTAGATCTTCCGCAGTATTTTCCATTTGAGATGCAAAATTAGTAGCACCTACTGCAGTGTTTTGCATACCTGCAGCAAAATTAGTTAAATTAGCTGCAGGGTTTGATAAACTTGATGCTGGTGAAGATAGATTAGCACCGGGATTTGTTAAGTTTGAATATGGATTAGTTATATCAAAACTTGAATAAGCTTTCATTTGTTGGTCAAACGCTGCGTTAGCGTTTCTCTGCTCTGCTCTTCTTTTTTTACCACCAGAAAGACCTGAAATTAACTTACCTGCAACACCTGCAGCTGCTACTCCTGCTACTATAAAACTCATATCTTTATATTTTATTTGTTAACAATTTTATATCTTCAGCTGTTACTAATGGATCGTTAAAATCTTTAGCAATAACTTGTTCTTCTATTTTAGCAACATCTGTTTCCTCTGTTGCATGCACTGTAATAAAAACACAATCAGTGTGCGCATATATAATTCTTTTAGTGCCGGGTTTTGTTATACCCTGATGCGGAGCTTTTAAATGTTTAATTCCATCTTCTGTCAATACTGACATTTCTCCCTTCATTAAAAAAAACGGGTGTTCTTTTTTATGTATTTTAGTTACTAATAACTCTCCTGCAGGATTAAATATTTCTCTTATATAACAACCATCAGCAAAACTATTTTTTACAGGATTTAATTTATGTAACTGTTCTTCATCCATCCAGATATTTTTATCATACCCTTCTTTTTCTAGTTCAGTAATTTTTTCTCTAAATTCATTTCTCTTCCTTATTTCCTGACCTATCTCCCAAGCCTCATCAAAATTAAAACTGTGTTTTATATCTAAATCACCTGTTAATCTTAAAAATTGTTCTTTAGACTCTTCTTTAGTTAAAGGTTTTTCTTTTACTTGATTATCTATATCTTCTAACTTCATTCAATTAAATTATTACACGTTTTACTTACGACTTACTACTTTCAGAAACATCTGAACCTATTTGATACAATTCAACTTCACTTGTAGAGTCGTTCCTCATTTCTACTTCTGCATAGTAACCTACTAGCGAAGATAAGTTAGCTTTATTATCTTTTGCAAAAAAGTAGAACTTGTTTTCTAATCCAGAGGTACTTGCCGATGCATCTATACTGCAGGTTACAGTCGTATTCGTGTAAGCGGTTATGCTACCCACTTCTGTTGGTGCATCTGTCACACCATTTGTTATTGTAGAATAATATACTACATCACCTATCTGAATTGTTTTGTTTACTGGATTTGCAAATGTTATTGTTATTGATGTTGCCATGTTTTATAATTCTGGATCTTTATCTTTAAATGATGGGTCTTCAAAGTCAACTCCTACTCCTTTTCCTCCACTTGTTATTCCATTACCCCCATCAGTATTGTCTGTAGTATCTGTAGTTCCCGGATCTTCTGCTCCCGGACCAAATGTAGAGTGTGCCCTACCCGGTTCTTCAGTAATTGTAACCTCAAAATCTAATTTTAATCTAATGTCATTAATAGTTAAATCCCTTGAAGTGTTACAAGAAAAATCCCATTCAAAAACATTATCAGTAGGAACTCCGTCAGTATAAAGAAATTCTCTAACGTCTGAGTTTTGATAAAGACCAGCTGTATTGCTATCAATACCTACACTAAAATCATTAAATACATCGTTAGGTTTAGCCTGTATTTTAACTTTATAAAACTTTTTGTAACTTTCAATTTTAGAAAATATAAGTCTTAATGTAAATGAAAGATTAGTATCATTAGGTGTTAAAACAGGAGAACTTGCATTAGTATCAGGAATACCATTACTGATACCATCACCTTTTACGGTATCCAAATCAGTACCTGTTCCAACGTAAAGTGTATACTTAGCAAAACCCGGTAAATGAATCCTTGCATTAGGATGAACTGTTGCTAAAGCAACTCCACCATTACCCTTAGAGTTTCCGTTTATTGTAAATTTAACCTCTGTCTCTGCGTAGGTATTTGCTACAGCATTATTACTTAAAGCTAAAGACTTTACAAATTTATCAAATAAAAACTCAGAAGTAATACTTGCAGTGCCAAATTTGTTTATTTGAGCCGTACCTGATACTGTATAAGTTTTTCCAAAAACAGATGAAGGAGTAAAAGTTAAGGTTACATCATTACTTAAACTTTGCGCAGAAGATAAGACTAAATTATTTTGATCAGTCAAAGATGCTACAGTAACTGTTCCTGAAATTCCTGTGCCAGTAACTATATCTCCAACAAAAATCTTACCTCCTGTAGATATACCATCAACTACTAAATCTGTTAGACCACTTATTGCTCCATTTACTATAGCCGTATTTGCAATATTATCTTCAACAAAAGTAAGCTCTTCACCTGCATTTATTGTTTTAGCCGAAGAGATTGTTAATGTCATTATTCCTGAATTTGCATCTGTAGATACTCCTGTAACAGTAACATCTTCAGCAGATATACTAGGTCCTAAAACAATCATTCCAGTAACAATTTTAGTATTTGCTTTTTCAAGAATAACAGAAGTGCTATCGCTAACAGCTTTTGAAATAGCGGTAGTATCAACTACTTCATTACCCAAACTATCTGTCATTGACCCATTTAGTTTTATAAAAGATAACTCATAATCATACGGGGAGCTAAAAGAAATAGTATCACCTACATGTATTGCCGATGCTAATTCGTTAAAATCTTTAGTATCGTGAGCTATTGTTACTTTGTTTAAGTTAGCTACAGGTAACAATGACTTTAAATAAACTCCATCAGGTAAACTTGGATTAGATGAATTTCTTTTTTGATCTGTTTTTACAACCATACCTGTAATTGCAGTACCTACCACTAAAGAACTTTGAGTTGCAACACTTATAAATTCTACAACAGCCGTACATCCTGAACCAACATTTACAGCACTTGAAATGCTTTTTACAGTTTTAGTTATGGTAGCATATTTAAAATCTTCAGGAGAAGGTTTCTTTATTTCTCTTAATTTCTTACCACTAGCAGCGGTAATTGCAAAAGAAAAGTCTATATCTTCACTTTGATCGTTTTTCCCTGCATTTTTAGTTATAGATAATTCATTAGTATTACCTAATGTAGCTTCAGTATCTAAAAAGTTTTCTGTTGCTTTAACTTTAAATGTAACATCTGCAAACTGAGAAACAGTTGTAGGATTACTACCTTTAAACGTTGAGGATAAATTTGTTGGAGAAACAGACAAAACCTCATAATTGAAAATTCTAGTGTTTACTGAAGCACCATACGATCTTACAAAAGTTCTAACACCGTTTGAAGGCATAGTTAATGTTGTAGGTTTATCTGTACTTGTTATATCACTAGTAAACTCGCTTCCATTATGCTCAAGTCTAAATGTTAAAGTATCACCACTGACTAAAGTGACGTTTCTATCCATAGTTATAACTGCTCCACTAAATGTATCTACCTTACCTACACCAGATCCACCACTTGTAACTGTCATGCCGGAAGATATTGCGTAGTTAGCTTCAGTTAAGGTTATAGATTTAGAGTTATTAACAGCTGCATTTGTAACACCTGTTGTAAATTCTTTTAATATAAACTTAGCTTCTTGTCTCCCAACTACTTGTATTTCTCTTACCTCACCACTAGTAGATATTGTCTGTTTAGACATTTGCAACTCTGTTATTTCATCAGGTTTATCTAGAAAGGCTTTACCAGCTTTAGCGGTTATTAAAAGTCTGTCTTCAATTGGATTATTTGCACTAAAAACATAATGAACTTTAAATACAACAACTGTAGGTGTAAAATTTAATATTTTTCCTGATTGAATTAATACTGAATTATCTACAGTTACTGTTTTAGTTTCTGAGTTTATACTTATTACTTTTGTTGGAGTAGTAATACCTTCTCCAGTAACAATCATAGTAGCAACTATACCAGTGACACTATCCAAAACAAAAGTTGTTGATAAAACAGTTGATGTATTTGTTTTTGTAGCTTCAACTACAACATGATCACTACTAGTAGAGTATTCACTAATGCTATTTTCATCTTCTTCTAATACATTTAAAGAAAGATCTGAAGGAAATGCAAATCCATCATTTGCTGTGAAAGTTTTAGATATTATTTCTTTACCAAATTTTAACAATGTATCATCGGGTATTGTAGCAACTTTTGATAATGTTAAAGTAGTACCACTTATAGATGACACTGTTGTTCTTATGGGTATACCAGATCCAACAACCGTCATTCCTGAAGATATTAAGCTATTTGCAGATGCAAGAGTAACTAAAGTACTACCATTAACCTCACCGTTAACAGTTGCATTAACAAAGTAATCTCCCGAAGCACTGTAACCAAAATTATAACGTGAAGAACCAGTTGTATTAGATTCATCTGTATTGTATGTACCAACAATATTGTATTGAGATAAGGATAAAGCAGAAACAGTAATTGGAGGAGCCAAAGTAGAAGCACTCGTTATAGAATGACTACTAAGCATGTTAAAAGTTACAGTTACAGTATTACCAATAGTTCCTGCAGTTCCTGTATCTACAGGAGAAGCAGCACTTGTTATTCCGGTTGGTAAACTACCAACACTTACTTGACTTGCAGATATTACGTATCCTAAACTTGGGGTTATTGTAAACACAGCTGTTTTACTACTGCCAATAGCTACACCACTTTTGATTGAAAACGTAACATTAGAACTTATAGTGAAATTGCTTAAAGTAATAGAAGGGTTTACTGTTAATATAAAATTATTATCACCTGCTACACTAACAGAGGCAGGTATACCTAATCCTTGCACAGACAGTTCTTTTGTGTCTATGTTAGATGAAGTTGTAGTGTCTCCTAATATTTTATTAAACTTAAAGTTTTCTTTATCTTTAAAAAACTTAACACTACCAGTTTGTTGATCTGTTGTTATAGAATCAGCATACCAACCTTTAGTTGCTGTTTCAGTTAATCCAGATATCTGAGTTCCAGTATAACCTGATTTTTTTAAAACTTCTAAAGTTGTCCCATCACCAATAGTTGTACTACCTATTGTACCTCCATAAGTATATTTTCTAGAATCACTACCTTCGTAATTTAAAGTTTTAAAACTTTTTACACTTGTAGGTATGTCATTAAATAATACATTAACCGAAGACTCATAAGCTATTCCGTAAAAAGTGTTTCTTGTGGTATTATTATGAGAGTATAAATCTCCATTTTTAAAAGTATAATAAATATTATTTATAGACAATCCAGATTCAGGTAAAAAAGATTTAAAACTAGTCCAACCATCTACTCTTTCATCAAAGCTTACCGTTTTACTGTTTAGTGTTACGTTATAAGATCCTTTGTCTTCATTATAAGTACCTAATATAGTAGAAGACGCAGCTAAATTATCACCAAAGAAATCAGACATACCTTTTTCAGATATTGAAGTTAATCCATCTCTAGAAAGTCTTAGTACTGCACCTCTTGCTTTGTCTGCAAAATACATTCTAAATGCATGTGAAGCAAATGATTCTGGATTCTTAGAAATACCGTACTCTCCTACATATCCTATAGTTTGACCTAATACATTATTGCTTGCGGTTAGATTTGTATTACCATCAGCATTAAATAAAGCATCTTTATTTGTAAGTATTTTTAATACTTTGTCTTCACAGAATGTAATTAAATCAGTTTCTCTAACATGTAACTTCTGTATAGATCCATATATAGGATTTATATCTTTAGTTATGGGTAACGCCTGTATGAACTGATTAAGTTCATTAACACCAGACGTTGAATTAAATATACCAGAAAATATTAATCCACTTTCTTTTTGTTCTTCTTTATATTCAGCGTCTAATGTAGTAGAAACAACAACTCCTCTATCTATAAAGGGTGCGTTAAATTCATCTTTTATTCTATTAGATTCAACTCCATTACCAAAAGTAAAAGCGTTAAAAAAGTTAAGATCAACAGCTTGACCATGAACTTGATTTGTAGCTAATGTTATTACTTTTTGACCTGAAGATATAATATCAATAGTTGTTTTAGCTGTAAAGCTGTATAAGTTATTTTCATCTGTAAAAGTTAATACTGTATTTACAGGTATATCAGTAGCTACATTATTAAGTAAATTAAACTGATCACCATCTTCAACCGAATCAACAAAGTTTACAGTAGAAAATATTAAATCAAGACCAGAAAAATACGTTGTTGGATCTGAAAATTTAGTTATATTCACTTGTGTACCACTAACAGATTTTACAGTAGTATTTTTAGGTACACCGACACCTGTCATAAACATACCTTCAGTAATGCTGCTACTTAAATCCTCAGTTAAAACAACTAAAGCACCTGCTGTTTGATTTGCTGTAGTAGCAGATATAACAGTATTTATACCGTCACCTGTAACTTTCATACCCGGCTTTATTATAGGTAGAGAGTTGCTAGATTCATAATAGATATCTAATCCTTCAAGACTTTTAGGTTCTGTTTCAAAAATAGCAGGATCATCAGAAGATATTGTTGCATCTTCTAAAGCAACATTTTCCTCCATTATAGATATTTGATTTATTCTCCCATTACCTGCGGTATCACTTGTACCAATAGCATAATCAAAAATATCTGTATAAGTTTTTGCTTTAGTGGTATAGTTAATTATTTCTATAGTATATAATCTTCTTTTACCATAAGGCTTTTTTCTTATTGCAAGATCTTCAGTTCTAAATTCTGAAATAAAAGTGCTACCTGTTATCTGATATATGTCTCCTTTTGTTCCAAATCCATTACTAAACTGAATTAAAGTACCTCTTTTAGTTATTTTAGTTATAAAAGAGTTTATATTCTCTTTTTTATTATGTTCATCACTATCTTCATTACCAATAGCCGACCAATAAAATGAAAATTTATTCTTATCGTTTGATGGATGTGTTTCACTTATGCCTTTTCCGGGAATGTCTCTTTCGTTTTTTTGTATTTTTTTAGATCCTACCTTATTGTTTTCGTTTGAATGATCATCCCAAGCAGCATCTTGAGTGTATGTTGCTTCGTTATCTTTATCTGAAGAGTGAGTATAATCGTTAGCTAATTCTTCTAAAAACTCTTGTTTTTCTGATTGTTCAAACGTGCTTTTTATTCCATTAAAAGAATTAATTATATTGTTATCAATAATAAAATCTCTTTTTACTTTAGCAAAAAACCTACCAAAAAACTCAGCCTTATCTTTAATTTCTTTTGAAAATATAGTAACATTAACTTCGCTATCAAACGCTACATGATTTGTTATTTTTTCAAATGTTAACTCCGTATTTGCCGATATTGTTTGTACTGAAGATAAAGTTATAGTAGCTGTACTAATAGCGGTAACTGTAACATCATCTGATGTTATTCCAGCCCCTTTAACAAACATACCTATTTCTATCAATGTGTTTTCTCCAGTTAAAACAACTGTAGCTGAATTATCTACATTAACCTCACTTACTGGTTGTTTTGTAGTTGAAGTAACTTCTTTAAATACATCACTATCTTGTGGTAGTATTGGATCTTCAAGTATTACTTCGTATACATTTTCATTACTAGAACCCCCTGATTTTATAGTATATCTCTTACTGTTTTTTTGATCTGAAAAAACACCATCAACATTTGTAGTAATTTCTATTTGATTTTTAGATTTAAAAGCTGAAGCAAAGTCTGGATTTTCTTGAGGACTTGGTCCTGAAAATTTAAAAAATACACTTCCAACTGTTGGTGCATTTCCTTTTATCTTACAAGATGCTTTACCTGCAGCTATTGTTTCTGTTGATATGAATCTAGGTGCCTCATTTGAAATATCTAGTACCTTGTATCTTGCGTCTTCAATTACAACCTCACTCTTATCGTGTTTCTTTTTTAACAACAAGAAAGTATCTTCAGAAATTTTATTTCTTTCAGCAGAAGGGAATGATAACCAAATATTACCGTCTTGAGCAAAATAAAATCTATCAAGAGCTATGTTGTAATATTCACTAGAAGTTTCTTTTACAAATAACTTAAAATGAGTTGCCCAATCTGGTGCTGTATTTTTTAATTTACCTGTTAATGTGTTTTTAGTATTACTAAAAGTTTTATCTAAATAAACAGAAGAGTTTATTGAAGAAAAAACAGGAGATTCTCTACCAAAAACATCAGAATAAGTAGCTCCTAGTTGATAATTTCTTAAAGATTTTACTGTTTCAACATACGTTTTTCTTTTAGTAAACGTAAATATTATTTCTCCAGTTACTTCTTTTTGTTTTTCTTCTGTATAAGTATTGGTTGATGAAGTTTTCTGTTTACCTATTTCTAGTCTTTGATTGTCTATACTCAAAACAAACATATTATCTTCACTTTGAAAAGTACCATCATCTGAGGTTACTTTCATACCAGCTTCTATTTTAGAATTTGGGTTTTTTAAAGTAAACACATTTTTTTCTCCTGTAGATCTTGGGCTTGCTTTTGAAGTTGTTGTTACATCTGTAGGTTTTTGTTCTACGGTTGCCTCTATTCTAGGAATATTACTATTTAAAGTATCGTATCCTTGTTTGTAATTACCATAGATTACTCTACTTGCAGTAACTTCTTGAGCTTTAGCTGTCTTAGGTACGTTATCGTAAGGTCTAAGTATTTGATTTGATTCAATTACAAATCTAATATTTTCATTTAATACATTGTAAAAGCTTTCACCATTTCTTAGTTTGTCTACAACATAGACAGCATTAATGTTTGATTCTTTCAATAGTATTTCAACTTCAGAAACATCGTGTGGCTTTGAATCAAACCCAGAAATAGTCAATGTCCTTAAATTATTAGACATAGCACTATTATAAGCATCTAAATTATCATAATTAAACTCTCCGGGTAAAAATGCAATTTTAGAAAAAGGTGAGAAAGCAGAATATTGATTGTCTTTGTACTTCCATCTATAAGCAAATCTCACAAACCTTTCTTCAAAAATAGGTTTTTTTTCTTGAAGAGTAGCTTTCCAAGTAACAGATTTTAAATCTTTAAGATTTTCTGGTATAGATTGTATAACGCATACTGCACTGTAAGTTGAGGAGTCAATATTACCTGAACTTATTACCGTTGAATTTGTTAATGTTTTTATTTTTACAAAAATCTCATAAATAACAGAGATAGATCCGCTAACATCTTCATGCTTTAGTTTTAAAATATCATCTTTTATAAAATTACCTAAAGGATTAAAATTTAAAGTAATATCAGTTCCTGAAGTTAAAGCTTTTTCCGTTCCATTGTAAAAATCAAAATCAACAAAAACATCTGAACCTGACTCAAGACCTCGTTTACTTAGTGTCCTTTCAGACACATCCATAGCTAATGTAGGTGCATTTAAAGGATGCATTCTTATTACTGTAATATCTCTTTCAATAAAATCAGTTTTGTTTATTTGAGTGTGATAGTTAAATGTGCTGGATCCAGCTTTGCAATCAGAAATGATTACTTTTTTAGGTTCGGTTTGGTTATCTGTAAACAATAACAAGCCATTCAATACATTAGCACCAGTTATTAAATAACTAGGACTAAAGTTTAATATATTATTTTTATCAACTAGAACTGGACACACAACACCTGTGACTGTGTTATACTCAGCAATACAACTTACCGTTGATTTAAATATTAATAAAGTGTTATTAGTTAAGTAAACTCCGTTAGATACTGAAATAGTATTACCACTTACTCCTGTGACAAAAGTTTTTCCAACAATTCCACCTCCACTGACAATCATCCCTTCCTTAACAGTTCCAGACTGACTGTCTAGTACAATCTCAGAACCACCATCATTAGCACTTGAATCGTTTACTAAAGCTGTTATTGTTTCCGAAGAAGAAATAAACCAATATATTTTATTGTTTTGCTCATCGACAACAAAACCAATACATTGAGGATCTGTTAAATCTTTTATTGAGGAAGAGTTGCTTCCCCATAAAGTTAAAGCTTTTGAGTTTTCATCATAAGCCTTACCGTCTTTTAAAGTATTACCTAAAACATTTTGGACAGATCCAACACCAGATCCTTCAGAAGTAATTATCTCAATATTCTGCGCATCTCTATACTCACCATTAGGTACTAATCTTTCATCCAAGTCTTTGTTCATGCGACCTGATCGAAAGTGATGTTTTATATCCGGCATACTTTAATGTTTAATATGTTTAGACTTACCCCTCATTACTTGAGACAACTCTTCTAACTTTATATTTGAAAGTCTTAATTTAGCTACTCTTGTAGCAGCAAACTTTTCTTTTTTAAATCTAGCTACTAAATACTCTGGAACATTTGACTTGGTTGCTAATATAGCGTGAGCTAAATGTTTATACATTGCTTCTTCAGCAAACTTATGTACAACCATTTCAGCATCTGTACCTAAACTATCACTTATATACTTTAGTATAACTGTTTGACCACTAACATTAGAGCTAAAATGTATATTACCCCTAAGTTCATCTATGTAGTAGAACCCATTTACTTGAGCCGTTTCTGCATCTAATCCATATCTTTGTCCTAACAAAGAGTTTGTTTGATCATCTATTACACTTGAATCATTTACATTACTTCCAGTGCTTACAGAATTGTTAGATTTATATTTACTCCAAGGTGTTGATTCAAAAGATTCAAGTAAAGCACCTGTTGTGCTATCAAATAAAAAATTATAATCACTATCTTGAATAATAGATCTAGGATTACTTGTTGTCCTTGTTGGATACAATATTCTTTCAACACCTGAGTCTTGCTCAACCCAACTTATTTTAACCCTATTAACGTAGTCTTGAGGTAAAGGTAAAAGAAGTGTTGGTGGTATTTCTACTTCAAATGTTTTTGTACATTTAAACGTATCATAACTAAATTCTTGTAAAGCTCTTTGAGCATGAAAAGCTACATCTGCTCTCCTGACTCTGTTTATTATTTTTTCAGTTCCAACGTAAGATATTATAAAATTACTAATAATATCATCAAGACTTACAAACTGATAGCTACCAAAAGACTCTGCAAATTGATTCTCTACTACTAAAACTACAGCACCAAGAGTTTGCCCTGAATCAAAAGTAATTGTACCTACTTGACTTGCTCCAGATCCTGAAACAGCATAAGAAGTTCCATCGTAAGAAGATCTACTTACCAAAGAACCATTAACAAACACATCAAACTGATCTACTGATGTTGGTATTGTAGGAAAAAATGTTTTTGTTAATATAAAAGCTGTCTGACCACTTGTAGCGGTAAAGGATTGACTTTGACTATAATAACTTTGTTCTGTTGTTGTTCCTAGTAATCCCATCTATTATACTTTTTCTTGTTGTAATTTTTTAACTTCTTCGGAAGATGCTATTTGATATAACTGAGGATCTTCTATAGATACACCGGCTAATGCTAATATCTTTAATACAAGCTCTGTTTCTTCAGATTCATGTAATTCAAAATCAAAGGAGTTTGTAGAGTTATATAACGCTTCACCATTAACCACTATGTAGTCAAAAGAAGCTGTTGTTGGTTTATCAACGTAATTACATCTTATACTACTTGAAGATGCTAATGTTGATGGATAGAGTTCTATTGTTGTTTTTGTTAATCTTATATAGTAAGGTCTAGCAAGTGTTGCTCTTGTTAGTGGAGACTTCTCCAAGTCCAACAAATCATTATGCCTAACCTCATCAATCTCTATTGGGTAGGTTGATCCAACATACATAACTGTACCTAATCTATAAACATCGCTAGGTAGCGTACCAATAGAAGCCCCACTTACAGATACATCTTGTTTGTATTTTTGAAATATAGCTATTTTTTCATTCAATAAATCTAGCATGTTAGAGTATTCAGTATCATTACCGGGTGCTCTGTTAAATTGATTTATATCATAAAAATATTGCTCAAAGATATCCATCTGAGCTTGATTAGCAAATAAGTTAAACTCTTGAGGTGTTATATAACCCCTTTGCTCTTTATTGGCAATAGCCAAAACTCTCTGATAAACTGTGTTTACACTTACTGCCATAATTAATTATTTAAAAATAATAGTGTGACTATTATATAATCACACTATTATTACATTTTTTACTTTATTTGTTTTTCTATGTTAGAATATATTTCCATTCCTTCATCAGTTTTAAACCAAGCTGCTAAAGCAGAGTACGGATGCTCATCAAAAGGGACTGTCATTAATTTACGATCATTAGATCCCCATAAGAAGTTTCTTTGATCACTAGACAATTTTATAATCCCAAACTCAGTAGCTTTTATACCAAAGTTTCTAAGCTGCACATTATCATCATTGATCAATTCTAAGAGAAGATCTGGGTTGTTGCGTGCAAATAGTAGTAGATCTCTTTTAAGTTCCTTAGAACTCATCTCTGATACCTTAGAACCAAGCTCTACCCTCATCACAGCTTCAGCCATATCTATATCCATGTTCCTTGCTGCTAAAATTGCATCTGCTTCAAGCTCTAATCTTTCAATTTGATTTTCCGCTTGTTGTATGGGTTTATATTCGTAATACAAAAAATCTTTGTCTGGATGATGTTTTGACAATAATTTTTGTAAAACAGTTTTTTCTTTTTCTACAAATAAAGAACCATTTCTAAATATAATATGAGATAATCTTTGATCACCTTTCATTTCATCTACAAAAGATGTTTTTTGATTTTCACAATACTTTAGTTCTCTTTCGTAACCTTTTTCTTTATCAAACCAATAAATATTAGCTGATCTAATCATTCTTGAGATAGGTTTTTTATTATCTTTTAAATAATAAATTCTATCCTTAAATTCCCAATTGTTTTCTTTAACTTTTGAGATTTTTGTTTTTACAACAACTGGTTCTTCTAAAACCATTTCTTGATTTTGTTCAACCACTACTTTTCTAGTATTAGTTGATCTTGTTTGTTTTTTTGCCATGATATAATATAATATAAATTAAAAATGAATAAAGGTAAAAATTACCCCTGTCCAATAGACAAGGGTAATCATTAAAATAATTGTTATTACTTCATTAACATAAAGTTGTTAGCACCTTGAGTGACTAAACATCTTTCAGATAAGAAGTGAATTTGCATTGCATCCAAAGCAGAAGTAGCTGCTCCAACAGAACCAGTGACCCAAGTTTTCATTTTTCGATCATCGGTTTGTGAAGCTCTGTATCGAACATGTAAGAAAGGGCGAGTTAAGTTTTTCCCTAAATTTTGATCATATACAGTTGAAGTACCTGCTGGAATAATTGCTCCGCGAATTGCGTTAGACCCAGCTGTTAAATTAATACCACCTCTAGTAGCTTTGTCGTTCAGATATCTAAAGTCAGACTTATAGAAATCGTAAGATCCTCTACGGAATCCTGAAAATCCTAGATTTAAAGCCATTTCTTCATCATTACTAAATACTCCGTAAGAAGTACCACCTGCACCATAAGAGTTCATTGAAGCAAGCATGTCATCAATAGCAAGAGAAGTTCCCCTGTTTACAAACATCATGTTTTCTTCAATAGCACCTTGCTTGTCAAACTCTGCTAAGATAGCATCAAATTCAGCTAAATCAGTTGCAGCGTTGACACCTGAAACACCACTAGTTATATTTCCTCTGTCTTCAATTGCTGCAAACAATCCTTGAGTACCTGTATTTTTAGTAGCAATGTTAGTTCCAGCACCACCCAACACAACAGATTCTTCAGTTATGTCAGTTCCTGCACCTCCTTTTTCGGCTTCTAGCATTGACATTTCTAAGTAATCAGTAAATCTTGATCTAGTGTCAGACTCAGCTTTTAAATACCAAAGATATCCAGATGCTCCTCCTTCAGAAGTTACTTCAACCCAACCAATTCTAGATGCATCAGATCCTGATACTTCGTAGTAATCTTTCAATATAATTGGTTTATTGTTAAAACTTTTAAATACAGCCTCATTTGCACCTCTTGCATCAATTTGACCAGATGTTCCAGCTTCCGGAAAATATTTTGTTCCTTTACCAAATTCAGATCCATAAACAAGAATAGTTGTTGCTTTTGAAGTAGTTACTTGTGATAAAGCAGCTGCTCCGTAAGGTGCAATATCAAGAACTGCTCCATTAACTTTTACAACCAAACATTTTACTACTCCGTTTGTAGGACCAGAAAGAACAATAGTGTCATTAACACGAACACCATGTTTACTTGTTACATCAGTATTGTCATCAATATCTGACTCAATAGTAAATTGTGAAGAACTATCTAATCCAGAAGTAGCTTGACTAACATTTCCTTTATAAGACAAATGCAATCTGCTTTGCTCTGACCAAACAACTTGATCAGCACTCATGGGCTCTTCAGCACCAACTTGAGATAAAAATCCAGAGATAGTTCTGTTTCCAAAAACTTCTGCTTCTTTTTCCATCAAGTCAGGTACATACTGTTGCGCCCATCCTGCTCCAGCTGTAGATGCTAGATCTAAATAATTAGTTGATAAGGATTGTTTCCCTGAAGCCGGGACACTATTCAATCCATTTCCTGCGGTTATTGCCATAATTTTTAATTTTTAATTTATTTTTTATTTTTTATTTTAAATTTAAAGCTAGCAGCGTCATCACCCAATACTTTTACTTTAACTCCTCCAGCCTCAACTTCATTGTGAGACTGTCTAGATCCCAT